>SKEC01000474.1_pt1 | contig 39559 bp, 29 predicted proteins | sample 4826641 | NCBI WGS metagenome assembly SKEC01 (sample SAMN11008819, study PRJNA524170) | human gut metagenome | biome: Human fecal sample; material: Feces; isolation source: fecal sample from pouch patient p18, p21 | host: Homo sapiens | place: Israel: Tel-Aviv | collected 2015-12-22
GCAGGTGACAGGGAAACGCACGGAAACCGCTGGCGAAAAAGTAACTGATAATAATGTTTAAAGGGCAAAATGCCTGGAAAGGACGGTAATGACTATGAATAAAGTTATTTTAATGGGGAGACTGACAAAAAATCCGGAAATTAAATATGCCGGGAAAGATAATGATATGGCAGTAGCAAGATACACGCTGGCAGTGAACAGAAGATATAAACGTGATGGGGAACAGGAAGCGGATTTTATTTCCTGTGTAACATTTGGAAAGAGTGCAGAGTTTGCACAGAAATATCTTCATAAGGGAATGCGGATTGTGATCGGTGGTCGTATCAGTACTGGTAATTATAAGGATAAGGATGGAAAGATGGTTTATACCACGGATGTAATCGTGGAAGAACACGAATTTGCTCAGAACAAAGCCAGCAGCGGTGCTGAAAACTCAACTGGTACACCGAAAACGGATAAGGACGGATTCATGGAGGCATCAGAAGGTGAGATCCCATTTGATTAATCTGGAATAAGTGGTTGGAGGTGTGGATTATGGGTGTGAGTTATAACAGATTATGGAAAATGCTCATTGATAAAAATATGAAGCGAGTAGAGATGCAGTATGTCACCGGAATCAGCGGAAACATTCTTGCCCGGATGGGAAAAAATCGGTATGTATCCATGGAGACGCTTGAGAAGATCTGTAAAAAATTGGATTGTACCATTGATGAGGTGATGGAATTTACGGATGATGAAAATAGCACGCCGGATACGGCATAATTCTCTTAGCAAGCTAAGAGCGCACTTCTATACAGGCAATTCCATCTGCCTGTATCGTGCGACCTGCGGTGCTGTTCCCGATTTCAAGAAATCTCAAACCGGGAAATACAGCGAAATCAGAGATTTCGTACAAGGGGATGATCCCCTTGCGGCACAGATGCCTATCCCTGATAAAGTTTGTGACTGAATATTTCAGATATAGACATATAAGGGGAAAGAAAGTGTGAAATCAAAATTTGTGGAGAGATTTTATGATTAGAAAAGCAATACTAAAAGATGTTAATTCGATTGAAGATACTTACAATGAGCATTTCCAGTATGAACTGAATCATACAGCCTTTACTGTATTTAAGAAAGGGGTTTATCCAACGAAAGATGATGCAGAACGGGCTATTTATGCTGGTGCTTTGTTTGTATATGAAGAAAACGGAACAATTGTTGGAAGTATCATTATTGATAAAGTTCAACCAATAGAATATGCAACTATTCCTTGGAAAGAAAAATTATCTGAAGATGAGGTAATGGTAATTCACCTTTTAATGGTACGTCCGAGTATGTCTGGTAAAGGAATTGCATCATCACTAATAAAATTCGCTACAGAATTAGCACAAAAAAATAGTTGCAGGGCACTACGTTTGGATACAGGAAGTCAAAATATTCCTGCGCTATCTTTGTATCAAAAAAATGGATTTGAAATAATTGCTAGTGCTTCTAAAAAAGTTGGAGATGTAATTGCACACAAAAACCATCTTTTTCTCGAAAAGATATTGTAGTTCGTAAATTCCAGTTTGAAAAATTGAGAAAATCGGAGTTTGAGGAGCATCACCGTTATGATTAGAGAATTACGGAAAGTGGATATAAATAAAGTTGCAGAAATATGGTTAGATACAAATATAAAGACACATTATTTTATCTCTGCTCAATATTGGAAAAGTAATTTTGAGTTAGTAAAAGAACTTCTATTACAGGCAACTGTCTATGTTTACGAGGATAAACAGGAAATACAGGGTTTTATAGGGTTAAGTAACGAATACATTGAAGGTATTTTTGTTTCTGCCGAAATGCAATCTCAAGGTATAGGTAAAATTTTGCTAAACTATGTAAAGGGAAAAAGAAACAAATTAATCTTAAATGTATATCAAAAAAATACACGGGCAATATCCTTTTATCAAAGAGAAGGATTTGAGATTCAGTATAGCGGTTTGGATGAAGCTACTGGAGAAAAAGACTATGTAATGGCATGGCAGCAGAAATAGAAATTCAAGTTTTAGTGTTTGGAAAATTATGACTTAGTGTGCAAGTTGGGAGAAAATATGGTAACGGAAAAAGAGAAAAAAGCATGTCGATTTATTGCCGAATGGCTATAAGATTGTGAGACAGTCTCTGGTAGATGATCTGGAGGGCGAAAAAAAGGTATGTTGGGAGACAGAAATTTTGCAGGATGATGATAGTGGATTTACTTATGAAATCAGCAGGTGTCTGTATTTCGATACCTGTAAGGAACATGGCTATGCAGAGTTCTGCAAAGTATTTTGCAACCATGACTGGTATGCTTATGGAGTATTAAAGCATCATTCGAGATTTATCAGAAAATCGACGATTGCCGAAGATGGAACTGTATGTCATGATACAATCGAGAAAGTAACAGAGAAACATTTTTTATAAAACCGAAAAATTGATTATGGGAGGAAATTGAAAATGGCGAAAGAAGAGAGATTTGAAAAAATATATTCTCAGGGAGCATTAACTACTACTGAGATATGGGTGGATAAGGAAACTGGTGTGAATTATTTATATCATGCATGTGGGTATTCAGGTGGACTGACTCCATTGTTGGACAGAGATGGGAAACCAGTTATTTCTCAGGCTATAAATAGATGACCTTAGAAACAGCAACTGTTATGGTAAGTAACAGCATCGTCACAATATGTATATGGTCGATTGGTGTGTGCGGTAATATACTATATTCAGAAAAACAATTCAGGAGATTTTTATGAGAAGATCAGGTTGGACAAAATGGTTGATCGTGATTCCGGCAATGCTAGGCATTGTGTTGGTGACCTATGTGCGGTATACAACGGATATCTGGGGATTTGGTGCATTTATCTGCCAGCTGATTGCAATTTTGGAATTGGCTTATGGTCTGCGAATTGCGATGCTGGCACAGAATAGAAAGAAGTCCTATCGGTTAACACCGGAAGAACGACATGAGTATGCACGGTATTTATATGAGAAGCAATATCACCGTTACCCTGCTGTAGCGAATCAGATGCTTTTGGTTATGGCACGGATGAGTGTACTCCTTAACAATTATGAACGGGCTGCACAGGAGCTGGCAGATATTCGTATAGATAAATTCAATCCAGCACAGTTGAAGTTGTATTATTACCTGAAAGTGGTTACAGCAATGGCAGCAGGAGATGCGACAGGGATTCAAGAGAGCCAGATGTGTTACGCAGGGATTCCGGATACTAAATGCACATATCCGTCAAAAGCAGAGCTTGCTATGTGGATAGAGCAGAGAGCGGCAGCGCAGATGGCAGAGGCACTGAAGAAGGCAGTGCCGGATAAAAAAGAGCATCCGATACGGATCAGTATCATTACTTTGGTTCTTGCGTATAGTACCTTCTTCTATGGATTGTGGTATGGTATAAAACGTGATATGGGATATGAAGTGAGATATCGTTTCGCAGAAATATCGATTACTGTTATTACAATCAGTCTGGCGGTTCTTTTGATCTGGGGGATCGTGAGTTTATACAGACACAATTGCCAGGCATTATCCATACAATTCGGTAAAAACAAAGTGGCATTGATAATTGTCTATGGAGCTGCTGCGATATTTGCACTTTTGATTATTGGAATGAGTGGTCTGAGTGTAGTGTTCGGAATGGATGGAACAGAAACGGTGACTGGTTGTGACAGCAAATATACGTATATAACTGTGCAGGAAGATTATGGTGGTGAACGGAGATACAGAACCAATAATCCATTTGTTATGCAGAGTATGGATGGTCTGTGGTGGTCTTCGGATACAATAGATGAAGAAGATAATCAAGAAGAGGATACTACAGAATTACCGGATTTGGATACAGAGAATTCAACAGATTCAGAGGATATTCAGAGTGGAAATACCATAGAAGATTACGAGACAGAAGGGCAGCATGATGGTCTGACAATTCAAAATGCAATGCTGGCAGTTTATAATTACCTTCAGGAGCAGAATACACTTCAAAATATGGCGTTCAGTTACACGGCGAATGCAAAGGGAGAAGTCTATGCTGTCGTCAGCGAAACGCAGGAAACAAAGAACGGTAATACGGTAAATGTGAGATACTGTCTGTACGATAATGGTTCCAAGACAGATGCAGATGGTAATTCCTGCGAAGAACTGGTGTTAGAAAAAGTATATCCGGATGGCAATTACGAGACCGAATTGGTAGATTTTTATCTGGTAAATGCAGATACGATGCAGGTGACAGACGAACAGAAGAATACGTGGTAAAATAAATTCTGGGGAAGTAGGTGCATTGTATGACAATGAGAGAAAAAATAAAACTATTATCGTAAATGTTTCAAGCGGACTGGGTTCTTTTGGAAGTATGCAAAAGGACTCCAAGACATAAGAGGTGAACTGCGCTGATCCAGGTGCCACGGCAACAGATTTGAATGTCGACGGAGGAAAGCAAACAGTACAGGCGCAATCGTAAAACTTGCAATGATTGATAAAACCGGACTAACAGTAACTTTTATTAGTCGATTTGGAAATATGCCTTGGTAATCAACAATTCCGGTTTTACTGACTAAGAAAATGAGGAGGATTCATAATGAGTGAGAAAACAGAGATTACTTTTATGCAAACAAGACTAATCCGGCTTGCTTCAGAAGAGTGGCATTTACCTGTTGAACAGATTATCCACTTGTTTAAAGAAGCCGATGTTCTTGGATATATAGAAAAATGCTATGGGATTTTTCATTGTGAAGGCGATGAAGCTGTGCTTGAAGATATTACTGAATTTTTGCAAAGAAAGGGGATAGAGATTAGTGCTTGAGTTAAAAGATGGATTTGTTCTCTATCATGGAAGTTATTGTGAAGTAAAAGAGCCAGATCTTGCCAAATGTGCAAAGAGAAAAGATTTTGGACAGGGATTTTATTTAACCACATCAAAGGAACAGGCAGAAAGTTTTCTGAGAACCTCAATAGCCAAAGCCATCGCAACCGGAACAATTGAAGAGGGGCAGAAGTTTGGATATATTTCAACTTTTGAATTCAAACTTTCAGAAAATCTTGAAACGCATATTTTTGAAAATGCAGATGTGGACTGGTTACATTGTATCGCCGCTCACCGAAAGAAAAAAATGTTTATTGAGGTTGAACGTGAAATGGCAAAATATGATATCATTGCAGGAAAGATTGCGGATGATGCAACAAACGCTACTCTTACCGCTTATCTTGCGGGTGCTTTTGGGACTGCAGGTGATAAAGTAGCAGACGATTTCTGTATCAGACAGTTGCTGCCGAATAAATTGAAAGATCAATACTGCTTTAAAACTGAGGCAGCTATTGAGTGTCTGAAATTTGTGAAAGGTGAGAAGATATGGCTGAAGTAACAATTCCAAAGGAAAAAATGAATTATACAATCGACCTTCTGATCACTATGGTGACAGATGAAATCGCAGAAGAGACAGGCAAGGACAGAAACGAGGTATTGACAGATTTTTTGTGTTCAAAGACAGGAAAAGCACTGTATGATGAGAAGACAAAGCTGTGGTGCACTGGTCCGGCATATATAGCTGAACTGTATATGGAAGAATTAAAGAAATCCTGATATGGGATGTGAGTTTAAATTTATACGACAATGGTGACAAAGACTTTCATTCCAAGGAGCAACAATTAAATATTTCAAAAACGCTGAGGTCAGCATTTCCTAATCACAGGACAACGACCTCAGTTTTTTATACCCAGGAATCGGCATTCATGAATAAGCCGGTTCTTTTTGTTTACAGAAAAAAGAAGGAGTACAAGAAAATGAGCAGAGCAAAAAATCCAAAGTATGAATCCATGTCATTGGAGGAACTGAAGGCCAACATGGAAAAGAGCAGACAGGAACTGGAGGCAGCAATTCACCACAAAAACATTCTGGAGCAGCGGAAGAAGCTGGTAGAACGCAGGGAACGTTCCCACCGGCTGATTGTCAAAGGGGCAGAGTTTGAGAAAGTATTTCCGCTGTCCAGAGATCTGGAACAGGAAGACGTCCAGGACATGATGAATCAACTGCAGAACAGCAGTTACAACAAGAGTATTGTGCGGCAGGCTCATATAGCCGCCTTACACAAAGATCAACAGCAGATTGCAGAAGCAGTAAAAAAGACAGAGAAGGGAGATGACAGTTAATGGCACTGTATCATTTTTCAGTAAGGAATGTATCCAGAGGGAAAGGGCAGATGGTGGTCGCTTCCGCAGCCTATATTTCCGGGCAGAGGATTTTTGACAGTTATTACAACAAGATACACGATTATACGAGCAAGTCAGGTGTGATATTTACAGAAATCCTGACACCGGAGTATGTGCCAGAGCGTCTGACTGACAGGGAAACACTCTGGAACGAGGTGGAGCATGTGGAACGGAACAACAAGGCACAGCTTGCCTATTCGTTTGACATTGCACTGCAGAATGAATTGACACTTGAGGAAAATATCAGACTGGCAAAAGAGTTCTGCCAGGAGCAGTTTGTGGCACGTGGCATGATCGTGGATCTGGCAGTCCATGAGGGAAAAGCGGAAAATGAAGAAGAACCGGATAATCCCCATTTCCATGTGCTTGTCCCAATCCGTCCTTTTACAGAGGAAGGAATCTGGGGCAATAAGCAGAGAAGGGAATATATTCTTGATGAGGATGGAAACCGGGTGAAGGATGCCAAAGGAAAAGATATGTTCAATGCTGTTTCTACTACCGGATGGAATGATCCGGAGCTTTTAAAAGAATGGCGGCGGGCATGGACAGAGAAAGTAAATGGGAAATTCAGGGAGTGCCACATGGCATCCAGAATCGACCACCGTTCCTACAAAGAACAGGGGATTGACCTGATCCCGACCATCCATGAGGGATATGAAGTCCGGGCAATGGAGAAAAAGGGAATCAAAACGGTGATCGGAGAATTGAACCGGGCAATCCGGCAGTTTAACCAGATGTTTATTTCTCTGAAAGAATCCATTCAGTGGATGAAGACAGCTTATGAGGAAATGAAAGCAGAGCTGGATCGCAGGCAGAACCCGACACTGCTGGAAAGCCTGCAGGATTATTATGATAAAAAGACACAGGGCAGACCACCACTTCCCAATTTTTATGCGGAGATGAAACAGAGAGGTAAGAATCTCTCCAATTTACAGGAGTTTGCAAAATCCATCAGTTATCTTCAGACACATCAGATAGAAACGATGGATGACTTGCAGGAACGGATTGAGGAACTGAACGGTGTTGTTTCTGTCAGTAAAAAAGAAATTTCTGAAAAGCGGAAACAGTTAAAGGAACTTGAGAATCTGGAAAAGATGGCAGAGGTAATAAAAACAAATCAGCCATTGATTGATGAGTATAACCATTTCTATTTTCAGAAAAGACGGGAGAGATATTATCAGCAGCATAAAAAAGAAATCAATTATTACCGCAAATGTGAACGGGAACTGAAACAACATCTGGATAAAAATGGAAAAGTGCCAACTGCCAGATGGAAACGGGAGAAAGAAGAACTTCAGGCGGGGATCGAAGAGCTGAAAGCAGATAATCAGCCGTACCAGGAGGAACTAACTTTTGTGAAAAAGGTACAGAGCTGTGCGGATATTGCCAGACGTGACCGGGAAATGGCAGAAGCAGATACTTCCGGGCGTTCAGAAGAAAAAAGGGAGAAGCAGGTGAAGTTCCCGACATTTTACACAGTTCAGGCGAAAGAGATTCTTGAAGAAAACGGGAAAGCAGAGCAACAGCCGTTGAACCAGTCGGAGCAGAATCCAGAAAAGAAGACCTCTCTTCTGAGAAAACTGGATGAAAAAAAGAAAGAGTGTGCAGAGCGTGATGCAAAACAACAGGCAGTGAAGAAAAAGCGAAACTATGACATGAGTTTATAACAGTCTGTCAGCAGGACAGACGGGAAAGGATGAGCAAAATGCAGTATACAGAAGAACAAATTATAAGAGCAAATCAGACAGATCTTGTTTCTTTTCTGAGCGCACAGGGAGAACAACTAGGGAAAAGCGGAAAGGAATACCGTTGGAAAAAGCATGACAGTGTAACGGTATCCGGAAACCGGTGGTACAGGCACAGTCAGGGGAGGGGTGGCTATCCGGTGGATTTTGTGATGGAATTTTACAATGCCACATTTCCGGAAGCTGTCAAGATGCTAACCGGGGAGGAAGGCGAAGGCAGGAACAGTACCTGCCCCGCCCCGTCCCCTGACTTCCGATTACCAGAGAAAGAGGAAAATAATGATAGAATCATCAGATATCTGACAGAAAACAGAGGGATTGAAAAGAATATGGTGGAGGAATGGATCGGCAGTGGGGATATTTATGAAGAAAAGAAGCACCATAATGTGGTGTTTGTTGGCAGAGATGCAGACGGTATTCCAAGATATGCCCATTGCAGGGGAACTGGTGAAACAAAATACCGGGGAGATGTGGCTGAATCTGATAAATCTTACGGATTCTGTCACAGAGGGACGGATAATCAGTTGTTTGTGTTTGAAGCAGCCATTGATCTGCTTTCTTTTATCCAATTATTTCCCAAAGACTGGAAAAAGCGGAGCTACCTGAGTCTGGGTGGCATTTCCAGTGCGGCACTGATGGCTTTTCTTTCTGAACGCCCTCAGATTACTTCGGTTTTCCTGTGCCTGGATAATGACCATGCAGGGAATGAAGCCAGTGAGAAATTGGCAATAGAAATCCCGGACGGATACAGTGTCATCCGTCTGAAACCGTCCCGAAAGGACTGGAATGAAATCCTCTGTGATAAAAATGCAGACAGGAAGAAATCAATCATTGAAACAGTTACAATGAAAGTACCGGAGAAGGAAGAACTGGTGCCGATGTTGTGTTATGAAGACATTGAACAGACCAGTGTAGAATGGCTGTGGTTTCCCTATCTGCCATTTGGAAAACTGACGATTATTCAGGGCAATCCAGGAGAGGGAAAAACTTATTTTGCCATGATGCTGACCGCAGCCTGCACGAACCGTAAGACTTTCCCGAACATGGAAGAGATTGAACCTTTTAATGTGATCTATCAGACTGCAGAAGACGGTATGGGAGATACGATTAAGCCGAGGCTGGTGGAAGCAGGAGCAGACCTGAGTCGGGTGATGGTCATTGATGATACAGAGGAAGCATTGACGTTATCCGATGACCGTATTGAAAAAGCAATCCGTCAGAATCAGGTCAGACTTTTAATCATTGATCCGGTACAGGCTTTTATCGGTGCCGATGTGGATATGAACCGGGCAAATGAAGTCCGTCCGGTATTCCGGAAACTGGGAATGATCGCTGAAAAGACCGGTTGTGCGATTGTGCTGATCGGACATCTGAATAAATCTTCAGGGACACAGAGTACTTACCGGGGACTTGGTTCTATTGATATCATGGCGGCGGTGAGAAGCCTGCTTTTTATCGGGAAAGTAAAGAAAGACCCGACAACAAGAGTACTGATCCATGAGAAAAGTTCTCTTGCACCTCCAGGTGAGACGATGGCATTTAAACTTGGAGATGAAGAAGGATTCCGCTGGGTGGGAGCTTATGAGATTTCCGCAGATGATCTTCTGGACGGAAAGGAAGGAAAGCCGACAGAAACAAAACTGCAACGGGGAACGAAACTGATCTATGAACTGCTTGCAGACGGAAATGCAGTCACAATCCGGGAACTGGATGAAAAGGCAAAAGCACAGGGAATCTCCCAGAGAACCATGCGAGAAGCCAGAAGCCGGATGAAAGAAGAACTGGATTATCGGATGAATGAAAAGCAGGAAAATACCATTCGATTAAAAAAACAAGGGAGAATGGGTGACGGCAGAATTTTGGAGTGAACGGCAGGCTTTATAGATACCCTATCTGCCGTCTGCCGTCTGCCGGTGCAAGGCAATCAAACGGAAATAGCAGGTATCCATACAGAATAAGGATTGCTGTGAATCTGGAACAAAAATGAATTGTAATATGGCGGATATAATGGTATGATTATCCGGTAACAGCAATGTTACGGGGAAGCACCTGTGACAGGGTGTGGCTGCCTCCTGATATTTACAGACCGGAGCCTTTCGGGGTTCTGAGATGAAAGAAAGGAGGTGCGTGATATGACAGCTTATGAGATTATCTCAATATTCTTAGGCGTACTCAGTTTACTGATCGCTTTTGGTAGCCTGTTAATTGCGATTATTGCCTTTCTTGATCGGAAGAACAAGAGGAAATAAAAATGCCTATCCTGTCTGCCAACAGGATAGGCGGTGGTCGTAAGACCATTTAGTCAACTCAGGCGGCATCCACTTTGGAGTGGGTGCTTTTCCTATAACAAATGTACCACACATTCCTCTTGTTTTCAATGGGAAAATTAAAATATGCAGTTCATCTGACAGGGATTTATCCCTGTCTTTATTATATCCCCAATTTCTGAAATGTTAATACAAAAATTTTAATATATGTAACCAACAGTCTGGGCAGTTAATCTGTAAAAATGGATTAGCTGCTCTTTTTTTGCAAAAAATGGAGGTTTTACAATGGCAGTGAAGAAGAAAATTATCAACATCAGAGTATATTTTGACGGTGATCAGGACGCAAAAGAAGTGTTTGCAGAGGTGATCGCACAGAAAATACGTGACACGAAAACAAAAGATAAACTTGCAATAATGAAAGATAAGCAGTATAATGATTATGAGTTCAGTAATCTGAAATCTGCGTAGGATGTGCAAAGTAACGGAGGTATCAGATGAACAACAGATATATGAGTAACAATATAGAAAGAAATGCAACCTGGAGAGTTGGTGTATACTGCCGACTTTCCAAAGATGACGAATTGACCGGAGAGAGTGCCAGCATCTCCAACCAGAGAGACATACTGGTGAATTACTGTCAGTCACAGGGCTGGCAGGTGGTGGATGTGTTTCAGGACGATGGTTATACAGGATTGAACACAGACCGACCTGATTTGCAGAGACTTCTCAAAGCCTGTGAAAAAGGACTGGTGAATCTTGTAATTACCAAAGACCAGAGCCGACTGGGACGAAACCATGTACAGACAGGATTTCTGATGGAGGAGTTTTTCCCAAAGCATGGAGTAAGGTATATCGCATTATATGATAATGTGGATACCTTTGCCGGAGACAATGAGATTGCCCCATTTAAGAACGTGCTGAACGAGATGTATTCCAGAGATATTTCCAAGAAAGTCCATGCGTCCTATCACCTGCAGGCAACCAAGGGAAAGTTTACAGGTGTTGTTCCACCACTGGGATATCAGAAAGACCCGGAGGAAAAGGGACATCTCCTGATTGACGACGAGACAGCACCGATTGTCCGGAAAATTTTCCAGTGGGCGGTGGACGGTCATGGGATTAACTTTATATCCAGAGAACTGGAACGCCAGCAGATTCCCTGCCCGTCATGGTGGCACCGGAAACGGGGACTCCGCACCTATTACACAAAATGGGAAAAGAAAGACCCGGAAAATGGGAAATATGTATGGGATGAATCCTATCTGAAATCCCTGCTGATGAATCCCGTTTACTGTGGTGACATGGCTTCCCAGAAAAGGTACTACCGTTTCAAGATTGGCAATCAGGGAGATAAAGCTCCGGAGGACTGGATCACAGTCAGGGATACCCACGAAGCAATCATTCCGCAGGATGTATTTGATCTGGTACAGGCAAAGATGAAAGGCAGGAAACGCCAGACAGAACAGGGAGAATACAGCATGTTTGCCGGATTACTCCGCTGTGCAGAGTGTGGCGGTGCGTTGACGTTGAAGAAGACGCACACCAAAGACCAGCATGAAGTTTATACCTGTTCCACTTATATCCATAAGGGGAAAGCACATTGTACCCAGCACCGGGTGGACGCTGATGACCTGTATGATGCAGTCCTTACCAGAATCCAGGAATGTGCAAAAGCAGTTACCGGAGACGGAACAGAACTGGAAAACCGGGTAAAGGAGTTATGCGAGGAAGATACACAGGGACACAGGGAAAGTCTGGAGAAGCTGGTATCAAAGCAGAAAGACCGCCTGGAAACGTTAGACCGGCTGATTGCAAAACTGTATGATGACCTTATCAATGACAAGATTACAGAATCTGTTTTTGATAAGATGCTGGAGAAGACACAGAAGGAGCAGACAGATATCAAAAAGGAACTTTTCCAGAATGAGAGTGTGCTGAATACGGAAGAAAAACTGGATGCACAGTCCCAGCAGTGGATTGACGATATTAGCGAGTATGCGGACATCAAAGAACTGGATGCCAATCTTCTGAACCGGCTGATCAGTAAAATCGTTATCTCAGAACCGCAGGAGAAAGACGGAACAGAAAATTACTGCCGTACTCCTGAAACGGTCACAATGGAAATTCATTTCAACTTAAAACCAATACCGGAGCTTGGAACCATCGAAAGAGGTTCCGGCTCCCATAAATAAGAAAAATCTATCAAAATTTAATCTATTTTAATCTTTTCAAGGCTCATTTCGAGCAAATATTTTCTCATAAAAGACATAAAACAGTTGATGGCGGGCGGTGGCATCGTACTGATTGGAATAAACCTGATTCCACAGCTTGCAACTTTGTTTGGATAAATAAATGGGTGGAATAACCGAAAAAATAACAGAGTTCATAAAGGATCTGCTAACAGGCTGGATCACATCAAACCTGGATACTATGTTCACCGATGTAAATACCAAAGTAGAAACGATTGCTGCGGAGGTTGGGAAAACACCCCAAAATTGGAACAGTGGCATTTTTTCCATGATAAAAAATCTGTCGGATAATGTCATTGTCCCCATTGCGGGGATGATTATTACATTTGTACTGTGTTATGAGCTGATTTCCATGATTATGGAAAAAAACAATATGCACGATACGGATACGTTTATGTTTTTCAAATACATTTTCAAGATGTGGGTAGCGGTATATCTGGTTACTCATACTTTTGATATTGCGATGGCAATTTTTGATGTAGCGAATCATGTGGTATCCAATGCTGGCGGTATGATAACCGGTTCCGCATCTATTGATGTTACAGAAGCATTGAAAACGCTTCTTGAAACGCAGATTGAAGATATGGGAATCGGAGAATTACTGGGGCTTGGTCTGGAAACGATGCTGGTCAGTTTATGTCTAAAAATCATATCAGTCCTGATTACCGTCATTTTATATGGACGAATGATAGAAATATATCTTTATGTCTCTGTGGCACCTATTCCGTTTTCAACATTTACGAACAGGGAATGGGGAAGTATTGGAAATAATTACGTGAAGGCATTATTAGCGTTGGGATTCCAGGGATTTTTTATGATGGTATGTGTTGCGATTTATGCAGTTCTGGTAAATGCTATTACAGTTGCAGATAATCTTCATACAGCTATCTGGTCAGTTGCAGCATATACAGTTATTTTATGTTTCAGCCTGTTTAAGACCAGTTCCCTGGCAAAATCAATCTTCAATGCACATTAGGAGGAAACAAGAATATGGCATATGTTCCAGTGCCGAAAGATTTTTCAAAAATAAAGACAAAATTAGCACTGAATTTAACTAAAAGACAAATTATATGTTTTTCTCTGGCAGGAATTTGTGGTGTTCCGGTCTATTTGCTGACAAAAGCAGGACTGGGAACAGATGTGGCAGCAACGCTTATGATCATAGTGATGCTGCCATTTTTCTTTTTTGCAATGTATGAAAAGGATGGATTTCCAGCAGAGAAAATATTGCTTCACATTATCCGGCAGAAATTTTTAAGACCTGGAATCAGGGTCTATCGTTCCCAAAACTTATATGACCGGATTATAGAGTACGATAAATTAGAGAAAGAGGGTGCATGGCTTGAGAAAAAGGCAAAAGAAGCCAGGGAAGCGAGAAATCCGTTCCATTTCCTTAAAAAAGCAGACCGAAAAAAATAAGAAACAGAAAACCGGACTTACGAAAGAAGAAAAAAAGCGTCTGAAAGAACTTCGGATGATAAAAGCGGAGAATCAGAAGAAGAGGAAGCCTTTTACAACGCAGGATACGATTCCATATAAGGAAATATATAAGGATGGTATCTGCAGGACAGATGATAACTATTATTCAAAGATGGTGCAGTTTTACGATATAAATTACCAGTTAGCGCAGAATGATGATAAAGCGGCTATTTTTGAGAACTATTGTGAGTTCCTGAATTCATTTGACAGCTCTGTTGAGGTACAAATTACATTTCTTAATCAACAGGTGAATTTTGATGAGTATGCAAAAAATATTGATATTCCAGAGCAGGATGACTGTTTCAATGATATTCGGAAAGAATATTCGGATATGTTGAAAATGCAGCTTTCCAAAGGAAATAATGGGCTTGTAAAAACAAAATATATTACATTTTCCATTAAGGCGGATAATCTGCGAAATGCAAAATCCAGGCTGGAGAGAATTGAAGCCAGTGTATTGAATAATTTTAAGGTGATGGGAGCCATGGCAGAGCCTTTAAATGGGGTAGAACGTCTGAAAATTCTGCATGATGTGATGAATATGGACACAAAAGAATCTTTCCATTTCCATTATGGGATGGTTGCAAAAACAGGTCTGCAGACAAAAGACTTTATTGCACCTACCGGATTTGATTTTCGCAATGACAGCTATTTTCGGATGGGACAGACTTTTGGATGCGTGTCATATTTACAGATTACATCACCAGAACTTACGGATAAACTGCTGGCAGATCTGCTGGATCTGGAAGAGAATCTTATCATCAATATGCACCTGCGTCCAATTGATCCCAAGGCAGCTATTAAAAGCCTGAAAAGTACGCTGTCAAATATTCAGAAAATGAAAATTGAAGAACAGAAGAAAGCGGTCAGAAGCGGATATGATATGGATATTATTCCAACGGACATTTCTACATACGGAGAGGATGTGGAGGGATTGCTCAATGAAATCCAGTCCAGGAATGAGAAACTTTTTGAACTTACTTTTTTGCTGATGAATACAGCGGACAATAAGAGAAAACTGGACAATATTGTGTATCAGACTGCAGGAATCGCCCAGAAATATAATTGCAATATACGGAGACTTCAATATCAGCAGGAACAGGGACTTGTGGCATCACTACCACTGGGAATGAACCAGACTGGAATACAGAGAATTATGACTACGACTTCTACAGCAATCTTTGTTCCGTTTACCACACAGGAACTTTTCCAAGGCGGTGAAGCTCTTTACTATGGCTTAAATGCACTGTCAAACAATCTCATTATGGTGGATCGGAAACGATTGAAAACACCTAACGGCCTGATTTTGGGTACTCCTGGTTCCGGTAAGAGTTTTGCAACGAAAAGAGAAATTCTCAATGTTTTCCTGATTACAGACGATGACATTATTATCTGTGACCCGGAGGGAGAATATTTTCCGCTGGTAAATGCCTTAAATGGTGAAGTTATTAAAATCAGTGCAAAAAGTAATGATTACATCAATCCTATGGAAGTGAACCTGGATGTTATTTATCATCCGGAGAAATACAGGATTAATGGCGATGTGGAGGATATTGATACCATTATTGCTGATAAAGCAGAGTTTATCACATCTTTCTGCGAGGTCATTATGAAGAAACCTCAAAATGCAGAATTAAATGGTGATGAGGTTTCCATGATTGACCTGTGTGTAAAAGACATTTATAAAAAATATCTTTACAATGATCCAAAACCGGAAAATATGCCGACTTTGCAGGATTTCTATGAACGTCTGAACTTTTATGCACCAGATAAACCAGCAGCACAGAACATTGCCAACAGTCTGCAGTTGTATGTAACAGGATCGCAGAATGTATTTAACCATCGAAGTAATGTCGATACGCAGAACAGAGTGGTATGCTTTGATATCCGGGAACTTGGAACCACACTACGAAAAGCAGGGATGTTGATTGTCCAGCATATGGTTTGGACAAGAGTATCACAGAACCGCAGTCGCAGGAAATCAACCCGTTATTATGTGGATGAATTTCACCTTTTGCTGAACCAGCCACAGACTGCTAATTATTCTATTGAAATGTGGAAGAGATTTCGTAAGTGGGGTGGAATCATTACAGGAATCAGTCAGAATGTAACAGATTTTCTTGGCTCTCTGGCAGTAGAAAGTATTGTGGGAAACAGTGATTTTATCCTGATGTTAAATCAGCACAGCGGGGATCAGAAGATCCTTGCGGAGAAATTGAATATTTCCAAGCATCAGATTTCTTTTGTAAATAACAGTAATGCAGGAGAAGGGCTGCTTTTTTACGGAAATGTAATCATACCTTTTGCAGACAGATATCCGCAGGATACCAGAACCTATGCTTTGATGAGTACTAAACCGGATGAGATTCAGACTTAACGGACAAAAAAGCAGAGGTGAGGTACATTGGGAAAACAAAAATATACGGCGAAAGAGAAGAAAGTCAGCCGTATGACCAGAAATGGTCTGGTTGAGGAAAATCTTGCAACAAAGGAGACCAGAAAAGTTACAAACAGCGATCAGGAGTTGCCTTATAAACAGAAGGATGTAGAACAGGCATTTATTACTTCTGAAAAGAAGAAAAACTCTCATAAAAAAGCTGAAAAGAAACAATTTTCCGAAAAAGTTCAGGAGGGAAATCCTGCCAAAAAAGAAGAGGCTGCAAACAGTCCTCCGGGAAAACGAAAAACACAGGGACGGTACAGATACCGGGACAAGCCTGCAGGTGTATCTGTGGATTCTGCGGTAGAAATACGTGAGCGCAAAGAAAAACACAGGAGCCAGTATCAGCGACAGAAAAAGAAGCAGCAGAGACTGCAGTTTGGAAAACTGGAGACAGATGGAAGTCTGAAGAAAGAAAAGAAAACTTCGGCTGAAACAGATGGAGGACATTTTCAGGCAGAGAAGAATGATGTTTCTACAAACCGAAAAAAAGGAAAGCAGAAATATAGCCGAAAAACAATAAAAACTTATCAGGAAGTGGATAAGGCTGCAAGAAAACAGGAAGCTGAGAGGCAGAACAAAATTCCGAAAGATTCTGTTTATACCAAGAAAACAAATGAGGAACAGAAAGCAAAGGTAAAGTACCATTTATATTTCGACAAAAAAACAGGGAAAACGGATGGTAAAAAGAAAACCTTGTCTTCTGTTCCAAAGAAAGCATTAAAAAATGCAGTATATCAGAAAGCAGGCGAAGACGAAGAGGAAAACAGTGCTGTAGATGCAGCACATAAGCTGGTGCGTTCAGGTGAGTGGATATTACAGGAACATAGCAGTAGAAATATCCGGAAGAACCGCAGTCAGATACATAAAGAAAACCGTTTAGAGAAAAGAGCCTGGAAGAGTGCATCCAGGTATCAATATCAGAAATATCTGGAAGAACATCCAGAGATGCAGAAAAAGCTGATCAGAAAATTAATACAGAAGCAGAGGATTAAGCGAGAGTATCAGATGGCATACCGGGCTGGGAAGATTGCAAAAGAAACAAAAGACACCTCAATCCGGTCAGTAAATCTTGCTACTAAAATTGCAAGAAAGGCACAGGAAGTATTTGTAAGAAATGTAACTACTCTGATCTCAATGGGGTTGTTATTGATTTTGCTTCTTTCCGTAATGACAGGATTTGCTTCCTGTTCGGCTATGTTTTCTAATGGAATTTCTACGGTAATCGCTTCCAGTTACATTGCGGATCCGGACGAAATTGAAAAAGCAGAGTTGTATTATACGCAGTTGGAAGCCAGTCTTCAACAGAAAATAAACCAGATGGAAGCACGGTATCCAGGAAAAGATGAATACAGATATAACATTGGTGAAATCGGCCATGATCCTCATACATTGATCAGTTATCTGACTGCCAGTTATGGGGATTTTAAGTTTGATGAGATAAAAGGAGAACTGGAAACAATTTTTTCTTTACAGTACGGAATCACCGTAGAGGAAAAAAGTGAAACCCGGCAGGAAACATCTACAATACAGGTAGGGCAGTCATTGGGAAATGTTGTGACCAGTGGATACTGTAATTGTCCCATCTGCTGTGGCGTGTGGAGTGGAGGACCTACTGCTTCAGGGGCAATGCCACAGGCTAATCATACGCTTGCGGTTGATGCTGCAAACCCATTTCTTCCAATGGGGACGAAAGTAGTGATGAATGGGATTGAGTACACCGTAGAAGATACTGGAAACTTTGCCCAGTATGGTGTCCAGTTTGATGTTTATTATGATAATCACGCAGTAGCTGAGGCACATGGTCATCAGATCTGGGAATGTTTTCTGGCAGAGGGCAATCAGAACTCTGTGGAAGTTACCCGTACAGTAACTGCAGATGTACTGAATGTTTCTGTTCAGGCAAAACCGCTTAGAAGTGTTATTCTGTCCAGAATGGAAGAGGATGAGCAGGAAATTTATGAAGAGGTCTATTCCAACAGAGGAAATTTACAGACATATAAAACTCCGGTTGAGTTAAACTGGTATGCCTATATCAGTACCTATTATGGGTATTCTGTAAACAATGGAACCGGGCAGACACAACTTCACAGAGGTGTGACGGTTAATGTACGACAGGGAACAGAAGTGAAGTCAGCGATGAATGGTTTTGTTGTAGATGTAGGATATAGCGGAACTTTTGGAAATTATGTAGTTACGCAGGATAAAAAAGGTGTGCAGATTAAATACGCTTATCTGCAGAGCATTTCGGTAGCAAATGGTCAGGAAGTAACAACAGATACTGTAATTGGTACAACGGGAAGTACAGGAAGTGCAACCGGAAGCCAGTTATATTTGGAACTGGTCAAAGATGGGGAATATTATAATCCTGTTTTTTATATCAGTACCGGAGATAGCGGGCTGTATGGTGGAGGCGGCAGTTATGATGATGAGACTGTGCGGAGATTATTTGCGGAAGCAGACAAATATCTTGGTATGCCGTATGTATGGGGCGGTTCCAGCCCGGAGACTTCTTTTGACTGTTCTGGTTTTGTAAGCTACGTGTTTACCAATTCGGGTGTCTGCAATATGGGAAGACTTACTGCACAGGGAATTTATGACATTTGTATGCCTGTATCACCAGAAGAAGCAAGGCCAGGAGATATTATCTTTTTCACTGGGACGTATGATGCGGGAGAGCCGGTTACCCACGTAGGAATTTATGCCGGAGATGGACAGATGATCCATTGTGGAAATCCAATTCAGTATACGTCCATTAATTCTGCATACTGGCAGTCTCATTTTTATGCTTTTGGCAGGCCATAAGGAGGGGCGTATTTGAACATTGAACGAATAAAAGAAGAACTTGCAAGAACCTACGTTAAGATTGAAAAGCTACAGAAAAAAGCAAGGGATCTGGAAGAACAGAAGAAACAGGCAGAGGATATGGAGTATCTGAAAATTATCCGAAGCAATGGAGTTTCCGCAGAGGAACTTCAGTTGATGATTGATATCAGCAAGGAGGAACAAAAAAAGATATTGGAAACCAGAGAAAAGGAGCAGACAGAAAATGAAGAAATTTCATAAAAGAGCAGCTGTATTTTTAACCGCAGCTACGTTAGCAGGACTTCCGGCAGGAGCTTTCTTTTATAGTTCGCCCGGAAGTCTGACTGTATGGGCAGATAATGTAGAAGTGGAATCATCAGAAGAAAGCAGCCCGGAAGATGTTGATTTTTCAGATGAATCAGAAGCTGAAATTCTTGCAGATCCAGTGGAACAGGCACAGGAAGATGCAGGAAATGATGTGACGGAAACACCGGAAGTAGGGATTACCTTTACAGAACCCGAAGGCTGGCAGACAGATACGGCAACCGTAAAAATTCAAGTGGAAGATACAAAGAATACAGGTGCTTTTTCTATTGCAAAAGTAGAAGCAAGACTTTCAGAAAATGGAGGATGGTCAGACATAACCGGAAATATGGAAGTATCCATCTCTTCTAATTGTAGTGTTTATGTGAGAGTTACCGATCAGAATGGAAATACTTATGAGCAGAATCGTTACATAGAGTGTTTTGATAAAACCAAACCAACTATTATTGCGGCTGCGAAGAATGGGATACTGATCGTGCAGGGAGTTGATGCGGAATCGGGAATTGCTGCTTTGTATGTCAATGGAAATGAATTCACAGAACTGACGAATAATACATTAAATGTCCGTTTGCAAAAAGCGGATACTTCCTATGAATACTTTACCCTGCAGGCAAAAGACAAAGCAGGAAATATGTCAGAGATCTATAAAGTAGGAAACCCTTATTATGAAAATCCAGATGCAGTAAAAGAGAATACAGAGGTTTCCGGAACGGAGCAGAATGCAGCTTCTTTGCCAGCCGATGGAACTGCAAGTAAGCCCACCAGTGCTACGGCAACCGTAACGGAACATCAGACAACGAACGAGACTGCTACTGCACCAACAGAACCAGAAAACACAGGAAATGAAATGGATACAGAAGCAGATACCGGACGGGTGCAGGGAGAAAGTTCTGCTTCCGGCATGACAACAGGAACAGTTCAGGACAAAGGGGGAAAGGAATTTTATACGATCAAGACAAAAAGTGATAAGGTTTTTTATCTGATCGTAGATAAGGATAAAACGGATGAAAATGTTTATCTTCTTACAGAGGTAGGCGAAAATGATCTGTTGAACTTTACGGATACCAACATGGTCACACTTCCACAGAACCAGGCTATTGCAGAATCCGCACTGCCACTTGAAACAGAGAAGCTCACAGAGACACCGGAACCAGAAGTTACGATCATACCGGAAGAAAAGGAAGAACCTGAGAAGAAAAGCAATAATTCCGGCACGATTTTATTAATGCTGCTGGTTCTGGCAGGAGTTTGTGGTGCTTACTATTATTGGAAATTTATGAAAGGAAGAAATACTTCTTTTGATTATGAAGAGGACGAGGACGATGAGGAGGAAGAAGATACAATTCGTGAGGATGATGAAGAATTAGAAGAATATGAAATGGAAGGTGAAGTAGAAGATGAAGAATCAGAGGAATAACTTTGTTTCACTTAATTACAGCGACAGGTGCAGAAAGGAGATTGAAAATTGCAGCTTGTAATTGCGGAAAAACCCAGCGTAGCCAGAAACATTGCGAAGGTGCTTCATGCCACAAACGTAAAAGATGGCTACCTGGAAGGAAAAGAATATCTGGTTTCCTGGTGTATTGGGCATTTGATTGAACTGGCTAGTGCGGATCAGTACCGGGATGACTGGAAAGCATGGAAATATGAAACACTTCCCATGATTCCGGAGAATTGGAAATATCAGATTAAAGAAAGTACAAAAGGGCAGTTTCGGGTTTTAAAGGAACTGCTTCACAGAGCAGATATCACAGAAGTTATATGTGCAACAGATGCAGGAAGAGAAGGGGAGTTGATTTTCCGTCTGGTATATAACCAGGCAGAATGTAAACTTCCCTTTAAAAGACTGTGGATTTCTTCCATGGAGGAAAAAGCAATTCTGGAAGGATTTCAGCAGCTGAAAGATGGACATGAATATGATGATCTTTATTATTCTGCAGTGGCGCGAAGTGAAGCAGACTGGCTGGTAGGAATTAATGCCACCAGACTGTTTACGGTACTGTATCACCATCGGTTGATTGTAGGTCGGGTGCAGACACCTACACTTGCAATGCTGGTGGAACGGGAAAAGAGCATCGAGAACTTCCAGAAAGAGAAGTATTATCTGGTTCATCTTCTGATGGATGGATTGGATGCTGTAAGCAGCCGGATAAAAGAGAAAAGTGCTGCCGTTCAGATGATGGAGGATATGAAGGATGAAACTGCACAGATTCTTTCAGTAAAGAAAGAGAAGAAAAAGGTACAGCCGCCGAAATTATATGATCTGACCACATTACAGAGGGAAGCAAATCGTCTTCTTGGATTTACGGCACAGCAAACCTTGGACTATACCCAAAGCCTTTATGAGAAGAAACTGGTGACGTATCCAAGGACGGATAGCCAATATCTTACAGATGATATGGAAGAAAATGCGTTTTTGGTTATTGATGCGGTAAATAGAGTATTTCCAGAAATATCAATGAAGGGTTCGGAACCAGAGATAAAAAGACTTTTAAACAGCAAAAAGGTATCAGATCATCATGCAATTATACCAACGGTAGAAATTGCAAACATGGATTTAAAAGCACTTCCGGGTGGAGAAAAAGAAATTCTCATGCTGATTGCATCAAAGTTATTATGTGCATCGGAACAGGAATACATATATGAGAGTATTAAGACTGAAATTTCCTGTCATGGAGAACTATTTACTGCATCTGGAAAGAATGTTCTCCAATATGGATGGAAAGAAGTGGAAGAACGGTTCTTTAAATCATATGGGAAAAATGCAGAAAATCCAGAAGAGGAGGAAAGTGATTTTCCAGATATAAAAATGGGACAGGTATTTGAAAGTGTTGTTGTAAAATTTAGTGAACATTTTACAGCACCGCCGAAGCATTATACGGAGGATACACTTCTTAGTGCCATGGAACACGCTGGTAGCTCGGATATGACAGAAGACGCAGAGAGAAAAGGTCTTGGGACTCCGGCTACCAGGGCGGCGATTATTGAAAAACTGATTGAGAAAGGCTTTATTGAGCGTAAAAAGAAGCAGATATTACCTACAGCAGATGGAAGAAATCTGATCAGGATTCTTCCGGAAATGATCAAATCACCAAAACTTACAGCAGAATGGGAAAATGATCTGACACTGATTTCCAGAGGCCAGAAAAATGTAGAAGAATTTCTCTTCGAAATTGAAAAAATGGTTACCAAATTGGTAAGTGATAATGGACAGCCAGTGGAAGAATACCAGAAACTATTTTCAGATGGTCGGAAAGAAATTGGAAAATGCCCAAGATGCGGCAATAAGGTTTATGTGGGAAAGAGAAATTATTATTGTTCAGGAAGTGATTGCAGTTTTACTTTATGGAAAAATAACCGATTTTTTGAGAGTCAGGGAAAAACACTTGATGAAGCAACTGTCAGGAAGCTGCTGAGTGAGAAGCAGGTGCATTTCAAAGATCTGGTATCAGAGAAAACAAAAAGGAAGTATGAAGCAACTATAAAGATGGAGGTTTCAGAAACCGGAAATCCAAAGTTTCAGTTGATTTTCCCGGAACGGAAGAAAGGAAAAAAGAATGAAGAATAAAAAAAATATGAGAAGATTTTTGTCGGGATTCTTGGCAATGCTTACAGTGTTATCTACAATTCTATCTCCAATACTGTCCTATGCGGCAGATGTAGTGCCAGAAGAGCCACCGTTATACGAAGAGGTAAAAAATGAACTTGATGCAGATGAGGTGGTAAAAGCAAAAAATCTGGAACTGGAAACAGGCAGTATTTTTGAAGTGGAGAAAGATTTTACCGGACTGGAAATACCAGATGAAAAAAAGGTGAAGATCACTTTCCATGAGGCAAAAAATGAGGAAAAGCAGGACTTTACAACAGATTACGAAGATACATACAAAGCTGTTTATTATGTAGAGCCAGTAAGTGGCCACCCAATTTATCAGATCAATCGTAAGCTGATTGTAAAGGAAGCGGTGGTGCAGGTTGCTGAATCTGAGAATCAGGAATCTGTAAGCAACCAGGAAGATGAGAATGAAGCAGAAGGCGAGGAACCAGCCATAGGCACTGCAGAGAGTGAAGAACCTGTGCAGGATGAGGTAAATGTAGAAATTCCGTCAGAGGATGGAATCTATGAAGAAGTAACTCCGACAGAAATTCCGGTTGAGGAAGAGCCAATAGATACACCAATTCCGGAAAACCCGTCTGAGGAAGTTTCAACAGAAGAACCTGCCATAGATGATAATCCGGATACAGACAGCACATTTGAAGAAATTACAGATACAGATCCGGAAGAAATGCCAGAGGCGACAGACGACTCTTTTACAGACGGAACAGAGAAAACAGAAGATGCAGATGGAAATTATCAGGTAAATATTGTTCGTGGAGAGGAATTTCATATTGAGCTGAACCATGAAGATGGACAGTATCAGCCAGGAGAAACCGTTGTTTTTTCCGGAGATATGCCGCAAGGCAGCTTAATTGCAGTAGGAACAACAAAAGTACAAGCAAACCAGACAGAGAATACAGAAGATTTATTATATTCAGAGGTGACTTATCACGAAGAATCGGATAAATTCAGTTTTGAAATGCCAGCAGATGACATTGATCTAAGTGTTTCCACGGATCAGGCAGAGAACGGTATCATGTTACTTGCAGCCGATACTCCATGGGATGATGCAACAAATATTGAAGCAAATAAATATTACTATTATTCAGATGGCCAGCTTCATCCGTTTGATACAGTTATGGGACAGGGTGGAAATGACAGCTACAAATATGTTCGTTACAAAGCAGGCGGAAAGACTTATACAGTAAATGCGTATTGTATGCAGCACTCCATGCAGTCACCTCCAAGTGGGACAACATATAAAAATATGGTTGAACTGGATGAAGGCGGAGATGATAAATATTTGAGAAAAGCCTTATTCTATGGATATGGCGGTCCAGGATGGGGACATACATTCAATGGATATAATGTAAAATCCATTATGGAAAAATATGGATGCAGTTCTGAGACAAGAGCCATGCAGCATTACCTGGTTGACTATTTATATGATGGCGAATCCGGATTTGGAGGTGCGCTTTCTACAACCGCTAAAAATATGCTGAAAGAGATTAAAGCAGCTCTTGCTAAAATGCCTGATCCGACAGCAATGAAACTTCTTCCAGGACTTTCCGTTAATGCAACGGGAAAGGAAACAGAAAGTTTTACCTGGAAGGCAAATGAAGCATTTACCATTACGATTCATCTGGAGAACGGAGTAAGCCTTGTTAATGAAACCACAGGAAAAACGGCATCTGGAAATGTCACTGTAAAGGGTGGAGAGAAATTCCATCTTGTAGCTACAACAGCCAATATGGGTAGCCTGAAAGGAAAGTATGCGATTACATCTAATTTCCCTTTGGATTTCCATGCAATGCTCTTAAAATTGGAGAGTTCACAGGACATTGGTTTTGGCTACTATACGGATTCCTCTGACCTGCAGATTACAGTTGACTGGCCGGAAGAAGCAGTTATCGAAATTACAAAGAAAGATGGAGATACTGGGAAAAATCTGGCCGGAGCCGTGTATGGAGTATATAGTGATAACGCCTGCACAAAGCTGATTGTTAAGATGCCGCCAACAGACAGCAATGGTTCTTCACGTGTAACTCTTACCAAGACACAGGATACTGTTTACTTAAAAGAAATCACAGCACCGGAAGGTTATGTTGTCCAGGCTTCTTCGTATGGAGTGAAATTAGTAGTTGGCAGTACAACCAAACAGACTGTAACGGACAAAGAGCAGAAAGGAAATCTGACCGTTTATAAAGAGGGAGAAGTTTTTGTAGGAGCTGTATCTGATGAAAATGGAACTTCATTCCAGTATGAGAAACGCCGTCAGAAAGGAGCCGTTTATAACGTATATGCTGCCGAGGATATTGTAACAGCAGGTGGAAAAACAGTTTACAAAAAAGGCGCAGAAGTAGCGAAAAATCTGATCACAGGTGAGAACGGTTCTGTAACGGTAAAGAATCTTCCGCTTGGAAGCTATAATGTAACAGAAGCACAGGCTCCGGAAAATTTTTATAATGCAAAAGAAACAAAAAAAGTAACCATTTCTTATGCAGGGCAGACTGCAGAAGCGGCTTTCTCAGAGACTACCTTTACAAATGACCGTCAGAAAGCAGTGGTGCAGGTGATAAAGAAAGACAAAGATACTGAAAATACACTATCCGGAGGGCATTTTGCTCTGTTTGCAGCGCAGGATATGAAAACTGTGGATGGAAAAGTAGCGGTAAAAAAAGATGCTCTGATTGAGACTGCAATTACTGGTACTGATGGAAAAGCAGCATTTAAAGCAGATCTTCCAGTGGGATTTTCTTATTATGTAAAAGAAGTCCAGGCTCCGGCTGGTTATGTCAGAAATGAGAAAGATACTTATTCTTTCCAGTTCAGTTATACCAATGATGAACAGGCAAAAATTTCTTTCAGTCATACTTTTGTGAATGACAGGGTCAGTGCTGCAATCTCTTTGAATAAAAAAGATGCCGAGACAAAAGAAAATAAGGCACAGGGAGATGCTTCCCTGGAAAATGCGGTGTATGGACTTTATGCAAGAAACGACATTACCCATCCAGATGGAAAGACAGGCGTTATTTATAAAGCCGGAAGCCAGATTGGTACGCTAACTACCGATAAAGAAGGAAAAGCAAGGATAGAGAATCTTTATCTTGGAGAGTATTACATCAAGGAAATTACCCCATCCGTAGGATATCTGGCAGACGAGCATGAATATGATCTTGTATGCAGTGATGAAGGTGATCTGACAGCGGTTGTAGAAAAAGAGTGTACCTCACTGGAAACGGTGAAGAAACAGCCGTTTGAACTTATTAAAGCTGCCAATAATGGAGACACAGATGCTGCATTACTATCCGGAGCTGGATTTAGTGCATATCTGGTATCTTCTTTGGTGGTAAAAGAGGATGGAAATTATGTTTTTTCCTCTGCAGAGCCGGTTGTGATCGGTGAAAATGGAGCAACGGAAATTTTTACAAATGAGAAAGGCTATGTAAAATCCATTGCAATTCCATATGGAACATATCTGGTGAGAGAAACTACAACACCCCATAATTACAAACCTGTAGATGATTTTATTGTCCGGATTACAGAGAATAAACCAACAGAGCCGCAGACATGGAGAGTTCTTTTGGATAAAGAATTTTCTGCAAAACTGAAAATCATCAAACAGGATGATGAGACTAAAAAATCAGTTTTAATTCCGGGAACAGAGTTTAAAATTTATGATCTGGATCATGAAAAATATGTAGAGCAGGTAACTACATACCCGACAACCGTTACACATACCTCTTATTTCACAGATATAGATGGATATCTGATCCTGCCGCAGAATTTAAAAATCGGTCATTATAGAATCGAAGAGGTAACAGCACCGGACGGTTATACCATTAACAAAAATTATGTCGAAATACAGGTGGACACCAATACCCTGTATCAGACTGATCCGGTATCAGGTGATGTAATCATTGAAGTTGTATATGAGAATCATCCGGTGAAAGGAAAACTCACTGTACAGAAAAAAGGAGAGGTTCTTTCGACCTATAAGAATGATTTTAAGTATGAAGTTCAGAATCTTTCCGGTGCAGTATATGAAGTGTATGCTGCAGAGGATATTTATACAGCTGATTTCCAGAAAGATGATACAGGAAAAAGAATCCTGGAATATGCAAAGGGTGAAAAAGTTGCAGAACTGACAACGGATGAATCCGGAAAAGCAGATCTTGATAATCTGCCTTTAGGAGAATACAAAGTGATAGAAAAGACTGCACCAGAGGGATTTGTATTAAATAAAGAAGAACAGAAGATTTCTTTCGTCTATGCAGACCAGGATACACCAGTGATCTCACAGAGTGCAGAGTTTATAAATGACCGCCAGAAAGTAGAAGTGTCAGTTGTGAAAAAAGATGCTGAAAATGAGAAAGGGCTTTCTGGAGCAGAGTTTGGTCTTTACGCAAAAGAGGATATAAAAGCAGGGGATAAGGTACTGGTAAAAGCAGACGAACTGCTTACAAAAGCGGTAACAGGTGAAGATGGAAAAGCTGTTTTTGAGCAGGATCTGCCATTTGGAACTTATTATATAAAAGAACTGGCAGCACCAGATGGTTTTGTATCTTCTGATGAGCAGATTGAGGTGACTGCGAAATATCAGGGACAGGAAGTAAAAACAGTAAAACTGGAAACTGTTTTTAGGAATGCGCCGACAACAACTGAATTTACGAAATCAGATATTACAACAGGTGTGGAACTTGACGGAGCAACACTGACGGTTTTGGATTCAGACGGAAAAGAAGTAGAAAAATGGACTTCTGTAAAAGGAAAAGCTCATGTAATAAAAAGACTCCATGTGGGAAAAACCTACACACTTCGGGAAGAGTTTGCACCATATGGTTATCTGCAGGCGGAGGAAGTGAAATTTACAGTTTCTGATACTGCAGATGTTCAAAAAGTAGAAATGAAGGATGCTGTTCCGGTTGGACGAATCATCATCAATAAAAAAGGTGAATTTGTCAAGGAAGTTACCTGGAAAGATATGCTGGCAGGCGGCATGGACGCAGCATTTGGCTATGTTACAGGTTCTTTGAAAGATGTTACTTTTGAAATTTATGCAGCGGAGGATATCAAGGCTGCAGATGGGGAAAGCAGTGATTATTATAAAAAGGACGAATTGGTAGCAACAATTACGACAGATGCTCTTGGATATGCAAGATCAGAAGATCTTCCTTTAGGCAAATATTATGTAAAGGAAAAAGAGACGGCGGATGGATATGTTCTGGATGGAGAAATCAGAGAGGTTGATCTGACTTATCGTGATCAGAATACTCCGGTTGTGACTTATGATGAGGACTGGCAGAATAACCGCCAGAAAGCAAAAGTAACTGTAGTTAAGAAAGAAAAAAATACAGACCGTGTTCTGGAAGGCGGAGTATTTGCACTTTATACAAAGAATGATATTTTAAATGCAGAAGGCGAAGTAATCCTGAAAGCAGATACCATGATCGAGCAGAAAGCTACGGATCAGGATGGAAGGATTGTATTTACGGCAGATCTTCCAATCAATGGCAACTACTATGTAAAAGAAGTGCAGGCTCCTGCTGGATTTGTGACAACAGAAGAAATCAAGGAATTTGATTTTGCTTATGCGGGAGAAGAGGTTGCAGAAGTATCCTTTGAGTTCACTTATGAAGATGAGCCAACTACTTTTGAAATCACAAAATCAGATATTACAACCGGGGAAGAATTACCAGGTGCAAAACTGAAAGTATCCGATTCAGAGGGAAACGTTGTGGATGAGTGGACTTCCGGAAGCACACCACACATCATTAAGGAACTGGAAGTTGGAAAGAAATATACATTAACAGAGACAATTCCTGCTGATGGTTATGCAACTGCAGAATCCATTACGTTTGTAGTAGAAAATACTGCAGATATACAGAAAGTAGAAATGCAGGATGATACAACAAAAATTCTGATCAGTAAAGTTGATATGACAGATGGAAGCAGCGAGGTCAAAGGTGCTAAACTGTATATTCTTAATGAAAACCAGGAAGTTATGGAAAGCTGGACATCTGGTGATCAGCCCCATTATGTAGAGAAACTTTCAGTCGGCACTTATACGTTGTTGGAGGAAACAGCACCGAAAGGTTATATTGTGGCAAATAAAGTGACATTTGAGGTTAAGGACACCGGAGATGTTCAGGGAGCCAAAATGGAAGATGAACAGGCAATGGGCAAGGTAATCTTAAATAAAACGGATAAAGATACCAAGAAGCCAATGAAAGGTGTAGAATTTGCCCTTTGTGACAGCAAAGGTAAAGTTCTGGAAACTCTGGTAACAGACAGTGCCGGCCATGCAGAATCAAAGAATTATCCGATTGCGACTTTTAAGAATGGGCAGTATAAAAAAGCAATCACATATATCCTGAAAGAAACAAAAACACTGGATGGCTATCAGCTTGATGAAACCGAGCATAAGATTCAGTTTGAATATGTCAATGACCGTACTCCTGTGATTGAATATACTCTGGATCTGACAAATAAGAAAGCTCCGGAAAAAGACACTCCGGAAACATCAGAAAACCAGGGAGTCAGCACTCCTGGTTCCCATGGTTCTGATGCGACTTCTGTATCCAATTCACCAAAAACAGGAGATAATACAAATATTGCTATTTTTGTGCTGGCTCTTGCAGTATCAGCAGGATGTCTGGGAACTGTAGTGGCAGTTAAGAGAAAACGCAAATGATAATATAAATAGTGTTCTGGGGCTGTGGTTACTGCACAGCCCCATTTTGAAAAGGAGAAGAAATTGAAATTAGGAGCAAGAATAAGAAAAATCCGTATGTTTCGCAACCTAACTCAAAAAGAACTGGGCGCAGGTTAGGGTATGGAGAAAATAGTGCAGATGTGAGAATTGCCCAATATGAAAGAGGACAGCGTACACCGAAGCAGGAAACGCTTATCCGGATAGCAGAAATATTGGAAGTTGATGTCCGAAATTTTTTAAGTCCTGGAATTGCGACATTGGACGAATTAATGGAAACTTTATTCTGGATGGATGAAGAAAATAGAGGGCTTTTTCATCTGTTCCTGCTAAATGATTCAGAAAGTGAAACAGTTGGAATCACAATGAGGGATAAAAAAACAATGTCTTATCTGCAGGAATGGATGGGGAAAAAGCAGAAACTGGGCGATGGAAGAATCACAGAAGAGGAATATCTGGAATGGAAATTGCATTGGCCAGAGGATAAGAGAAAAACAGAATATAAAACCGTATGAAGTAAAAAGGAATTGCTTTGCGGAGAGTTACCTGTTAGAATATTACTGGAGTAACCGTGTACAGGGTTGGTAAAAACCTCCTGGATTTTCAGATCCCGTTAAGGGATACAGAAGAAGGGAGGTGGAGCGAATGGATACATACGAAGTCTTGAGCTTATTGTTCTTAGGCGGTACGTTTCTGATTGCTTTGCTTGCCTATTTGGATAATAGGGACAACAAGCGAAAAAAATAGCCTACCCTGTCTGCCAACAGGATAGGCAGCTCTCTTTGAGAGCAAAATAAATTAAAACCTAATCCAGGAGCATCCACCTTGTGGGCGGTTACTCTTTTCAATTAGAATATAGCATTTTCTCTCCGAAAAGTAAAGTACATTTTATGCAGCCAATTCTAAAAAGAGTAGGCTGTTTTTTATTGACAGGAGGGAAGTTAAATGTCTAAACTACAGGACATCCGAAACTTGATACAGGAACATGCCGTATCAGTGAGCAGTTCGCCAGGGGATTGGATGGATTATATGGACACAGCATCAAGGTTATATCGGTATTCTTTTTCAGACCAGCTTCTGATCCATGCACAGCGTCCAGACGCAACAGCCTGTGCATCACTGGAACTATGGAATGAAAAGATGTTACGCTGGGTAAATCGTGGTGCAAGAGGAATTGCCCTGTTTGATGAAACCTGGCAGAACACCAAACTTCGTTATGTGTTTGATATTTCGGACACCCACATGGTAGCCGGAGGCAGAAGCCCGTATCTGTGGCAGATGCAGGAACACCAGAGAGAAGAGATCCTTACGCATCTGGAAGAGGTCTATGGTCTGGAAGAAAAGGATACGGCAACCTTGCAGGACGCATTGATGGCGGTCGCAAGGGAGATGGTCAGTGACAATCTGGAAGAATATCTGGATGGATTGGAATATGCAGTAGAAAATACTTATCTGGAAGATTTGGATGAGGTGACGATCCGCAGTGATTTCCGTCAGCTGGTAACAGACAGTGTTTACTATATGCTTTCCAGACGATGTGGGATTGAGCCAATGGAACTTCTGGAAGAAGAGGATTTCATGCACATCACAGATTACAACCATCTGTCTGCCCTTACATTCCTTGGAAATGCAGTGAGTCAGCTCAGTGAGAGTATTCTGATCGATATTGGAAGAATTGTACATAAAATTTCTCTGGAAGAAGCGAGAAAAGAGGTTGAAATTTCAAAGGAAAGGAATTATAATAACTGTACCACGTTAATGCGTGAAACTAAAAACCGGGATGCAGAAACGAAAAAAGAAGAAAATATTGAAAATGAAGGAGGAACCGATTATGGAACTGACATATCATCGCAAGGGAGATTACCTGTTTCCGAATCTGACCGTCGAAGAGGAAGAAGTGACGATCGGGAAATACGGGATGCTGCGGAGGACATTTCTGAAGGAACACAAGAACAGCCTTTATCAGAGCCTGTTCCTGACCGGGAAGCTGAACAGCCATCTGGAACAGATCGAGAAAGCAGCACAGGAGAGAATGGACAGCCAGATGGAGAAATTACTGGAGAAGAATCCGGCACCGGACAAGGAAGCAGATCCGATGGCATGGACAGCACACATGAACGCACTGATGGCAACAGCGGAAGAGAGCATCTTGACGGAATTGGTATACAGTTAGTCGAAGATACAAGAGAAGATGGATTGAGTAAAGCAGAGGAAGAGATCGCCTCTGCTTTATCTTTGCCCGAATATCCAACCGCAAATGAACAAAGACGGCAGATCGAGGAAAGGGCAGCTGCCCTTTATGCCGGAGAAATCCCGATTCCAGAGGAAGTTGTTGATGAGATCTTACGGACAGGAGGAAACCGGAAAGCCAGCCAGCTCCGGATCATCTATAATTTCATGAGTGAACAGACACCGGAGGAATATACGGAGTTTGTGAAGCGTGAATACCGTAAAGGTGGAAAAGGTTTTCAGATTGATGGAAATGAATATTCAGTCTGGTTTGATGAAACCGGGATGCAGATCGCAGTGGGGCATACGGTTACAGACCATATCTTAGATAAGGCATTTTTATCATGGGAAGATGTCAGCGGACGTATCCATCAGCTTTTAGATCAGGGTGAATATGCACCACAGTCTGTATTGGATGCGGCAAGAAGTAATGCAGTAAAAGAACACGCCCAGGCTCTTGCCTATATGAAAGGGGATATGGCAGAAGGAGTAGCCGAGATTGTTTTTGACGAAGAGGACTTACCACATCTTCGCAGTATTTATCCGGAGATCACAGATTATCTGGAAGAAAAGCTGGAAGATTCCCAGTGGCTTTCGGAACTAAATGAAAGACTGGAAGCACTGGCAGAAGCCTATGAAGAAAATCATTCCATTATGCGTTTCCATCATTATAATCCTGTAAATATCTCAAAACAGTTTCAGAAGTTTGCGGATGAGGTGATTCCTTATCAGGCTAGGGACGGCTTTGCCTGGAAAGAACATCCGATGTTCATTACACAGGATGAGATTGATGCTTATCTTGCAGGAGGTGGAGCGTATTCACAGGGCAGGCTTAGGACGTATTCCTTTTATCTGCTGCATGAGGATGAAAGAGCGAGGACAGGTTTTATCAAGGAACAGTATGGGATCGGTGGAAGCAGTCATGCACTGTCTGGTGCCGATGATTCACACGCAAACTATGATGGAAAAGGATTGTTTCTTGCAAGAGGTGCTTATGGGAATCCATATACGTCAATTTTATTATCCTGGAATAAAGTTGCAAACAGAGTAGCTTATCTGATAAAGAATGACCAGTTCCTGCAGGCAGAAGATTATGCTCGTATGCCGGAATATGAACGGGAGCAGATGGCAAATAAGGTACTCCGCTTTTATGACCGTCTTCCGGAAGAGATAGACAGACCATTTACGGATGATTTCTTCTGGGAAAAACCAGGAAAAGAAATAGTGGCGGTTTTAGAGAATCCAGAGCAGACAGAGGAACTGTTACAGAAGATGGATGCAGCATTGGCAGCTCTTCCATTGGATTTTGAAGCGTATGGGACAAACTACCAGCAAAAAACAGAACTTCTTTCGGAACTCCACCAGTATGCAGAAGGAACCTATACGATATTCCCAACACCGGAAGCAGAACCATCTTTTGCGGAACCATCCGGACACCAGATGACCATGTTTGATTTCTTGGATACAAAGGCAGTGACAGAAACGACCGTAGTAGATATGTCAGATGTGGAGAAAATAGAAGAGGAAGAGGTAACAGCTAAAACCGCAGAAGAACTTGCAGAGTCCTGGGATGAGGGTGTTTTTGAATATCAGGGGTATCACTTTGAAGCAGTAGGGATATTGCCGGAAGGAATAGAAGGAAAAGATCTGGTTGCACAGACCCGTTCCAATACAGAACTGCATTTATCAACCTATCATACAGAAGATTTCCCAAAGTATTCTTATGATGATTTTTATGCAGTCAGCAATGCACCAACTGCCGATGTGTTCCGGTGCCTGGAAACCGGACGCAATTATATTCCCGGAGAAAATGAACTGTTTGGATATGAGGGAGAATTCCAGCCATATTTAAAACCGGAAACAGAAAAGATTGTAACAGAACCGCACAACTTCCGTATCCAGGATAATGACCTTGGAGCAGGCGGTCCGAAAGCAAAGTATAAAGCAAATATGGAAGCCATCCATTTGTTACAGACTTTGGAGAAAGAAGAACGTCTGGCAGCACCCGAAGAACAGGAAATCTTATCCCGTTATGTTGGCTGGGGTGGCATCCCACAGGCATTTGAGGAGAATAACAGCAGCTGGGCGAATGAGTATCTGGAATTAAAGAATACCTTATCGCCAGAAGAATACAGTGCAGCAAGGGCATCGACCTTAAATGCTTTTTATACATCCCCGACCGTGATCCGAAGTATGTATGAAGCAGTGGAAAATATGGGACTGAAACAGGGAAATATTCTGGAACCGTCCTGTGGTGTCGGTAACTTTATGGGATTGCTCCCGGAGAGTATGAGCAAAACCAATATGTATGGTGTGGAACTAGACCCGGTTTCGGGAAAGATTGCAAAACAGCTTTACCAGAAAAATAAGATTGCCGTGCAGGGATTTGAGGAAACCAGTTATCCGGACAGCTTTTTCGACTGTGTGATAGGTAATGTTCCATTTGGGGCGTATCAGGTCAGTGACCGCAGGTATGACCGCCATCATTTTATGATCCATGATTATTTTATTGCAAAATCCCTTGATCTGGTCCGTCCGGGTGGCATAGTGGCTGTGGTAACTTCCAGTGGAACGATGGATAAGCAGAATCCGGCAGTGAGACAGTATATCGCAAACCGGGCAGAACTGCTTGGAGCCATCCGATTACCGAATAATGCGTTTCAGAGAAATGCCAATACCAGTGTTGTTTCTGATATTTTGTTTTTCCAGAAAAGGGACAGGGCATCCATTGAGGAACCGGAATGGTTAAATCTAAAGGGAACACCGGAAGGTTATTCGGTCAATGCTTATTTTGCAGAGCATCCGGAAATGGTGCTTGGTGATTTTACTACAGAAAGTACCCAGTACGGAAAGCAGGAAGTGACTGTAAAACCAAAAGAAGGCGTTACCTTAGAAGAACAGTTAAAAGAAGCTATCAGGAATATCCATGGTACGATCACGGAACTGGAACTTTCGGATACAGAGCTGGAGGAGGATGTTGTCTCTATCCCGGCAGACCCGAATGTAAAGAATTTCAGTTTTACCGTAGTGAATGAGGAAGTCTATTACCGGGAAAATTCTGTGATGAACCGCATGGAACTTCCGGCAATGACAGCGGAACGTGTCAAAGGGATGGTGAAGATCCGTGATGTTACGAATGAACTGATCCAGTGTCAGATGGAAGAGGGAAGCGATGAGCAGATTACAAAGCTGCAGGAAAAACTCAATGAAGAATACGATACCTTTACAGCAAAATATGGTCTTATCAGCAGTAATGCCAATAAGAGGGCATTTAGTCAGGACAGTAGTTATTGTCTTTTGACTTCTCTGGAATTTCTGGATGATAAGGGAGAACTGAAACGGAAAGCGGATATTTTTACCAAAAGGACAATCCGCCGGGCAGAAACGGTAACTTCCGTGGATACTGCCAGTGAAGCACTTGCGGTTTCCATTGGTGAGAGGGCAGGCGTTGACCTTTCCTATATGGCACAGCTTTCCGGGAAAACAGAAGGGGAGCTTACCGAAGAACTGGCAGGGGTGATCTTTAAGAATCCGATCGGTGAAAAATGGGAGCCGTCGGACGAATATCTGTCTGGAAATGTGAGGGAGAAACTACAGCTCGCCAAACAGTTTGCAGAAGATCACCCGGAATATCAGGTGAACGTGCAGTATTTGGAGCAGGTACAGCCAAAAGATCTGGATGCGTCAGAGATAGAGGCAAGACTTGGGGCAACCTGGATCTCCGAAGATTACATTACACGGTTCATGGCAGAAACATTCCATACACCAAGATATTATGTAGGGAGCAAGGTCAAAGTCCAGTATGCCGAAGTGACCGGACAGTGGAATGTTATGGGAAAGAATGTGGACAGCTACGGAAATGCTCTTGTTACTTCCACATATGGAACACAGAGAGCCAATGCCTATCGCCTTTTGGAAGATGCCTTAAACCTCCGGGATACCAAGATTTATGACACGGTACAGGATGCCGATGGGGAACACCGGGAATTAAACCGAAAGGAAACAATGCTGGCACAGCAGAAGCAGGAGCTGATCAAAGAGGAATTTAAGGAGTGGATATTTAAAGACCTGCACCGACGGGAAGATCTCTGTAAGATCTATAACGAACGATTTAACAGCATCCGTCCACGGGAATATGATGGAAGCCATATTCAGTTTGTTGGCATGAACCCGGAGATCACCCTGATGCCGCACCAGAAAAACGCAGTGGCTCATGTGCTGTATGGAAACAATACGTTACTGGCTCATTGCGTAGGAGCAGGAAAGACGTTCCAGATGATCGCAGCTGGTATGGAATCAAAACGGCTGGGACTCTCACAGAAGAATCTTTATGTCGTGCCAAACCATCTGACAGAACAGTGGGGCAGTGATTTCCTACGTCTCTATCCGGGAGCAAATATCCTGGTGGCAACGAAGAAAGACTTTGAGCCGGCAAACAGAAAACGTTTCTGTTCCCGTATTGCGACAGGGGATTATGATGCCGTGATCATTGGACATACACAGTTTGAGAAAATCCCTCTTTCAAGGGAACGGCAGATTGCCATGTTGGAAGATCAGATTGCAGATATTACGTTCTCCATTGAAGAAGCAGCACATCAGGCAGGGCAGAATTATACCATCAAGCAGTTGGAAAAAACAAAGAAAAGTCTGCAGGCGAGGATGAAGAAACTCAATGACCAGACCAGAAAGGATGATGTAGTAACTTTTGAGCAGTTGGGTGTAGACCGGCTGTTTGTGGATGAGAGCCATAGTTTTAAGAACCTTTTTTTGTATACAAAAATGCGGAATGTGGCGGGTATCTCACAGACGGATGCACAGAAAAGTTCGGATATGTTTATGAAATGCCGGTACATGGATGAACTGACCGGCGGCAGGGGAATTACCTTTGCTACAGGTACTCCTGTATCGAACAGTATGACCGAGCTTTACACTATCATGCGTTATCTCCAGTATGACACACTCATGCGTATGGGCATGGGACACTTTGATTCCTGGGCGGCAACGTTTGGGGAGACAGTAACCGCAATCGAGTTCGCTCAAGTATTATAGGCATATGGAAGCAATTTTAATTCCATACAGAAATACGCTAAAAAACAAAGAAAAAGGAAATGTTGGAACAGACAGGAAGCAAGGAAGCCAGAAATAGATATGGATTAGCAAAGAAAAAAGGCAATAAATGAAGCATAAGTGAAAAGCGACAGAAGGTGCGAAAAGCATTTTCTGCTACCTCTTTCAACATTTAAAATGATAATGTAAAAGTAAGTGTTTGTTTAAGATAGTAATTTGAAAAAAGTTGATACTAAAAAAACGAAATACACAAAAACTACAAGAAAAACTGATAAAATAAAAAAAACGGAAAATAAGAGGTAGCTAAGAATGAAAAAAATTTTAATTATAGAAGATGATTTGGATATTCAAGAGCTGATACAGTTTTTTTTAGAGGATCAAGGGTATGAAGTGATTACGGCATCTGATGGAATAGATGGTATTGCGGTTTTTCTGAAAGAACAAATTGACTTGATACTGCTCGATATTTTACTTCCTAAAATGGATGGGTATGCAGTTTGTGAACTAATACGAAAAGAATCGGAAGTACCAATCATTATGATAAGTGCATTGGGAAGAGAAGAAGACCAGATAAAGGGATTTGAAATGCAAATAGATGACTATATCCCCAAGCCGATTTCTCTTCCAATTATGATAAAAAAAATAGAAGCTGTTCTGCGTAGATATGAAGGAGTAGATATAACAAAAGATCACGAGTTAAAATACAGAGAGATAATATTGATTGTAGGAAATTATCAAGTGAAAATAGGGAAAAAGTTAATTGATTTGACACAGAAAGAATATGAAATTTTGAAAGAATTGATTGAAAATCAGGGATGCGTGATAACAAGAGAGAGCTTTTTAAATCGTCTATGGAAATATGAATTTGAAGGTGAAGAACGTGCAGTTGACAATCATATCAAAAATTTGCGGAGAAAATTGGGAAAAGCAGGGGATTATATAAAAACGGTAAGAGGGGTGGGGTATCGAATTGATAAAGCTAATTAGAGAACATTTGTCTACAAAAATATTTATAATTACAGTATGCTTATTGATTACTGTTGGTAGTGCGATTTATGGAATGGTTGCATTGGGGATGTTACGGAGCTATTTTTTAGAGTTGGATAGAAGTTTGAGTAATCAGACGGAAAAAATGGTACTTCAATTATCGAATACTTCAGTGCAGGAAATAGATGGAATATTAAAAATGTTTGCATTGGAGCATGGGATTTCTATTGTCTTAAAAGATAGTGACGAAAAGGTACTTGGTATATATGGAGATATGGAATATTCACTGGCTCCTGGAACAGATGTAGAAGATATTCTGTTAGGCAGTGGGATAACGGAATCTTATTCCTGTAAGTTAACGAATGGAAAAACATATTGGATTCAAGTGTTTGGAAACAAGGAGAAAGTAAATATTGGACTGGAATCATTAAAAAGAATTTTACCTATGTTGGGGGCTATTACTTTTTTGGCAGCATTAGCTATTGCTGCTTTATACACAAAATATATTACGCGTTCAATTTTAAAGGTGAGTGAAGTTTCAAAAAAAATGGCAAATCTTGATTTTCGAGTTCGATATACAGAAGACCGGAGGGACGAGATTGGAATTTTGGGAGAAAATCTGAACGAACTTTCGGAAAAATTAGAGAGTGCTTTGGATGAATTGAAAGAAAAAAATACTGATTTAGAGAAAAGCATCAAACTTGAGCAGCAACTGGAACAACAACAAATGGCTTTTTTTTCAGCTGTTTCGCATGAATTAAAAACTCCGATTACAATTCTAAAAGGACAAATTCAGGGAATGTTATTAGAAGTAGGGGGATATAAAGACCGAGATAGATATTTAAAACGTTCTTTTGAAGTAGCTAATTCCATGGAGAATATGGTGCAGGAAATTCTGTATGTTTCAAAAATTAGAACATCGGGATTTGAGTTGAAATTGATAGATATACCACTTCACCAACTTGTTGAGAATGTGATTAAGGAACAGGAAGATATGGCTATTGATAGGGGATTACAGTTTCATATACGAATAGAAGAATCAACTTGGATACGGGCAGATGAAGCTCTTTTCACGAAGGTCATAAGTAATGTGGTAGGAAATGCAATTAAATATACGAATGAGGATGGAAATATATGGGTTGGAGTGTATAAAAGAGGTGAAGAAATAATTTTTTGGATTGAAAATGAAACGGAATCTATTGATGAGAAAGAAATTCCAAAATTATGTGATGCATTTTATCGTATTGATAAATCCAGAAATAAAAGAACTGGTGGAAGCGGCTTGGGATTATATATTACAAAAATGATTTTAGAACAGCATCAGTTTCCTTATTGTATTGAAAATACAGAAAAAGGCATAAAAGTGGAAATAAGATGTTATGAACCAACCAGAAGGCTGTTGTGACGGAAAATCACAACAGCCTTTTTATACATATAAAATAC
>SKEC01000480.1_pt1 | contig 39263 bp, 39 predicted proteins | sample 4826641 | NCBI WGS metagenome assembly SKEC01 (sample SAMN11008819, study PRJNA524170) | human gut metagenome | biome: Human fecal sample; material: Feces; isolation source: fecal sample from pouch patient p18, p21 | host: Homo sapiens | place: Israel: Tel-Aviv | collected 2015-12-22
TGGTTCTTAGACCGTATTGCAACTCATATTTTAGATTACGGTGATGAAGGTAAAGTGACGTTCTACGAAGGTAACTTCTCAGACTACGAAGAGTGGAAAAAGAAAACCTTAGGTGAAGCCGCAACGCAGCCACATCGTATTAAATATAAACGTATTGCCAAATAATCGCTAATGCAGCACAACTAAATGTTGTGCTGCATTTTTTATACGTAAAAATAAGGAGCTTTATGAAACTTTCAAAATTCATTCCAATGGTATTTAGCCTGATTTTGACATTCTTTATTGCAGCTTGCTCTCAAGAAAAATCAGATACCGTCCGCTGGTTTAACGCTACCCATGCGATTTTAACTGCAACTAACCAAGGTGATGTTGAAATCTACGGTGGTGAAAAACCTTCTGCAGAAATCAAACAAGCTTATCGTGATATGCTTAAAGAGTGGTGGGATATCACCAATAAAGAACAACTTGTTGAAACCATCATTACCCTTGCTGAAACGAATAGTCCTAAAGAAACAGCTGCATGGGATTACAGCCGTGCATTTAATTTACTTTCTTCAGGCTATCTTGCTGAATACCTTACTCGCGAACAAGCATTGAATATGTCGCTAGAACTCGCTAAAAAAGTACAACCACTTTACCACTCTTGGGACGAATTCTTTGAAGGCTATTTCAAAGGGTATGAACAATGGTCAGAAAAAAGTAGCGAACTACGACGCAAAACGTATCAGCTTATCAAAAATTATGATAACAGCCCTTACAACCTACCTTGGAATCTTGAATTGAAAAAAGATTGGTAGGTCACGCTCTTTTACAAGCGGTGGAATTTCGTAAAAATTTTGCAAAATTCCACCGCTTGTGCCTTTTCAAATCATAAGAAAAACTAATCTATAGATAATTTTTATTAAGAAAAAAGTTTTTCTTAATAAAAAATTACGTTATTATCAAACCGATTCGACTCTAGGAGTCATTCAATTTTCTTGTTTATTCTACGATTTAAGAGGTCTGACAATGCTGACAATTGATGCCAACACACCGCCATCTCCTCCCAAAAAACAGAAGTTTTATCAAAGTCTTTATGTACAAGTTATTTTAGCTATTATCATTGGTATTTTACTTGGCTATTTTTTTCCTGATTTTGGTGCAAGCCTAAAACCACTAGGTGAAGCCTTCATTAAATTAGTGAAGATGATTATTGCCCCAGTTATTTTCTTAACCGTAGTAACAGGGATTGCCGGCATGAATGACATGAAATCAGTCGGTCGTGTAGCTGGTAAAGCGATGCTTTATTTCATTACCTTCTCCACACTTGCGCTTATTGTTGGCTTAGTGGTGGCGAATATTATCGAACCTGGCGCAGGCTTAAATATTGATCCAGCCACACTAAAATCTGAAAAAGTGAGTGAATATGTTTCAAAAGCTAAAGATAGCTCGTTAATTGGCTTCTTTATGAACATTATTCCAACGACTATATTAAGCCCATTAACTGAAGGTAATATTCTCCAAGTATTATTTGTTTCAGTCTTATTCGGGGTTGCTCTTGCTTCTGTGGGCGAACGTGGCAAGCCGATTACCGATTTATTGCAAGTTGCTGCCGCGCCAATGTTTAAAGTTGTCTCTATTCTGATGAAAGTAGCTCCGCTTGGCGCATTAGGTGCAATGGCATTTACCATTGGTAAATATGGATTAAGCTCTATTAGCAACTTAATGATGTTGATTTTAACCTTCTACATCACTTCATTATTATTTATCTTAATCATTTTAGGTGCCGTAGCACGCTACAATGGCTTCTCTATTGTGAAGATGATTCGCTATATTAAAGATGAACTATGGTTAGTCTTAGGCACTTCCTCTTCAGAAGCCGCCCTACCAAACTTAATGCAAAAAATGCAAGCAGCCGGCTGTGAAAAATCTGTCGTAGGCTTAGTTGTTCCAACCGGTTATTCATTTAACTTAGATGGCACCAACATTTACATGACTATGGCAGCCCTTTTCATCGCTCAGGCAACCAATACAGATTTAACGCTTGGTCAGCAAATCACCCTATTATTAGTAGCCATGTTAAGTTCAAAAGGTGCAGCTGGCGTAACGGGGGCAGGCTTTATTACACTTGCTGCAACGTTATCTGTTGTACCTAGTTTGCCTGTTGAAGGGATGGCGCTCATTTTAGGTATCGACCGATTTATGTCTGAATGCCGTGCGTTAACCAATATCATCGGTAACGCTTGTGCAACGATTGTTGTCGCTCGTTGGGAAAACGCTTTAGATAAAGAGAAACTTGATCTTGCCATGAGCGGCAAACTAGTGGTTAAAACGGAAGAAAGCCATTAAGCTAAAAAAAGAGATTGAAAAAATGCATCGTGACAATAAAAATGGCGATGCATTTTTTTGAGAAAAATCAAATTTATAGCAACTCGGAGCTATCAAAATTTTTTATTTGTAATAGACTCGAACCAATCCAACTTTTAAGGAATCTTATTATGAAATTTTATCGTGCGTATCATCACCATTTAACCTGATATCTTTCGGGCATTTGGTGTGGACGGAAGATATTAAAATCTTCCGAGCACGCATAAATAAACAACAATAGCAGTTTACATAAAATGCACCCCTCGGAAGGCAACTTTCGAGGGGTTTTCTTTTTAGAAAAATAATAAGGAATAACTAATATGTAAACACAAAACCGACTCAAAATCGCCTTACAGAAAAAAGGCCGTTTAAGCCAAGATTGCGCCGCCCTACTCAAACAATGCGGGGTAAAAATCAATTGGAATGAACAACGACTTATCGCCTATTCGGAAAACCTACCGATTGAAATCCTGCGTGTGCGTGATGACGATATCCCAGGATTGATTTTTGACGGTGTCGTAGACTTAGGTATCATCGGCGAAAATGTCTTGGAAGAGGAAGAACTCGGTCGCTTGGCAGCTGGCGAAACCATCGCCTACAAAAAACTACGCCAATTAGACTTCGGAGGCTGTCGCCTTTCCCTCGCCATTGACCGTGACCAAACTTACAATGGCGTACAAACCCTTGCTAATCAACGCATCGCCACTTCCTATCCACACCTCTTACGCCGCTATATGCAACAACAGGGCGTTCCTTTTAAAAACTGTCTGCTAAATGGCTCGGTAGAAGTTGCACCAAGTGCTGGACTAGCCGCGGCAATTTGCGATTTAGTCTCGTCTGGCGCAACCTTAGAAGCCAACGGTTTAAAAGAAGTTGAAGTGATTTACCGTTCTAAAGCCTGCTTAATTCAACGTGCCGAACCGCTTGATGCAGAAAAACAAGCACTGGTTGACCGCTTACTAACCCGCATCCAAGGTGTGCAACAAGCCTCTGAATCCAAATACATTATGCTGCATGCGCCAAAGGATAAACTGACACAAATTACAGCGCTACTCCCTGGAGTTGAAAATCCAACCATTTTGCCATTAGCGAGTGATAGCACGAAAGTTGCGATGCACGTTGTCAGCCAAGAAAATCTGTTCTGGGAAACCATGGAGCAACTAAAAGCCATCGGAGCTAGTTCAATTTTGGTGTTACCAATAGAGAAGATGATGGAATAACCCAATCTTGCTTCCATTTACGGGAAAGGAAAATTAAATAAGAGGAAATAGGCAATGCAAACTTTAATCTGGAATAACTTAACTCAAGAAGAAAAACGCCAAGCGCTTGCCCGTCCGGCACAAAAAGTTGGTGAAAGCATTAAACAGGCGGTGGATGCCATTCGTGAAAACGTTACGCAAAACGGCGATAACGCATTGTTTGAATTGTGCGAAAAATTCGACAAAGTAAAACTGACAAGCCTTGTTGTCTCTCCTGAGGAAATTGCCGCAGCTAGCGCTCGAATTTCCCTAGCGCTCGCGCAAGCGATTCAAGAGGCAAAAGCCAATATTGAAGCCTTCCACAAGGCACAACAAAATCAAGAAATTGATATCGAAACCCAAGCCGGCGTGCGCTGCCAAGTCGTTACCCGTCCAATTTCCCGCGTGGGACTATACATTCCGGGTGGTTCAGCACCATTATTCTCGACTGTTTTAATGTTAGCGATTCCAGCAAAAATTGCCGGCTGTAAAAAAATTGTGCTGTGTTCTCCACCACCAATTGCCGATGAAATTCTTTACACCGCACAACTATGTGGCGTGGAAACCATTTATACGGTAGGCGGTGCACAAGCCATTTTTGCCATGGCACAAGGCACAGAAACGGTGGCTAAGGTCGATAAAATTTTCGGCCCGGGTAATGCTTTTGTGACTGAGGCCAAACGCCAAGTGGTACAAAGCGGTACTGCTATTGATATGCCGGCTGGGCCATCGGAAGTATTGGTTATTGCGGATGAAACGGCAGATCCAGAATTTGTCGCCAGCGATCTGCTTTCCCAAGCCGAACATGGCGCTGACAGCCAAGTGATTTTAGTCACCACCAATGCGCAATTAGCCGCACAAACCGAACAGGCTATTGCCCGCCAACTGGCGCGTTTACCACGAGCTGAAACCGCCAGCAAAGCCCTTGGCCACAGCCGTATTTTTATTGCCGAAAGCTTGGCACAAGCCGTAGCAATCAGCAATGAATACGCGCCGGAACACTTAATCATACAAACCCAAAACGCCCGCGCGCTATTGCCGGAATTGGACAATGCCGGTTCGATTTTCTTAGGGGCATACAGCCCGGAAAGCATGGGCGATTACGCTAGCGGTACCAACCACGTGTTGCCGACCTATGGCTATACCAAAACCTACTCCAGTCTTGGTTTAGCGGATTTCAGCAAACGGATGACCGTCCAAGAACTCAGCCCTGAAGGTTTTAAAAATCTGGCAAAAACCGTGGAAGCAATGGCGGAGGTTGAACAATTAGATGCCCATAAACAGGCTGTCAGCATTCGTTTGGCAAAACTAAATGCGCAATAAGCTAAATCAAACGCCCCCTCGGATTTCCGAGTTTTTGCAAAAATAACGCCTAACCCATTGATTTTATTAGGGTTGAATAAAAAACGTAAAAAAGGACAACATATGAACACAACACAGCTTTCCCGCCCCAATGTCCAAGCATTAACCCCTTACCAATCCGCTCGCAAACTGGGCGGCAACGGTACGATTTGGCTCAATGCAAACGAATCACCGCTTTCACCGAATTTTCAACTTTCCGGTAAAGACTTAAACCGCTATCCAGAGCCTCAGCCACAAGCCGTGGTTGAAGGCTATGCCGCCTATGCTGGAGTCAATGCCGATAATGTTTTAGTTACCCGTGGCGGCGATGAGGGCATTGAACTGATTATTCGCGCCTTTTGTGAACCCGCACTGGATGCCATTTTATTCTGCCCACCCACCTACGGCATGTATGCAGTCAGCGCTGAAACCGCTAATGTTACCTGCAAAACTGTGCCGCTCGATGCCGATTTTCAGCTCAATTTGGAAGCCATTGAAGCACAATTGGACGGCGTGAAAGCGGTATTTGTTTGTAGCCCGAACAATCCGACCGGCAATCTGCTCAAGCGGTCTGATTTAATCAAATTATTGCAAATGACCGCCGGCAAGGCGATTGTGGTGGTTGATGAGGCCTATATTGAATTTTGTCCTGAAGCAACCTTCGCCAACGAGCTGCAAAACTACCCAAATTTAGCCATCATCCGCACCCTTTCTAAGGCCTTTGCCTTGGCCGGATTACGTTGTGGTTTTGTCTTGGCTAATGCAGAATTGATTCAAATTCTGAGCAAGGTGATTGCGCCTTATCCGATTCCGGTTCCAAGCGCGGATATTGCCGCCCAAGCGCTTGCCGATGCGAATCTAACCATGGTTAAGGAACGCGTGCAAACCACTCTGGATAATCGTCAATGGCTTGCCGACAAGCTGGCTGCATTAGCGCAAGTAGAACAAGTCTTCCCAAGCGAAGCCAATTATTTGCTATTTAAATGCCAAGATGGCGAAAAAGTGTTTAAAGTCTTATGGGATTTAGGAATTATTCTGCGCGACCAAAATAAAGCGTTAAATTTACAAGGCTGCATTCGTATCACCGTTGGCACAAAAGAAGAATGTGAACAAGTGGTTGAAGCCATCAAACAAATAAACTAATACACAGGAGAACACCCCATGCAACCGATTCTTTTCATTGACCGCGATGGTACCTTGATTGATGAGCCAAAAACCGATTTTCAAATTGATAGCCTTGAAAAACTCAAATTCGAGCCGAACGTCATTCCGGCAATGCTGAAATTGAAAGAAAAATACCGTTTTGTGATGGTGTCAAACCAAGATGGCTTGGGAACGGACTCTTTCCCACAAGCAGATTTTGATAAACCGCATAATGCAATGATGGCATTATTCAAATCACAGGGGATTGAGTTTGATGATGTGCTGATTTGTCCACACAAACCGGAAGATCATTGCCAATGCCGCAAACCGCAAACCAAGCTGCTTAAAAAATATATTGAGAAGAAATTATTCGATCCGGCACATTCTTTTGTCATTGGCGATCGGGCAACCGATGTGCAATTGGCCGAAAATTTAGGCATTCGCGCCATTCAATACCATCCGCAACAAATGCCTTGGGAATTGATTGCCGAAAAATTATTGGGCGAAGCGGTAAGCAACATCGGCAACCGCCCACCTCGTTTTGCCGAAGTGGTGCGTAAAACCAAAGAAACCGATATTAAAGTGCAAGTATGGCTGGATGAAACTGGGGTTAACGATATCAAAACCGGCGTTGGTTTCTTCGACCATATGCTTGACCAAATCGCCACTCACGGTGGATTCCGCATGAACGTACAATGCAACGGCGATTTGTGGATCGATGAACATCACACCGTGGAAGATACCGCCCTAGCCCTCGGTCAAGCATTAAAACAAGCCCTTGGCGACAAACGCGGCATCGCCCGCTTTGGCTTTGTGCTCCCGATGGATGAATGCCGCGCCGAATGTGCCTTAGATTTATCCGGTCGCCCGTGGATCAAATTCTCTGCCCGCTTCAAACGCGATAAAGTCGGCGATTTCAGCACCGAACTCACCGAGCATTTTTTCCAATCTCTGGCATTCTCGCTGCTCGCTACGCTCCACCTCAAAGCCACCGGCGACAACGACCACCATAAAATTGAAAGTTTGTTTAAAGTATTCGGCAGAACCTTAAGACAAGCAATTCGAATTGAAGGGAATGAATTGCCGAGTAGTAAGGGCGTGTTATGAATAGATATGTCACTGAAATAGAGGAAACCAGATTGTTTAGTCAATTACTTCGCGAATATATAAGAGATAATTCGTTAAAAATTGTAGTTGAAGAGTTATCCTCTAAATTATGCAAAGTTGATTGTAACGAAATTAAGAGATTGAAATATATAATAGAACATATTGAATCTTATAAAGATTATAGATATCAACATGATGTTTTATGTTATATAGTGAAAATACTTAATATATATCCCAAAGAACTACCTAAAGAGAATTTATTAAGTGTTGGCTGGACAAGAGAATATGATCCTGTAAAAAATGGTCAAAATATATTGAAACATAATGTCTCCTTTAATGAATTCTTTGATGGTGGATCGGATGATTTTGCTCTTTATAATATCTCTCTTCCTGAAGGAAGGGTTATTTCTTTCGCTACATTAAAAGACGACGAGGAATTTTCTTCTGCTTTTGGTTTTTGTATATCAGAGAATACAAATAGTCTTAAATTTCGTCCTATTAGTGCTAGAAAGTTTACAATATCTAATTATGAGGAAATTATTGATAATGCAGTTAAAGATAAAAAATTAAGAAAACTGGATAAAAATAAAGAAGAAATGATTTGGCAGCCTCTAAGAGAGGAAGCTAAAAAAAATGCAAGAAGTATAATGACTAAACATATGAGTATTATAATCATCGACACCCAATGCGCCAACCTTTCCTCCGTCAAATTTGCATTTGAACGATTAGGATATAGCGCGGAGATCACCAATGATCTCAATAAAATTAAATCCGCCGATAAATTAATTTTACCCGGAGTAGGAACCGCCAAGGCAGCAATGTTAAATTTGCAACGCTTAGGTTTGGTTGAGGTCATCCAAAATCTCACGCAGCCGGTGCTAGGCATTTGCTTAGGCATGCAGCTAATGACGGAATTCTCTACCGAAGGCAATGTCTCCACCCTTGGTTTAATGAGTGGGCAAACCGAACTGATTCCGGATACCGGCTTACCTTTGCCACATATGGGCTGGAATCGCGTACATTTTGATGAAAATTGCCCGCTATTTGATGGCATTGCGCAAGACAGCCATTTCTATTTTGTGCATAGCTATGCGGTATTGCCTAATGAAAATACCATTGCGACTAGCCAATATGGTGTGGATTTTTCCGCCGCTATCGCTCGCGATAACTTCTACGGCGTACAATTCCATCCCGAACGTTCAGGCGAAAATGGTGCGCTATTGTTGAAAAATTTTGTGGAGAAAGTGAAATAGACTACGGAGCTAAAATAACGCAAGCTCCCCCCTCTTTAGAAAAGAGGGGCAGGGGGAGATTTGATTAGGGTGTCTAATTTCTCACGAGGTTGAAAAGGACTTCTGCCAAATCTCCCCTAACCCCTCTTTGCTAAAGAGGGGAACTGATTACATTACACAGGAAAACCTATGCAAACATCACAAATTATTCCCGCCCTTGACTTAATTGATGGTCAAGTTGTACGGCTACACCAAGGCGACTACGCCAAACAGACTACTTATTGCGACGATCCTATCGCACAATTTGCCGATTACGTCCGCCAAGGGGCTCAGCAATTACACCTAGTGGATTTAACCGGAGCGAAAAATCCATATGCCCGCCAAACCGCGTTAATTCGCCAAATCATTGCTGCAACACCTTGCCCTGTGCAAGTCGGTGGTGGGATTCGTCGCGAACAAGATGTTGCCGATTTATTGGCGGCAGGTGCAAACCGCGTGGTGATCGGCTCAACGGCAATTAAAGAACGCGCCACCGTAAAACAATGGTTTGCTCAATATGGCGCGGAGAAATTCGTGTTGGCATTGGACATCAACATCAATGCAAGCGGTCAAAAAATTGTGGCAATCAGCGGCTGGCAAGAAGCTAGCGGCGTATTGTTAGAAGAAGTAATCGAAGACTATCAAAGTGTCGGCTTACGCCATGTGTTATGCACCGACATTTCGCGTGATGGCACCTTGGCAGGTTCAAACGTCGATTTATATCGTGAAATCTGCGCGCAATATCCCGATATTCAATTCCAATCGTCGGGCGGCATTGGTAGCCTGGCGGATATTGAGGCGCTTAAAAATACCGGTGTGGCAGGTGTTATTGTTGGGCGTGCCTTGTTGGAAGGCAAATTTAATGTGGCGGAGGCAATCGAATGTTGGAAAAGTTAGAAACGGGAGCCGAATTATCAGAATGCCGAACATATCGTTACGCACTTTGGCGAATTTGGGACAATAACAAACCTAAAGTAATGTTTATTGGTTTAAATCCATCCACAGCAGATGAAAATACAGATGATAAAACGATTACACGATGTACTAATTTTGCAAAGAGCTGGGGGTATGGGGGATTTTATATGACTAATCTCTTTGCTTATCGTAGTACCGATAAGTCTAAATTGCCTTTAGTTGAAAATCCTATCGGAGACGATAACGATCTATATATTGCAAAATATGCCAAATTGGCAGACAAAACTGTTGCCGCCTGGGGGAATGATGGCGTTTTTTTAGAACGTTCAGCAATTGTTTCTAATTTAATTGCCCCACTATTTTGTTTGGAAGTAAACCAAACTGGAGAACCTAAACATCCGCTGTATGTTAGTTCGGATACCACCCTTAAAGAATATAAGAGAGAATAATTATGTTGGCAAAACGGATAATTCCTTGTTTGGACGTACGTGATGGGCAAGTCGTTAAGGGCGTGCAATTCCGCAATCACGAAATTATTGGCGATATTGTCCCATTGGCACAACGCTATGCTGCCGAAGGTGCCGATGAACTGGTATTTTATGATATTACCGCTTCATCGGATGGTCGCACCGTGGATAAAAGCTGGGTGCAACGCGTAGCGCAAGTAATCGACATCCCTTTCTGCGTAGCCGGCGGGATAAAATCTGTCGCTGATGCCGAGCAGTTATTTGCTTTTGGCGCGGATAAAATCTCGATCAACTCTCCTGCGTTAGCTAATCCCGATTTGATTAACCAACTTTCCGAACGCTTTGGCGTGCAGGCGGTAGTGGTCGGCATCGATAGCTGGTTTGAGCAATCAACCGGTAAGTATTGGATCAACCAATATACCGGTGATGAAAGCTGTACCCGCCAAACCCATTGGCAGTTACTTGATTGGGTGCAAGAAGTACAAAGCCGTGGCGCAGGTGAAATCGTGCTCAATATGATGAACCAAGATGGCGTACGCCAAGGCTATGATCTCACACAGCTAAAAATGGTACGACAAGTATGCCGCGTGCCACTTATTGCCTCAGGCGGTGCCGGAGAAATGGTGCATTTTCGCGATGCCTTTATCGAAGCCAATGTAGACGGCGCATTAGCCGCAAGCGTGTTCCACAAGCAGATTATTCAGATTGGGGAACTCAAACGCTATTTGCGTCAACACAATATTGAAATCAGAGAGTAAGGAAAATGATGCTTAATACTAGTCTTATCAACTGGCAAAAAGTCGATGGTTTACTGCCTGTCATTGTCCAACATGCACAAACCGGTCAGGTGTTGATGTTGGGATATATGAATAACGAAGCCTTAGCCAAAACCATCAATGAAGGCAAAGTGACCTTCTATTCCCGTACCAAGCAACGCCTCTGGACCAAGGGGGAAACCTCAGGGCATTTTTTGAATGTCATGGATATGAGCTTGGACTGTGACAATGACACCTTGTTAATTTTAGCCAACCCTATCGGCGCGACCTGCCATACCGGAGAAGACAGCTGCTTTCATCAATTTACCCAACAAGCCACCAGCCATTGGACATGGTTCGCCCAACTGGAGCAGCATTTAGCAGAAAAGAAAAACGCCGATCCGGCTAGCTCTTACACCGCAACACTGCACAGCAAAGGCATTAAGAAAATCGCCCAAAAAGTGGGAGAAGAAGCGGTAGAAACGGCGCTAGCTGCCGTTTCGCAGGATAAACCGGAAACCCTCAGCGAAGCGGCGGATTTGGTCTATCACTTAACCGTATTGTTGCACCATCAAGGACAGGCATGGGCAGATGTGATTGCAAAATTGCAAGAACGCCATCAGGGAATTGGCCTGCATCCGGAGGGGTCGAATAAATAAACGCCCCCTCGAAAATCAAACTTTTCACGAAAAACAAGTCTAAGTCATTGATTTTATTAAATTTAGTTTTAAAATCTGATTTTACAAAGCAGAAAGGCGGGATTTCTCCCGCCTTCACTTATTTAAGCAGCCCTTAGGCTTCTTTACTGTCAGAAAAACGCTCAATACGTGCACCTAAAGCACGCAATTTCTCTTCCACATGTTCATAACCACGATCGATATGATAAATACGATCAACGATCGTTTCACCATTAGCAATACAACCGGCCAACACTAAGCTAATTGAAGCACGTAAATCGGTTGCCATTACTTCAGCTCCGGACAAGGTAGCTACGCCATGACAAACGGCGGTATTCCCTTCGATTTCCGCTTTACCGCCCATCCGAATCAATTCCGGAATATGCATAAAACGGTTTTCAAAAATAGTCTCGGTAATGATGCTGGTACCTTCTGCGACCATATTTAACAAGGTAAATTGTGCCTGCATATCGGTTGGGAAACCCGGATGTGGCGCAGTACGAATATTCACTGCTTTCGGACGATTACCAAACATATCCAAGGTAATGGTGTCTTCGGTAACATCCACTTGAGCACCTGCTTCACGTAATTTATCAATCACCACATCCAAGGTATCGGCTTTGGTGTTTTTACATACCACACGCCCACCTGAAATGGCTCCTGCAATCAAGAAAGTACCGGTTTCAATACGATCCGGAACAATGCTATGTTCACAACCGGTCAAACGCTCCACTCCTTCGATGGTGATATGATCGGTACCGGCTCCGCTGATACGGGCGCCCATTTTATTGAGGAAATCGGCTGTATCGACAATTTCCGGTTCACGAGCGGCATTTTCAATAACCGTGGTACCTTTGGCTAAGGTCGCAGCCATCATAATGGAAAGCGTTGCACCCACGCTGACTTTTTCCATCACAATACGTGTGCCCACTAGACGATGAGCCACCAGCGCTTTCACGTAGCCTTCTTCTAAGACGATCTCCGCCCCTAAACGCTCCAAACCACTAATGTGCAAATCAACCGGACGAGCACCAATAGAGCAACCACCAGGCAAAGAAACCTGACCTTGATTAAAACGTGCAACTAACGGCGCTAATGCCCAAATGGAGGCTCGCATAGTTTTTACTAAATCATAAGGGGCAACGAAATGATCAATTTTAGAAGCGTCAAGTAATACAGCGCCGGTTTCATCGCGTTCCGCTACTACGCCTAATTGACGAAGAATTTTGAGGGTTGTTTCAATGTCTTTTAACTCAGGAACATTGGTCAATTTTACCGGCTCGGTGGCTAAAATGGCCGCAAATAAAATCGGTAATGCGGCATTTTTAGCCCCGGAGATCGTGACGGTACCGCTAAGGCGGGATTGACCGTAAACGCGAAATTTTTCCATAGTAAAATCCTTATTATTTATTTAGCAGTTTGATGTAACAGACGATCCATTTTCCATTTTTCCTTGCTAAAGGTTTTAATGGTTAACGCATGGATCTCACCGGTTTGGAAATAAGACATCAAAGGCGCATAAATAGTTTGTTGCTGTTTTAGTTTGGATAGTGCTGCGATTTCATCACTCACCACGATCACGCCGAAATGGGCGTTTTCACCTTGAGCATAAACTTCATCTGGGTTTAGGGTTTCTTTTAAAATTCGTTCGATTTCATGCAGTTCCATAAAAGGTTCCGTATTAATTGTCGGTAAACGCGGCAATAAAGTGAGTTAAATTCACTAAATCCGCAAGAGTTAATAATTGTTGAGGCGGGTTCAGCAGACGGACTTTGGCATAACGTGCCGAGCCATCGTGCAGAAAATCACATAACAAGGCAAAACCGGCAGAATCTAAACGCTCGACATCGGCTAAATCGATCTCTAAACGCTGACCTACCGTCTTAAACAAAAAATCACGTTGCTGCCAAAGTGGTAGCAACGTGTTGCGGGATAGCTCCCCCGTTAAACGGAGGGCTATCTTATCATCATTTCGGGTTAAATCCCAATTTAGCGGCTGTGTCATTATTTGCTCAAGGTTACCGGTGTAGCGGCAGATTTTTGGATTTGAGCAGTTAAAGCATCGATCCCTTGTTGACGTAGAATGCCACTCCACTCGTTTTGTTTGGTTACGACCATGCTGACACCTTCTGCCACCATATCATAAGCCTGCCATTCGCCTGTTTTACTATTTTTACGCCATTTAAAATCCAATTTGACCGGTGGTTTACCACCACTTTGTAGTAAATTAACGCGAATGCTGATCAGATTTTTATCGCCAACATCTTTAGTCGGCTCAATTTGAACCTGTTGATCCGTATAAGCGGTTAACACTTGGGCATAGGCTTGTTCGATAAAATCACCGAAAGCTTTAAAGAATTTTTCCCGTTGTTCCGGAGTCGTAGATTTGAAATAAGAACCCAACACTAAGGAACCAGCATAGTTCACCTGCACATAAGGCAGTAAATCATTACGTACGATAGTACGCAGATAGTTCGGATCCTGTTTAATTTTTGCCTGATTAGCTTTAATGTCGGCAAACAATTTATCTGATGCCTGCTGCATTAAGGTATAAGGATTGTTTTCGGCACGCACGGTTTGGCTAACCAATAAAGTGCTTAATGCCAATAAAATCACACTGAAATATTTTTTGATATGAAGCAATTTCATCATAAATCTCCTAAATAAATAAAGTTAAGCCTTATTTAGCGGCAGGCTCAGCCGCTTTTTCGTCACTTCCCTCGGATTTTTTATCACCATAGAGGAATTGACCGATTAAATCTTCCAAGACCATTGCGGATTTGGTGTCTTGAATTTGGCTGCCATTTTTTAACATGGCGGTTTCACCATCATCAAACCCCATACTCAAAGCAATATATTGCTCTCCTAATAATCCAGAGGTTTTAATAGATAACGAGCTATTTTCCGGAATTTCGTTATATTCTTCGTTAATCGCAATAGTCACCTGCGGTAAATAAGTTTTTTCATCTAAACTAATATTACTCACTCTCCCGATAACTACACCACCCACCTTGAGCGGAGCGCGAACTTTTAGTCCGCCGATATTATCAAAAGTTGCAGTCACACTATAGGATTTTGTTTCTCCAAATCCCTGAACATTAGCAACCCGTAGTCCTAAAAAGACTAACGCTGCAATCCCTAATAACATAAACAGGCCGACCCAAAATTCATACTTGATTGTTTGTCGCATAATATCCCCTTTACCCCGCACCAAACATAATTGCGGTTAAAATAAAATCCAAACCCAATACCACTAAAGATGCGTGTACAACGGTTCGAGTCGTAGCCTGACTAATTCCTTCTGAGGTAGGAATACAGTCATAGCCGTTAAATAAAGCAATCCAGACAACTGCTATGGCAAAAAATACACTTTTAATAAATCCGTTTAAAATGTCATAGCTCCAGCTAACGGAATTTTGCATCACTGACCAGAAACTACCGGCATCCACACCTTTCCAATCTACGCCAACAAGCGCACCGCCCCAAATACCAATGGCGGTAAACAGAATGGCAAGAATCGGCATAGCAATCACGCCCGCCCAAAAACGTGGTGCAATCACTCGACGTAATGGATCCACTGCCATCATTTCTAGACTGGAAAGCTGCTCTGTCGCTTTCATTAAACCAATTTCAGCGGTTAATGCTGAGCCGGCTCGACCAGCAAATAAAAGAGCGGTAACGACCGGACCTAACTCCCGTAATAGGGAAAGGGCCACAAGTTGTCCAAGACTGGTTTCCGCTGAAAAATCTACCAATACCACATAGCCCTGTAAGCCCAACACCATCCCGATAAATAAGCCTGACAGCAGAATAATTAATAATGACTGCACACCTAATACGTGCAATTGCTTCACGAGTAGCGGAAAATGTTTACCTACTTGCGGTTTTCCGACTAGCGCACCGAATAGCATAAAACCGGCACGCCCTAACGCACGGAAAAAATTAATCGTCGTGCGGCCAAGTGAAGAAATCATATCAACGATCATTTAAATAATTCCTCCACATAATCTTTTGCCGGGTAATGGAATTTTACCGGCCCGTCCGCTTCGCCTTTTAAGAACTGTAGCACTTGCGGATCTTGACTTGCCAGCAATTGCTCAGATGTGCCTTCGGCGATCACATGTTTATCCGCGATAATATAAGCATAATCTGCAATACTTAAGACTTCCTGCACATCGTGAGAAACCACGATAGAAGTCAAATTCAGTGCTTCATTCAAGCGTTTAATTAGGCTAACGATCACGCCCATACTGATTGGATCTTGCCCGGTAAAAGGTTCATCAAACATAATCAAATCTGGATCTAACGCAATCGCACGTGCTAATGCTGCACGGCGAGCCATTCCACCGGATAGCTCAGCCGGCATTAATTCAGCCGCACCACGCAAACCAACAGCTTCTAATTTCATTAATACAATTTGACGAATCAATTCTTCCGGTAAACGAGTATGCTCGCGGATAGCAAAAGCGACATTATCAAAGGTTGAAATGTCTGTGAACAAGGCTCCCGACTGGAATAGCATCCCCATCCGTTTACGCACTTCGTAAAGCTCACGATGAGAAAGACTGCAAATATCCTGTCCGTCAAATAAAATTTCACCTCGTTCAGGCTGTAACTGTCCGCCAATCAATTTTAACAATGTGGTTTTACCGATCCCTGATGGTCCCATGATTGCAGTAATCTTACCGCGCTGAACCGCCAAATTGAGATCATCATAAATCACACGTTCCCCTCGTTTAAAGGTTAAGTGATTAACTTCGATGAGGTTTTTACTCATTAAAATCCTATAATTTTTAATAATCGGTCGATTCCATTGCTTAGGCAATAGACGAGCCATTTTGACTACGCTTGAGGTAAATGGTTCAAACGTCGCCGTAATAAGGCCATTGCCCCATGCATCAAAATAAAGATCAGCGATAAACTATATAAAGGCCAATTCCCCAGTAAGGCATAAGGTGTATTTCCTTTTGTCGGAGCAACAGTTTCAGTTAAAACGGTTTCAATAAATTGTGGTGCCTCGGCAATAATTTTGCCTTTTTCATCAATAAACACCGAAATCCCCGTATTCGTCGCCCGAATCAATGGTTTTCCTAATTCTAATGCACGCATACGTGCCATTTGTAAATGCTGCCAAGGTCCAATGGAATCCCCAAACCAAGCATCATTTGAAATAGTTAATAAAAAATCTGTCTCTTTTTTTAGGTTTTTCCGTACCTGCTCGCCAAAAATGATTTCATAACAAATCGCAGGAGCAAAACTACGCCCCTTACTCAATAGTGCCGGTTGTATTTCCGCACCACTTTGGAAGGCTGACATTGGTAAATTAAACACCGAATTCAATGGACGAAGTAAATCCTCCAATGGCACATATTCACCAAAAGGCACTAAATGATGCTTTTCATAACGATTATCCGTATCAAGGCGATAAGATTGCTGTGGATTTCCTAGAGTCACAATAGAATTAAATAACTTTCCACTCTCCGGTGACTGATACACTGAACCAATCATCACTTCCGTATTCACCTGACTAGCCAATTCGTCTAATGAACTAAAAAACGGCACTATATTATTTTCCATGGTTGGTAGCGCTGATTCCGGTAAAATAATTAAATCGGTTTTTCCCAGATTTTCAGCAATTAAGTGTTGATAAATATCCAAAGTGGCATAGAAATATTCAGGAGCCCACTTTAAATTTTGTTCAATATTGCCCTGTGCCAAGGTAATTTTTAATGCTTTATCCTGTTCCTTGGTCACAAAATGGAACTGTTCACTGTATGCACTTAATCCACCAATAACCAGCAGTAATAATAAAGAAAAGCCAACCACATTAGATTGCTTCTTACGTAATGCCATCAATAAGTTATATAGCGTTGCTGCCCCCCACACCGTAAAAAAGGTTAAACCAGTAACCCCAAAGAAGGGGGCTAAACCGGAAAAAGGACTATCGAGCTGTGTATAACCAAATTGCAGCCAAGGGAAACCAGTAAATAACCAACCACGGAAAAATTCCGTAATCGTCCAACAAACAGCAAAAATAACCGCACTACGAATCCGAAAACGTCGAATTAAATAAACGAATAACAAGGGATAAAGGCTTAAATAGGCAGAAAGCAATCCCACCAATAAGTAACTCACTATTAAAGATGCGCCACCAAATTGATGAATACTGACATTTAACCAACTAACACCAAAACAAAAAAATCCCATTGACCACACAAAAGCGCCTATAAAAGCAACGGATTTTTGTGTTTGTTTCGCAACCCAAAGCAATCCTAGCAAAGATATGTAAGCTAACGGCCAACAATCAAAAGGTGCAAACGCAAATACACCTAACAAGCCTGAGAAAAAAGCGATTAAAAAAATCAAATATTTATTCATAAATCAGTTTTAAGTATCCCTAACGATAAACGTTTAAAATACAAAAAGGGCGTATGTAGTACGCCCCGCACAATAGAATAATGGTTATTCTGCCTGCTCTTCCACATTTTCCATAGAGGATAAATGCTCATCAGGCACAGTTACCCGTAACTGAATTAAACGACGACTGTCCGCTGAAGTAACCTTAAACTGAATATTATTTAGTGTAATCTCTTCACCACGTTTTGGTAAATAACCAAACGCCTGCATAACCAATCCACCGACGGTATCAACCTCTTCATCATCGAAATCGGTATTAAATTGCGCATTAAAATCATCGATGTCTGTCAATGCCCGTACAGCATAAGCATGACGTGATAATTGGCGAATATCGGCAACATCTTCTTCATCGAACTCATCTTCGATATCGCCAACAATTTGCTCCAAGACATCTTCAATAGTTACTAATCCCGAAACCGCACCAAATTCATCCACAACAATGGCCATATGAAAACGTTCAGAACGGAAATCTTTAAGCATCCGATCCACTCGTTTACTTTCTGGCACAACCACCGCAGGGCGTAGTAGCGCATTCAAATCAAATTGTTCCGCATCTGTACGCAAAAATTTTAATAAATCCTTAGCGTGCAAGATTCCGGCTATATTATCGCGCGAATCACCAGAGGCAATTACCGGAAAACGGGAATGCGCTGAATCAATAATCACATCCAAACAAGCCGGTAAATCCTGTTCAGCTTCAATGAAAATAATCTGCGAGCGCGGGATCATAATATCGCGTACCCGTAATTCGGCAATTTCCATCACGCCTTCAATCATTTCACGGGTATTTTGATCGATAAGATCATTTTGTTCGGAATCGCGAATAACTTCGACCAGCTCTTCACGATTTTTTAATTCGCCTTGAAAAAAGCGACCAAATAAGGAATGGAAAAAGGATTTTTTGTTGGATTCCGCCTGATGGGCTGAATTTTCTTCGTTCATAAAATTAAATTTGTTACTGTCGGATTGACGGTGAGAAAAGTAGCATATTCTGACAAAAATCGCAAAGAAGTTGCGCTAAAACACCTGAAAACAAATAGATTGATGCATCCCCTTTAGCATTTACTCCTATTAAATATTATCGTTCTAATAAAAAATAACCGCACGTTAGATTTTATATCCAAGGTTCGGTTTAATTTACTGGATTCCTACTTAAAACTCGTAGCGAACCCCAATATTAAAATGACGTCCTGGAGCACTATAACGATCCGCGTTGGCTGAAGTAATTGCCATTGGAATACTTGACGGCGCACGACCTTGATCCTGTGTTGCTTTACTTAGTAAGGCAAGATAAGAAATATCATTCCAATTCCAATATTTTTTATCAAAGATATTATTCACATTCGCCGTAAATGTGAGGCTTGCTGTTGGCTTCCAATAACCCCCTAAATCAAATATAGAATAACCGCCCGTCGGGTTATAAAGATAGGCAGAAGATTGTTCTATATCTTTATCTGATTTACCCCGGCTATACGTCCATTGAATATTCGCGCCAAACGTTTCCCCCTCATATCCAACACCTAACTTTGTTTTCATTGGTTGAATACTATTAATTGGCGTTTTTACACCGTTATTTTCCGCTTTACCACGAGAATATGAAAAACCGGCCGTAGAGTAAAAATCATTGTAAAAATTCCATTTCACATCAGCTGTCACTCCATATACCTTAGCTTTATCAAGATTATCGTATTGAATAAAACTGGTGTAGCCATTTGTTGGTTTTACAACCCAATCAATAAAGTTGTGATAGCGGTTATAATAAGCTGTGACTAAATAATTTATCTCTGAGGTTTTACCTTTTATACCAATTTCAAAATTATCCGCAGTCTCGGATTTTAGATTTGGATTACCAACCACAGCAACATTCGCAGTTTGCATACCACGTCCTGGAATGTAATAGCTGACACTTTCAAAAAAATATGAACTTAACTGCTGTGGTGATGGAGTTCTAACGCCACGAGAATATTGAGCATAAGGAACAAAACCATCGGATAACCGATATTCCAAACTAATTTTCGGAGTAAATTCAGTCTCTGATTGTTTATGTGCTTTCAGTGCAGCTACCCGATTATCGTTGGAGGTAGGCTTTATCCGATAATGTACAAATCCAATTTGTGGGGTCACCGCCACATTACCAAAAACAATTTCATCCTCCAAATAGCCGGTAAATTTATCCTGTTTCATTTTCGCCATTGGATACATGTTGGTTGCTTGATTGTACGCGGGTCTAACCAGATGAATATCTGAGTGAGAAGTATTATGCACATAAGATAAACCGTAGCGTAATACTTGTGGAATATCCCCATCAATTCCGGAAATTAAATTGCTCACCAGGCCATAACTTTTATCGCTAAATTCACTGTTTTCTTGACGATAGCTTCGAGTACCTAATCGATAACGATAGTTTTCAGTTTGGGCATCTTGGTAAAAAATTTGTGTTTTTGCATATTGCAACCAGCCTTTTTCGCTGTTGTATTCATGGCTTAACGAAAAACGATCACGATTTACTTTATCCTGCGTATAACCCGCTATCTGCATTCCTGTGCGCATATCAATATTCGTATTATTGAGGGAAAGTAAATCTGTACTAATCTTCTTATGCTGATGTTCAAAAACAAAACCTAACTTATTTTTATCATCCAGTTGGTAATAATGCTTAGTTAATACATAGGTGTTTTTAGTATCTGCCGGATTAGGCTCTGTACGCGTTGCTCCAACTCCACTATTTTTGCCTTGATTTTGCGTCTCATGCCCCTTGCGTTGGGTTAACATCACCATACCTTGGTACGCTCCAGCTTTTGCTGCACCACCAATAGAGCCATAAACAGAATGATCTACACTGTTATAGCCAGTTCCAACAACCCCGCCCAAATTATGGCCTTTTAATAAATCTTGCGGTTCTAGTGTTGTAAAATTGACACTTCCAGAAAGGCTATTAGCCGAACCGGCATAACTAACATCTGCACTACGTAAGGCACTTACATCCATATAATCCGTACGCCCAAACTCCGAACCATAAGAAATAAAATGCTTCGCCTCCTGAGCTTCCGGCAAAGGAATATCATCAATAGTTGTAGTTACCCGATTCGCTTGCAAACCACGAATATTTACCCCCTCCCCTCCTGAACGAGCTCCTTGTAATTGACTAACATTAACATCCATTTTGCCCACAAAAATATCTTTCACATCATGAGATTGTTTTAAGAAAATTTGCTGACGATTTACCGATGTATTAACTAATGCATCACTAATATTGGTATCAGTCACCACAATTTCATCTAATTTTTCTGTTGTTGGTGTCCCTGAAACCGACATTTTATCTTGTGCAAAGATCATTGGAGATGAGCAAAAAAGGGCAACTAGGGCTGCGAGTGTTGTTTGTTGATTTGTTTTCTTCATAAATAAACCAAATGTAATTAATAATGATTTTTATTATATTTAATTGCACTCAAAATTGCGATAGATATGATGTGTTTATCCTTTTATTTCTCTGGCAAGATATAATGAAAGTTGTTAAATCATTGCGAATGGAATAGTTATGAAACAAACTTATTTTTCTTTCAGAAGTACCCTACTTGCTAGCAGTATGGCCTTACTTACCGCTTGTCATTCCATTACTTATCAGCCAACAAAGAATATCGAGCAAATTGACCCGCAAAAAGGTTATCGCTTGGAAAAAGCTATGCAACAGGCTTTACAAAAAGAAAACCTTGTAATTATGACCTTTTCCGGTGGCGGGTCTCGAGCTGCCTCTCTGGGATATGGCGTGCTAGAACAGTTCCAAAATGCGGCAGTACGCCCAACAGAAAAAGGTGACACCTTATTGCAAAACATTGATATTGTGTATGGCGTGTCAGGAGGTTCTGTATTAGCGGCATATTTTGCCTTGGAAGGATCTGACATTATTCCGAAATTTAATGAGTCCTTTTTGAAAAAGAATTTCCAAAAAAAAGTGATTAACGAGGTATTTTCCGTTGGCAATATTCCACGTCTCACATCACCACAATTCGGTCGTAGTGATTTATTGCAAGAACAGCTGAATCTTGCTTTGTATGGCGGAAGAACATTTGCTTCTCTTGAGCAACGTAAAGGACCATTTGCCGTAATTAATGCCACCGATATGACGGTTGGACAAAAAGTATCCTTCACACAAGATTTTTTTGATTGGCTTTGTATAGATTTAAATGATATTGAAATCGCCCGAGCAGTAGCTGCGTCCAGTGCTGTGCCGTTGATTTTCTCACCAATCACTCAAAATAATCATGGGGGGACTTGCCATGCAGAAAACAAGAAAGAAGTATTGATGCAAGCGCAACAAAAAAATCATTTGTTGCTGAACAATTTTGTAGCGATGCAAAAACGCATGGAACATTATCAAAAGAGTACTGAAAGACCTTATTTACATTTAGTTGACGGTGGACTAACTGATAATTCGGGATTAGCAAGTTTGCTGGACATGTCGAATTTACTTAGTATGCGCAAACTGTATGCCGATCTGAAAAACTACAATTTACGCAATATTATCGTGGTAAATGTCAATGCTCAAAATGAACGAACCAGCGATATTGATAAGTCTGCTGATATACCGGGAATTAAAGATGTCGTGAACACGGTGATCAATGTACCAATTGATAAAGCGACGGAATCAACCGTGCTACGTTCACAAAAATTTGCCGATCAATGGAACGCCTATGCCAAACGTAAAAAAGGCACAAAAATTAAAATCTATTTTGTGAATTTGAGCTTGAAAAACCTACCGGAAGGGCAGCTAAAAAACGATGTACTCAACATCGGCACATCTTTCTATTTGCCGGAATCCGATGTAGATAAACTGCGTGAAGCAGCTAGAATCTTATTGGAACAATCGAAAGAATACCACGCGGCCTTGAAAGCGTTACAATAGTCCGATTCATCTAAAGAGCGCTGACCCGATTTCTATAATTGTTTAAAACATGTTATGTGAGTTGCGCTCTTTTTTCTTTGACTAAATTATTTGAATCGAAATTCTGTCCACTGATAATAACGCTCTCCGGCTTTTTGCATCCCCCCATAATGTTGCCATTCGGGATGATTTGGGGTATCAGGAAGACATTGAGTTTCCAAGGCTATGCCATGATAATCTTGATAGAGATTTCCCTCTCGGTTTGGCGTACCGGCAAGACAGTTTCCGGTGTAAACCTGCAATGCAGCTTGAGAAGTATAAACCTCCAGACATAAATCCTTATTTGGCGAAGTCAGTAATACACAAGGACCTTGCCCTGCTTGATTAACCATAAAAGAATGATCATAACCTTTTGTGACAACTTGATCGCCCAGCTGGAAATCTTCAGCAATTAATTTTTCTGCCCGAAAATCAAAACTCGTGTCGACAACTGATTTTAGCGAAGAATTAGGAATTCCCTCCGCATCAACCGGCAAATAGAAGTCTGCATTTAGGCGCAAGGTATGCTTGCGTACATCACAACCTTGTACTGCATTTTCTAAATTGAAATAGGCGTGATTGGTTAAATTAAGCGCCGTATCTTTATCGCTTTCTGCCCCATATTCAATTTTTACACTATTTTCATCGGTAAGTGTATAAACTACCTCAGCGCTCACATTGCCTTCAAAACCTTGGTCACCATCCGGGGATGCTAGTGAAAAACGCACAAAATTAGAGCCATAAGCGTCCACTTTCCAGCGACGTTTATCAAACCCCTCTTTTCCACCATGTAATTGATGTTTGCCTTGGTTCGCTACAAGTTGGAGCATACGTTGCCCCATAGCAAATTGTGCATTGGCAATACGATTTGCATAACGCCCTACACTTGCGCCTAAGTAAGCAGTCTGATGGGGATAATCTGCTACTTTGCAACCCAACAAGACTTCGCGTAGCCCGCCACTTACCGGCACTTTACAAGAAAGCCAAGTAGCCCCCCAATCCATGAATTGCACCCGCATGCCATTGGTATTGGTTAATTCTACAATGTTATACGGCTCATTGTCGGGGGCGTTAAATTCCGTTTGCCACAACATATTACGCCTCTGGATTAACCACATGTACGCCCTGTGAGGCGGTACATACGTAAAAATCCTCTTTTAGACCGGTTACTTTTTGATAGTTGTCGGCAATAATTTTGCGTACTGCATCCACCTTATCTCGTGGTGCCAAAGCCACAATACAGCCGCCAAAGCCACCACCTGTCATGCGTGCACCGCCATTTTTACCAATAGCGACCTGGGCCAACTCTACCAAATAATCGATTTGCGGTACGGTAATAGCAAAATCATCACGCATGGAATCATGGGATTGCTCCATTAATTCCCCCAATTTCACCAAATCGTTATTTTTTAATGCAATGACGGCGTCCAATACCCGTTGATTTTCCATAACCACATGTTTCGCCCGTTTAGCCACCAAAGGATCAAGTACCTGCAATTCACTTTCCCGTTGTTGAAATTGTGCAACAGAAACATCGCGTAATGCTTTTACACCAAAAAACTCAGCTGCCTGCTCACACTGACGACGACGGGCATTGTATTCACCGGTCACCAAATCATGCGGAACATTAGAATTCACAATAATCACCGCCACATCCTGCGGTACCGGTGTAGCCTCCGTCGCTAAACTGCGACAATCAATCATTAATAAATGATCCTTCTCACCCAATGCGGAAATCAACTGATCCATATTGCCACAATTGGCGCCAACAAATTGGTTTTCCGCTTTTTGCCCGATTAAAGCAATATCCGTATGGGAAAGCGCTAACGCACCCAATTGTTGACAGAATTTCCCAACGGCAACCTCTAATGAAGCAGAAGAACTTAATCCTGAGGAATGTGGTACATCTCCTGCAATCACTAAATCTGCGCCTTGAGTGAATTGCGGATAGCGCTCCTGAATAAAAGCGATCACTCCACGCACATAATTGGCCCATTTTTGCTCGCTACGTGCCAATGGTTGGTCAAGTGAAAACTCATCTTTCAATTGCAAATCCGCTGCATATACTCGCCAACAATGATCATCGCGTTTCACGCCGGCAACTGCTGTACCATAATTAATCGCACAGGGCATCACAAAACCATCGTTATAATCGGTATGCTCACCAATGATATTGACACGCCCTGGGGCGTACACCGTCAATTCGGCATTTTTTTGATATTGTTGTTGAAAAATCTGTTGTGCTCGTTGAACTGGAGTCATACTCAACCCTCGCTAATAATCATTGGAAAGTGGAAATCCGACCAAAAAGTTTCTTTCTTAGGCGAATAAACGGACGTTTTAATTCCTTATAAAGTCGAATCAACAATGGCGCTTTCGGCCGTTTGCGTTCTCGTTCGCCAATCGTACTGACAAAATGGGTTTGTTGCGGTTTAAAAATCGCCTCCTGAATACAGAGTGCCGGTTGGATTTGCCAAACCACATAATTCTTGTCTCGTAAAAAGAAATTAAACAGCAAATTATCGATTTCAATGTCGCCAATGGCTCGAATCCGTTTCAGTAAATAATCAATGCCTCGCCGGGTCACTAAGTAACCGGCCGCACCAGAATTAACTTGAGTTAAACGATAAAACTGGCGACCGAAATAAGTTTTACTTGGCTGGCGTTGGGTCACAATGCGTTCAAAATTCTTCTCTAATTTCACCACCATTACATCCGCATTCAAATAGTCGGCGGATAGGAATGCGGCCGCGTTACCCCCAAGATAAATGTCATCCTCAAAAATACAGATATAATCCAAATCCCGCTCCTTGGCTAACTGCAACAGAGCCAAATGACTCAGTGCACAGGCTAATTCGCCAGGGGTTAATGGACTTTGCGAAATATCGATTTCTAATCGCGCTGCGGTTTCAGCCAAATTGGACGGCGTTATCGCATCAAAAAATTCAAAATCCACACCGTGTCGGCCAAATTCCTGACGAATATGCTGGCGACGTTCAAGCGCCGAAGTGAGGCTGATTACAAAATTATGTTGAGTCATAGTATTGCTTAATATCCAACTAATTGATTGATAAGGGTTTATTACTTTTTATGGCAACTCTAATAAAATCAATGGGTTAGCGCATCTTTTAGGCAAAACTTTTATTTTCGAGGGGGCGTTTGCCAATAAAGATGCCCCAAACGGGGCATCTCATTATTTTTTCTTGGCGTATTTCAAGGAGTCAATCGCCACTGCAACGATGATGATGCTACCTTTGATGATATATTGCCAATATGGGTTCACACCGATATAGGTCAAACCATAGTTGATAACGGTAAAAATCAACACCCCGGTAACGACACCGATAATCGTACCAACACCACCGGCGAAGGAAACACCGCCCACCACACAGGCGGCAATAGCATCCATTTCATACATAAAACCGAGGTTGTTAGTTGCACTACCGATCCGGCCTGCTTCCAGCATCCCACCGAAGGCGTAGAAAATACCGGAAATCATATAAATCATCATCAGGTTACGTGCCACGTTCACACCGGATACTTTGGCCGCTTCTGGGTTACCGCCGATAGCAAACACGTTTTTACCAAAACGGGTTTTATTCCACAATATCCACATGAAAATAGTCGCGATAATCGCGTAAATAGTGATATAGGATAAGCGGAAATCGCCAAAACGGAAGAATCCTTGAGCAAAGGTAGAGAAACTTTCGCTGAAGCCGGCAATTGGTGAACCGCCTACCGCATCATAGTATAAAGAGTTAGCCCCATACACGATAATCATCGTTCCCATAGTGGCGATAAATGGCGTAACGTTAAGATAGGCGATGACAAAACCATTAAATAAGCCGACCAACGCACCAATCACACAAACGGTCAATATTACCAACGGAATCGGTACTTCGCCCAAATTTGGGAATACCCGATTCATATTTTCCATCCCTTGTAACAAGGTGGCGGAAATTACCGCGGCTAAACCAACCTGGCGACCGGCAGAAAGGTCGGTCCCTTGGGTTACGATAAGACCGGCAATCCCGAGCGCAATAATCAAACGCACTGAAGATTGAGTCAAAATGTTACTGAAGTTACGCAGGGTTAAGAAGGATGGATCCTGCACAATAATCACGATCAATAATAATAGTAGTACAAAATAAATAGCATTTTGTTTCAAAAAGTCGAGAGACGTATTTTGTTTTAAGGCGGACATAATGCGTTCCTTATAAATATTTAGCGGCAAGCTGTAAAATTTCTTCTTGGCTGGTTTCGGCGGTATTAACGATACCCGCCACTTTACCGTTACTCATCACGAGGATACGGTCGGTAACACCTAATAATTCCGGCATTTCCGAAGAGATCATAATGATGCCCTTATCTTTTTTAGCCAATTCCTGAATCAGTTGATAGATTTCAAATTTAGCACCGATATCAATCCCACGGGTCGGCTCATCCAACATCAAGATTTCCGGTTGGGTCAATAACCAACGTCCGATAATCACTTTTTGTTGGTTACCGCCGGAAAGTGAACCAATACTGGTTTTATGGGATGGCGTTTTCACATTCATAGCATCGATCACCCATTGGGTATCGCTACGCATTTTTTTATTGCTAAGCAACTTCCAAGGGGTAAGGTAGGACTTCATATTGGAAATCAATGAGTTGAATTCAATACTGAGATTAGAATAAATCCCTGTGGAGCGGCGTTCTTCGGTCACTAAGGCAAAACCATGATTAATCGCCTCCAAGGCAGAACGATTTTTTACCGGCTTGCCATGTAATTTGATAGTTCCTTCTTTTAACTCACGCACACCGAAGATCCCTTCAACCACATCGGTACGCTTCGCACCAACCAAACCAGCAATACCTAAAATTTCTCCTTTCCGTAAGCTAAAGCTAACATCCTGCATAGAAGGTTGATTGAGGGAAGTTAAATGTTCTACCTCTAAAATCACTTCCTTCGGCACATTGCTTTTTTCGGGGAAACGCTGGGTCAGTTCGCGGCCAACCATCATAGAAACAATTTGCTCCATGGTTGAATCCTTCACCGGTACGGTATTGATCCATTTACCATCGCGCAAAATTGTAATCTCATCACAAATCTTAAAAATCTCATCCATCTTGTGCGAGATATAAATAATTCCACAACCGCGATCTTTTAATTTCTGAATAATTTTAAACAGATGTTCCACTTCTTTTTCTGATAAGGAAGAAGTTGGTTCATCCATAATCACGATTTTCGCGTTATAGGAAAAGGCCTTTGCAATTTCGATCATTTGCATTTCAGAAACTGATAATTTCGAGACTTTTTCTCGTGGATCGATTTGAATATCCAACTCATCAAAAATAGCCTTGGTATCGCGATACATTTTACCGTGATCGACAAAAATCCCTTTTAAGGGATAACGCCCCAGCCATAAATTGTCCATTACACTACGTTGACGAACCAAGTTAAGCTCCTGGTGCACCATGGAAATCCCGTTTTCTAAAGCTTCTTTGGATGTTTTGAAATTGACTGGTTGGCCTAAAAATAAAATTTCGCCTTCATCCTTAGCATAAATACCAAATAAACATTTCAATAATGTGGACTTTCCAGCACCATTTTCGCCCATAAGTGCATGTACGGAATGAGAACGAACGGTAAGATTGGCATGGTCTAGTGCTTTTACGCCAGGAAAGGATTTGCTGACATTGGTCATGGTGAGCAGCACATCGTTATTACGCGGGCTGTCTGTGGTTTGTGCGGTCATAAGCTAACCTCATTAAAAAAGGGGAAGGAGTCCTTCCCCTTAACAACAATACGATATTTATTATTTTAAAAATTCGCTTAAGTTTTCTTTATCCACACCGACATAAGGAATACGCACAACGCGCTCTTGTAATGTCCATTGTGTGCCATCGGTGGCGGCTTTGCCTTGCGCCAAATTATTTGCTAGCTGTACTACCGCTTTACCTTGGTTTACACCATCATTTAATACCGTACCAGCAATCTCGCCTTTTTTGATCAGTTGTAATACTTCAGGCAATGCATCCACACCAAAGATTGGTAATTTTTTACCATGTGCTTTTGTGGCTTCTAACGCACCCATCGCCATGCCATCGTTATTGGAGATAATCACTTCAATTTCGCCGGCTTTAGCACTAGACAACCAAGCATCTACTTTATCTTTCGCCATTGCGGCATCCCACATACCGGTGTCGATAAACAATTGTTCGGTTTGGATACCTTTGTTATTTAACTGCTCAATCACATATTTGGTACGAGCTTCTGCATCTGGGTGACCTGGTTCGCCTTTTAATAAGACATATTGAATTTTGCCGTCTTTATTTAAATCCAACGCTGAATTTGCTTTCCACTGTTTAGCGATTAAATCCCCTTGGATAATGCCTGACTCTTTCGGATCGGTACCGACATAGTAAGATTTATCGTAACTGGCAATAGCCTTAGCACCAGGATCTTTGTTAAAGAAAACAATCGGAATATCATCTTGTTTTGCTTTATTAATCACTGTTGGAGCAGCGGATGGGTCAACCAAGTTAATTGCTAAGGCTTTCACCCCTTTAGAAAGCAAGCCATCAACTTGGTCATTTTGAATAGACTGAGCGTTTTGTGAGTCATTCATTAATAACTCAATGCCTTTTAACTGCTGGGCTTCTTTCGCAATTTCTTTACGCATTAATGACATAAAATTGTCATCGTATTTATAAATCGTCACCCCGATTTTCGTGTCGGCGGCAAAGGATGAAGTGGAGGCGGCAAGGCCGATAGCTAATGCAACTGCACTTAATGCGATTTTTTTCATAAAGCACTCCTAATGAGGAACTTGGTTGATAAATAGAGGAGGTTGCCTAACTCTGCAACTGGCGCGCATCATAGCGGTTAATATTTGGTTGTTCTGTGATCAAACTCACAGAAATGAAAGCGATTACATTAAAATATTATAAAATGTGATCACTCTCACAATTCTGGTGCATTTCCAACGGAAAAACGTCTAACCAAGGTTGGATTAAATTGCACCACAGAAGGTGTTTTAATCTCTTCATTAACCAAACTTAATGCTAATCTCGCAGCATAACTTGCCATTAAATCAATAGGATAGCGAATAGTTGTGAGTTTAGGAATCAAATAACGGGCTATCGGCATATCGTCAAAACCGACAATGGAAAATTGTTTCGGCACATTGATATTATTTTCATTTAAGACTGAAATAGCGCCTGCCGCCATGGAATCGTTATAAGCGACAACTGCAGTTAGTGCCTTGTTATAACTTAATAAATCAATCATGGCCTGTTCACCGCCCTCAAAATCTGGAGAATGATGCACAATCGCCTGTTCAGTCACCGGTAAATGATTTGCTTTCAGGGCATCTAAATAACCTTGACAACGTTCACTTTCATCCAAAATCTCGTGATTTGAACCGATATAAGCAATCTTCCGATGCCCAAGACGAATCAACATTTCTGTAGCCAAATAGGTTCCCTGACGATTGTCCAAACTGACACAACGCGATTCAAATCCGCGAATCACCCGATTGATGATCACCATTCCCGGTTGACTCCGTAAATACTCGGATAATTCCTCATCAGAAAGCGCTTTGGCATGCACTACCAGGCAACTACAGCGTTTACGTAGTAAGGTATCAATCGCTTCACGCTCCTTCTCTGCTTGGTGATACCCAATACCGATCAAAATAGTCTTTTGATGCTCTTCAGCCACCTTGTCTACCGCTTTAACCAAAATCGCAAAAAAGGCATCGGTTACATCGGTTACCACCACCCCGATAGTATCGGTATTTTGTACCGCCAGCGCTTGAGCATTAGCATTCGGCTGATAATTCAGCTGAGCCATAGCCGCCTGTACTGTCAGACGGGTTTTGTCACTGACCGAATGATAATTATTGAGTACCCGGGAAACCGTTGCCACGGAAACATTGGCTAGTTGCGCCACATCTCGTATTGTTGCCATAACTAATCCTGTGTAATTGAACTTATTTCATCATAGTAAAACCTAGCAAAATTGAAAGCGGTTACGTTAAAAAATGTAAGCAAGCTCACAAAAAACCGTTATTTTTTTATGAATACGAGGTTTTTTGTGAGCTAAATCACAGTTTATTTTTACCATTTTGCTATCTTTAGCCCATCAAACCTGTAACCGCTTTCATTTTAGGAAAAAAGAACTATGAGTCAGTTGCAATTCGAACCTACAGATCATCCTCACCGCCGTTATAACCCGCTAACCGAACAATGGGTGTTGGTTTCTCCGCATCGCGCGAAGCGCCCTTGGCAAGGACAACAGGAAAAATTAAGTGAAGAGGAAAAACCTACACATGATCCCAATTGTTATTTATGTCCTGGTAATAAGCGCATCACAGGTGAACAAAATCCTAATTATCAAAAACCGTTTGTATTCAAGAATGATTTTTCCGCTCTTTTAGAAGATACTCCGGCACCGGCTTCAACTGATGATCCACTATTCCAAATGTCGGCAGCTCGTGGTGAGAGTCGAGTGATTTGTTTTTCACCGGATCACAGTAAAACCCTTCCCTTACTAAGCGAAGAAGAAATTGTGGCGGTGATTGAGCTTTGGCAACAGCAACTACGAGAATTAGGTCAGCGCTATCCTTGGGTACAGATTTTTGAGAATAAAGGTGCAGCCATGGGCTGTTCTAATCCACATCCACACGGACAAATCTGGGCCAATAGTTTCTTACCAAATGAGGTCGCTCGGGAAGACGCTGCACAGCGTCGTTATTATGCAAAATATGATTCCGTGATGTTAGTCGACTATGCCCAACGGGAACTGGTTAACAAAGAACGCATCGTAGTAGAAACCGAACATTGGTTGGTAGTGGTACCTTATTGGGCGGTTTGGCCCTTTGAAACTCTATTGTTGCCGAAAAATCACATTAAACGCCTTACCGAACTTAGCCCGGCAGAGGTGCGCGATTTAGCGGTAATTTTGAAAAAACTCACGACCAAATACGATAATTTATTCGAAACTTCGTTTCCTTATTCCATGGGCTTTCATGCAGCTCCATTTAACGGCGAGGCCAATGATCATTGGCAATTGCACGCGCATTTTTATCCGCCATTGTTACGCTCGGCAACCGTACGTAAATTTATGGTCGGCTACGAAATGCTAGGAGAAAGTCAACGCGATCTTACCGCTGAACAAGCCGCGGCCCGTTTGCGCGACCTCTCGGAAGTACATTATAAATTACGGTAATTTCTATTTTTCGCCAAACATTAATAAAATCAATGACTTATGACCGTTTTTAAGAAAAACTCCAATTCCCAAGGGGGCGTTTAAAAGACAACAAAAAGGCCTGAGTTATACACACAGGCCTTTGTTTATATCTGTCTACTCATATTCATCTAGCCATTTCAGCAAAATGGCTTCTAAAATACTTTCATTGGATTTTTGCGGTTCATCATCAAACCCCTCCAAGGCTAAAATCCATTGGTGCAAATCGGTAAAACGTACCGTTTTCGGATCAAGCTCTGGATTTTGGTCATAGAGCATTTCGGCAATTTGTTGGGCATCAGTCCATTTCATTAGTGAGCTGCCTCATTCGCATGATTAATATTGTATTTCGGAATTTCAACCACTAAATCTTCTTCTCCGACAATGCATTGGCAGGAAAGGCGGCTATCCATTTCCAATCCCCAGGCCTTATCCAACATATCTTCTTCTTGATCGCTAGCTTCGTTAAGTGAATCAAAACCTTCGCGAATCACCACGTGACAAGTAGTACAGGCACAAGAACCGTCACAGGCATGGTGAATCTCGACGCCCGCGTTATGGGCTACTTCGAGTAAATTATCTCCGGCCGCCGCATCCACGACCATTCCCTCAGGGCAAAATTCTTCATTCGGTAAAAAAATCACTTTTGGCATGGCACTTTCCTCTAAATAACAAAATAACAATAAATCACTTAACAGTTTTCAATATCACTGACCGCTTTACCGGCTAACGCCTGTTGAATCGATTTATTCATGCGGCGTGCAGCAAAGGTTTGGGTCGCTGCATCAAGGGCTTTAATACCTTGTGCGATAGCATCTCGGGAATCACCCTGCTTAAGGGTTATCAACTGTTGTAATACGGCCTCAATTTGATGGAATTCCGCTTCACTCAATAAGTTAACACCATCTTCCCGTAATGCATTAATGACACTATCAATAACCCGATCTGCTTCTACCCGTTGTTCGGCTAATTCTCGCGCCTGCATATCATTGTGTGCGTTGTCCTGAGAGGACTTAATCATTGCGGTCACTTCTTCATCGGTTAATCCGTAAGACGGCTTAATTTGAATTGATGCCTGCACCTTAGTGGATTTTTCCATCGCAGTTACACTTAATAAACCGTCTGCATCCACTTGATAAGTCACCCGAATATGGGCTGCCCCTGCAACCATTGGCGGAATGCCATGCAGAGTAAAACGCCCTAGAGAACGACAATCTTCAACCAATTCCCGTTCGCCTTGCACAACATGCACGCTCATTGCGGTTTGTCCATCTTTAAAAGTAGTGAACTCCTGCGCCCGCGCAGTTGGTATCGTGGTATTGCGCGGAATAATTTTCTCAACTAAACCGCCCATGGTTTCAATCCCTAGGGAAAGTGGTACAACATCAAGCAAAAGCATATCGCTGTCATTTTTATTGCCCACCAAAATATCCGCTTGAATCGCCGCCCCCAGTGCCACAACTTTATCTGGGTCAATCGAAGTTAATGGAGTTTGTCCAAAGAACTCGCCTACTTGCTCACGTACATAAGGAACTCGAGTTGAGCCGCCAACCATCACGACCTCTTGGACTTCATCAGCTGCAACATTGGCATCCTTCAAAGCACGACGACAGGTCAATAATGAACGTTTAACCAATGAATGAATTAAATCATTAAATTGTTCACGGTGTAGTAGTCCTTCGAATCCACGCCAAGAGACTGAGACACTAGGCGCATCCGTTAAGGCTATTTTAGTTTGAGTAGCTAAAGTCAAAAGTTCGCGTTGTTCGTTGGCATTTTGTGGTTGAATACCAGCTTGGTCAGCAATCCAGTCGGCAATTAAATGATCAAAATCATCACCACCTAATGCGGTATCGCCGCCAGTTGCCAATACTTCAAAGACGCCCTTGGATAGACGTAAAATCGAAATATCAAAAGTACCACCACCGAGGTCATAAACTGCTATCACACCTTCTTTTCCGCTATCTAAACCATAAGCCACCGCAGCGGCAGTAGGTTCATTTAATAAGCGTAATACGTTTAGCCCTGCAAGACGAGCTGCATCTTTGGTACTTTGGCGTTGTGCATCATCAAAATAGGCAGGCACAGTAATCACAACACCGGAAATATCTCCGGCAAGACGCTGTTCTGCAATATGATTTAAGCGAGATAAAATATCTGCTGAGACTTCAATCGGGCTTTTTTGACCTTGATGAGTCACCAATAACGGTAGGCCATTTTCACTTGCTACAAACTCATAAGGTAGATTAGTGTATCTTGACTCGACATCCGCCAAACTACGGCCAATTAAGCGTTTCACGGAAATAATGGTGTTCTGTGGATCCGTTGCAGCTTGGGTAAGAGCTTCTCTGCCTACATTCTTTACATTTCTACCATAATAAACCACTGATGGTATAAGACTTCGCTCCTGCTCATCATTTAAAATCGTCGCTTGTCCACTACGCACAGCTGCCACTAAAGAGTTGGTCGTTCCTAAATCAATCCCTATGGCCAAACGATGTTGGTGAGGAGCCTCAGTTTGCCCTGGTTCTGCAATTTGTAATAATGCCATATTCGTATTCCGTTATTTTTATGCCACGCTATAAGCCTGAGCAAATTTATCTTTTTCGGCAAAAACGCCGCTGTAATGGGTTTCGATAGCCACTTCGCGCTTTTCTCGCTGAGCGATTGGAGTTTCCTTATCTTCGGCTAAATCAGGCAAAAAAACAAAAACCGAATTACCGTCCAATTGTTTAACATCCGCCTGCCACGTTGGCCAAAACAGACCTTGATAAAAAGCGCCAAGATCACCGTTAAGTGCCCAGGCTAAAAATTCACTGTAACTGAAATTCAGATCATGCCAGCGATTATCTTTAGTCGAAAAATAATAAACCTTTCCTAAATTATTACCGAGAGAACCGCCGTTTAAAGCAAAATAACCGCCCACTGCATCATCTGCAATCAGCAAGTATTGTGGTTTATCCCCCGTTTGATGGAAGGACTTACTAAAATTCCAGTCCATTAAACCTCGCGGGAGAGCAAAGCTACCTGAACCTAAAATACGTAGCCAACCATGATGAATGAGAATACCTCCGGTCTCATAAATAACCGCACCTAAGGGCGAGGAGGTAGGCATCTGCATTGAAAAAAGTTCACGTTCTGCTGAGGAGGCATCTTTTTTTAACACTCGACAATCGTTACGGGAATTATTAAGCCATTGAGATATCACCGGCCAAACCGATGAAGATGTATCTGTGAGTTGTTCTAGAGTCTGCATAATAAATTTTTAACGTAAAAAATACGGTGCTCTATGCCTTTTACTCATATTCCCAGCATAGCACCGTATTTTTAAAGTTCGAATAGATGTTCTTCAACTCGCTCAATTTCACTATTGAGTTTTTCAATAAAACGAAGTTTATCGCAAGATTGGGTTGCTAAATGCCAATTTCTGTCAGTTAGCGCATCATTTAAGGTATTGAGGATCTGTAAGCGTGCTTGTTTGATTCGTTGGGCAAAACGGTTCAATGTTGCATCATCTGCTTTTTGTTCAATATCTTCCAATTCTTCACGCCATTCTAATTGCTGCATTAAAAATGCAACATCTTGCGTACTCCTTTGCTCTGGATCAACCGCATTACCAGTTTCAATTGCAATGATAGCTTCAGCTCGTTGCACCGGATCACGCAATACTTTTAACGCATCATTAATTTCTAATGCTTTTTGCATGGCTTGACGTTGGGTTGCAGAATCAGCCGTAACAAAATTATCTGGGTGTAGGCTTTTTTGAAGCTCCAAATAACGACTTGATAATAAACCTAAATCAATATTAAAAGTTACTGGCAAATCAAAAATAGCAAAAGGATTTGTCATTTTTATTCCTTAAACATGAAAACTTTCACCACATCCACAGGATTCTTTCACATTTGGGTTGTTATATTTAAAACCTTCATTTAAGCCTTCTTTCACATAATCCAGCTCTATCCCGTCTAAATAAACCAAACTTTTAGGATCCACGACCACCTTCACGCCGTATTGTTCAAACACTAAATCGTCATCATTTAGCACATCAACAAACTCAAGCACATAACCTAAACCAGAACAACCAGAGGTTTTAACCCCTAAGCGTAAACCAATACCTTTACCTCGATTTTCAAGAAAAGTACGTACGCGTTCTGCTGCTTTTTCAGTGAGTGTTATAGACATATTCTGAACCTTATAAAATTCCGCCAATCAAGAACACTAAGCCTAAACTAGCCTGGTGATTAATGTCGAGCCTGGCACTTATCCATAATAAAATGCGGTCTTTTTGACCGCACTTGAATTATTTCCCTTGTTTATTTTTATAATCAGCAATAGCGGCTTTGATTGCATCCTCAGCTAAGATTGAGCAGTGGACTTTTACCGGAGGTAATTCAAGCTCTTCTGCAATCTGACTATTCTTAATCGCACCAGCCTCATCTAACGATTTGCCTTTTACCCACTCGGTAATTAACGAGCTGGATGCAATAGCTGATCCACAACCATAGGTTTTGAATTTTGCATCCTCAATGATGCCGCTGTCATTTACTTTAATTTGTAATTGCATTACATCACCACAAGCAGGTGCCCCTACCATACCCGTGCCAACATTGGAATCTTTTTTATCCATCGCACCAACGTTGCGGGGATTCTCATAGTGATCAATCACTTTTTCGCTATATGCCATTTTTCTTTCCTTTCCTAAATAAAAACTAATGGGCCGACCATTCAATTGTATTCAGGTCAATGCCTTCTTTGAACATATCCCAAAGTGGGGAAAGTGCACGTAATTTATCAACGGCGCCTTTTACCAGCTCGATGGTATAGTCAATCTCTTCTTCCGTTGTATAACGTCCTAATGTGAAACGAATTGAGCTATGAGCCAATTCATCATTACGGCCTAATGCACGTAACACATAGGATGGCTCCAAACTAGCTGAAGTACAAGCTGAACCAGACGATACGGCAATATCGCGCAATGCCATCATCAAACTCTCACCTTCCACATAATTAAAACTAATATTTAAATTAGTTCCAACCCGGTGCTCCATTGAACCATTAACATAGGTTTCTTCTATTTCTTTTAAACCGTTATAAAGACGATCACGTAATTTTGTTAAACGAGGAATTTCTGTTGCCATTTCCTCTTTCGCAATACGGTAAGCTTCACCCATACCGACAATTTGATGTACGGGCAACGTACCTGAACGCATACCCCGTTCATGCCCGCCACCATGAATAATCGCTTCTAAACGAATTCGTGGTTTACGTCGCACATAAAGCGCACCAATTCCCTTCGGCCCATACAATTTATGGCTAGACATAGACATCAAATCAACTGGTAACACCTCAAGATTAATCGGTAACTTACCAACACTCTGTGTTGCATCCACATGAAAGACCGTTTTATTGGCACGACAGAGTTCCCCTATTGCTTGGATATCCTGAATGACACCAATTTCGTTATTAACATGCATAATCGAAACTAAAATAGTATCCGGACGCAATGTTGCTTTAAGCTTTTCTAAATCAATTAAACCATCCTCTTGAGGCTCTAAATAAGTCACCTCAAATCCTTCACGCTCCAATTGACGACAAGTATCTAATACTGCTTTATGTTCTGTTTTACAGGTAATAATGTGTTTACCTTTAGTTTGATAAAAGTGAGCGGCACCTTTAATTGCTAAATTGTCAGATTCTGTTGCACCTGAAGTAAAAACAATCTCCCGTGAATCCGCACCAATTAAATCGGAAATTTGATTACGAGCTACATCTACAGCCTCTTCAGCCTGCCATCCAAATTTATGGGAACGCGATGCAGGGTTGCCAAATACCCCATCTATGGTTAAATATTCCATCATCTTTTTGGCTACTCGTTCATCCACAGGACAAGTAGCTGCATAATCCAAATAAATTGGTAATTTCATTTTCACTCCTATTAAAATTCTTAATAGATCTCATCAATACGTAGTTATTTAGTTGTCTTTATTTATTGATTTCAGATCCAGAACCACTAGTTCAGTACAACTAAATTTTCAAAATCCTGATGAGATTTGATCTTATTTGTGCGTTGTTCAACTAATTCAGCTAAAGTTATTTCACTTAAAAAATTCTCAATACGCATACTCAACCCTTCCCATAACGAATGAGTTAAGCATTCGTCACCACCTTTACAGTTACTATTGCCATAGCAACGGGTTACGTTCACATTTTCATTCACAGCAGAAATAATCATCGCAACAGAAATTTCACTCGGAGGCAATCCTAGGCGATAACCACCACCCGGGCCTCTTACACTTTTAACTAACCCATCACGGCGTAATTTTGCAAATAACTGTTCGAGATAAGAAAGTGAAATACTTTGCCGCTCAGATATATCAGCTAAACTCACTGGACCACTATTTGAATTTAATGCAATATCAAGTATTGCTGTCACTGCGTAGCGGCCTTTTGATGTTAGTTTCATAAATTATCCTTCTATTTTTGCCCCGTGAATAGTTGCATATCCTACCAACACAGTCAACTATAAGCTTTAATCTTTTAATTTGTTTTCTACGGCTTTTAACATACCAAGTAAGATATTTAATTCATTCTTTTCGATATTTACACGCTGATATAAACGACGAATTTTCCGAATAACTGCTTGGTTTTGCACAAAACCAATGCGCTTATATAAATCTTCTGTACGAGAAAAGAAATACTCCATTTCTTGTACCGTCGGATGGGCATGTTCTATCGTTGAAATAGGTCGTATAGATTGTAATTCCAAACCTCTCATACGTAATTCATAGCAGACTAATTGAACAGCCATAGCTAAATTTAAGGAGGAATAATCTGGGTTAGCTGGGATATTAAGATGATAATGACATCGCAAAAGCTCATCGTTAGTTAACCCTATCCTCTCTCGGCCAAATACAATGGCAACTTTTCCTTGGTGTTCTAATGACTTTTCAGCGCATTGTCGAGGATCGAGTAAGGTGTTTTGTAAATGTCGCAAACGAGCACTAGTTCCTACAACCAGAGTACAATCAGCTATTGCTAATTCTAAATTATCTACCACATGGGCATTGATAACAATATCATCGGCTCCAGCTGCTAACGCTATCGACTGCTCATCTATACATTTTGGGGAAACAAGATACAGTTCGTTGAGTCCCATTGTTTTCATAGCTCGAGCAGCAGAACCTATATTTCCGCTGTGAGATGTTTCAACTAAAACAATACGTATATTCTTAAACATTTGGATTTCCGACTTCAATCTGTGGTTATTCTAACATAGTAATCATAGAAATAAGTCAACAATTTTAAATTATTATTAAGAAATGATAGTTGGTGGGTTGTGAGAGGCTCGAACTCTCGACCGACGGATTAAGAGTCCGCTGCTCTACCAACTGAGCTAACAACCCAACTGGAAAATTTTATGAATGGTGGGT
>SKEC01000520.1_pt1 | contig 37068 bp, 28 predicted proteins | sample 4826641 | NCBI WGS metagenome assembly SKEC01 (sample SAMN11008819, study PRJNA524170) | human gut metagenome | biome: Human fecal sample; material: Feces; isolation source: fecal sample from pouch patient p18, p21 | host: Homo sapiens | place: Israel: Tel-Aviv | collected 2015-12-22
GGAACAGGCTCTCGGATGCCGCCTGCCGGGTCTCGGACCGTAACCGGGATTTTACGGCGTTTTTGTCGGATTACTTAAACGGCTTTCCTGTCATCCGCAGTTTCCGCGCCGAGGATGAGATCAATCAGCGCTTTGCCTCCGAGAATCACCGCTTAGAGCAGCAGAAATGCACCCGCCTGAAGCTGCAAACGCTGCTGGAGTCCGCCGGTTCTTTTACCGGCATCACGGCGCAGCTGGGTATCTTTCTGCTGGGTACCTGGCTGGCGCTTACCGGCCGGGGCGTCACGCCAGGCGTCGTCATCGCCTTTGTCAATTTGATGAACTTCATCATCGAGCCTATCGCCGCATTGCCCGGCCTGCTGGCCGCACGCAAGGCTGCGCTGGCCCTGGTGCAAAAGCTGGCCGACAGTCTGGCGGGGCAAACTGCGCAGCCGGGCGGCCAACCCTTGCCGCGGCTGATGCAGCAAATCGAATTGGAGCATGCCGGCTACCGCTACACACCAGGCAAGCCTGTGCTGCAGGACCTTTCCGCCACGCTGAAAGCAGGCAAAGCCTATGCGGTGGTCGGTGCCAGCGGCGGAGGAAAATCCACGCTGCTGCGCCTGCTGCACATCCCGGACGACAACACCAGCGGTCAGGTGCTTTTTGACGGCATCGACATCCGCCGCCTTACGCCCGAATCGCTGAACGGCCTTGTCTCCGTCGTCCAGCAGAACGTGTTTGTCTTTAACGCCTCCATCCGGGATAATATTACGATGTTCCGTGCTTTCCCGCAGGAGACCCTGGATGAGATCATCCGCCGCGCCCACCTGGAAGAACTCGTGGCCCGGCGCGGCCTGGATGCCCTTTGCGGCGAAGGCGGGTGCGAGCTTTCCGGCGGCGAGAAGCAGCGTATCGCCATCGCCCGCGCGCTGCTCAAACAATCGTCCATCCTGCTGGCGGACGAAGCCACCGCCGCGCTGGACGCCCAGACCGCCCACGAGATCACGCAGGACATTCTGTCCCTCACCGGCATCACCCGCGTGGTGGTGACCCACCGGCTGGAGGCCTCACTGCTGGAATGTTATGATGAAATTCTTGTCTTAAAAGACGGCCGCATCGCCGAGACCGGCACCTTTGCCGAGCTGGCGCAGCGCGGCGGCTATTTCAGCGCCATGTACAAACTGGCGCATTGACACCGCCGCCCGAAGCGGGTATCTTATACCTAGAAAGGGGATGCCGCCATGCGCAAAGTACTGCACGAGGACCTGATTTACGAGATTTTGGCCGCCGTAGGGGAGATACCCCGCGGCAAGGTGGCCAGCTACGGTCAGATTGCCCGCCTGATAGGCCGCGACAACAATGCGCGGCTGGTAGGCAACGTCCTCAGCCATGCCGAGCTGTACGGCAGCTACCCCTGCCACCGCGTAGTCAACCATGCCGGCCGCCCCGCCCCCAATTGGCCCGAACAACAGCACTTGTTGGAACGGGAAGGCGTCCAATTCAAATCCAACGGGTGCGTGGATATGAAACGATTCCGGTGGGAGTGCTGACCCATGGGCATTTGCATTATTTCCCGGTTTGCGTTTGCGGGTCGATTTACAGGGGGGCGGCGTCCCTGTAACCCTGTCTGCCTTGCATTATCCCCCTATGAAACGGTGCAGCGCCGTCGCTCTGTTCGAATCCTCTCCATGTCAGCATAAAAAGCAGACCCCTTGCCGGGACACGGCAAGGGGCCTGTTTTTTTATGGACCTGGAGGGATTCGAACCCTTGACCTCTCGGATGCGAACCGAACGCTCTCCCAACTGAGCTACAGGCCCATACCAGATGACCCTGTAAGTGTAACTCGAATCAGGAGATTTGTCAAGCGGATTGTGTCAGGTACGGCCCAGCTGCCAGAAGGCGACGGCACTGGCAGCGGCTACGTTCAGCGAGTCTACCCCATGGGACATGGGGATCTTCACGGTATAGTCGCAGGCGGCGATGGTGCTGTGGGCCAGGCCGTCGCCCTCGGTGCCCAGCACAATGGCCAGTTTGGGCTCAGCGGCAAGGGCGTTGTCGTCGATGCTCACCGAACGGTCGCTCAGGGCCATGGCAGCGGTCTTGAAGCCCAGGGCGTGCAGCTGTGCCATGCCGTGTTCCGGCCAGTCGGCGGGGGTGGTGCCGATCTGCGCCCAGGGCACCTGGAACACCGTACCCATGCTCACGCGCACCGCCCGGCGGCACAGCGGGTCGCAGCAGGAGGGCGTGATGAGCACCGCATCCATGTTCAATGCGGCAGCACTGCGGAAGATGGCACCCACATTGGTGGAATCCACGAGGCCCTCCAGCACAGCCACCCGGCGGGCATCCCGGCATACCTGCTCTACTGTGCGGGGCGCGGGGCGGCGGAAGGCGCACAGCACGCCGCGGGTCAGTTCGTAGCCGGTCAGGCGGGCCAGCATCTCGCGGTCGGCCGTGTATACCGGGGCGTCCCCGCAGTGGGTCAGGATGTCCTGGGCCGGGCCGGTGATCTGTTTGCGTTCCATGAGCAGGGACAGCGGCTGGTAGCCGGCATCCAGCGCCCGCGCGATCACCTTGGGGCTCTCGGCAATAAAAACGCCCTTTTCCGGCTCCAGTCGATTGCGCAGCTGGGCCTGGGTCAAGCGGGCGTAGACGTCCAGCTCCGGCGCGGAAAAATCAGTGATCTCAATGATGTTGGGCATGGAAAAAGGCTCCTTTGTGTTTTTTCTTATTTTAGCACAAGATGCGCCGCAATGCAAAAAGCGGGCGGCTGCCCGACCGGGGAACCGTCCGCTTGTGTTTTGTCTGCCGGGAATCACTCCGAGCGCAGGGCCTTGACGGGGTCGCACTTGGAGGCGCTCTTGGCGGGGATCAGGCCGCCCAGAATGGTGAGCAGTGTGGCCAGTGCGATCAGCACCAGTGCAGCCTGCAGCGGCAGGGCTGCCGTGACCGAGGCACTGTCGGCAATGGAGTGGATGAGCATGTTGCCGGGGATCAGCAGAATCAGGCTCAGGCCCACGCCCATACAGCCGGAGCACAGACCGATGATGAAGGTCTCGGCGTTGAATACCTCCGAGATGTTGCGCTTGGACGCGCCGATGGCACGCAGGATGCCGATCTCCTTGCGGCGCTCCAGCACACTGATATAGGTGATGACGCCGATCATGATGGAGGACACCACCAGCGAGATGGACACAAAGGCCACCAGCATGTTGCTGATCATGTTGATGATCTTGGTCACCGAGGTCATCAGGGTGCCCACCACATCGGTGTAGCGCACCACCTTGTCATCCTCGCCATTTGCCTCGGCGGAGGCATTGTAGGCGTCCAGTGCATCCACGATCAGGGCCTTGCAGTCAAAGTCCTTCGGGTAGATGGAAATGGTGCTGGGATCATCGAGGTCGGCGTAGCCCAGGCTCTGCAGATTGCCGTCGTAGGTGGAGGTGGAGGACAGCATGGAGGACTTCATCAGTTCAGCCAGCTCTTCCTGCGTCATGTTCATGTGGATGGCATTCTGGAAGGCGCTGGCGTCGATCTTCAGGGCATTTTCCATCTGGCTGCCCAGCTGGGCAATGTTCTTCTGGATGGCGCTTTCCATCTGCTGGCTGATCTGGGTGCCCATCTGCTGCATGGCCGTATTCATGGCGGTGCTCAGCTGGCTCTGCAGGGCCTGGCTGATCTGGGCAGAGTAGCTCTCCATCACGGTCTGCATGGCGGCGGAGAACTGCTCCTGCAGGTTGGCGTCGGCCAGCAGTTCACTCATGGAGCTGGCCAGCAGCTGCTGGAACTGCTCGGTCTGCATATAGGCGGAGAAGCTGATCTTGTCCAGATTCAGGATGCCGTTGCCCACCACATAGTCCTTGTAGCCGTTCAGGATCTTCTGCATCATATTCTGCAGGGCCTCCGGGGAGATGGACAGATCCATGTTCTCGAACACGCTGCTCATGTCCATGTCCAGCTGCGGCAGGTCGCCCAGGTCCAGTGAGAAGCTGTCCGGGTCCAGCAGGGAAGAGAGGTCGAAGGAACCGGCGCTCAGGTCAAAGGCACCGCTCAGGTCAAACTTCAGGGCGCGGGTGTCAAACTGGAAAGCGTTCTTCAGCGTATCGGTGTCCACCGAGAACATGGAGGACATATCGAAGGAAGTGCCGTTGCCGGTACCGAACTCCTCGTCGGTGAACACATTGATCTGGGGGTCGGCCATCTGCTGCTGCACGATGGCGCTGGATTTGGCCTGCTCGATGACGTGCAGGGTGAGGTCGTGGGTGTAGCCGATGCCGGAGGACAGCATGGCAGCAGAAGAATCCTCGGCGGGCTGCACCACGCCCACGATGGTCAGGTCGGTGCCGTTGGCCACCACCTGCTTCATATAGTCGGTGTCATCCGATTTATCGCGCCACAAGCTGTAGGTCTCGTCGTAGACATAGCGGTCGGAGCTGTTGATGAGCTTGAACTGCTTGCCTAGAAAATCGGAATAGGAATAGGTCTTGAAGTCATCCGGCACGTCTACGTTCTGGTTCTGGGCAAACTGCTGGATCATCTTGTCCAGCTCGGCGTTGTCCCGCATGCCCAGCGCGTACAGGGCGTAGTCGGTCACGCTGCCGGTGGCGTCCAGCACCAGCACGCATTCGTTGTAGGCTTCCGGCCAGCGGCCGGCCTTGACGTCGTACTGGGATGCATACAGCTCCGGGGTCTGGGGCAGTTCCGAGAACACACTGGTGTTCATCATGGAAGACATGATGTTGTTGGAAGAGGTCTCGGAGCTGATGCCCAGCGAGGACAGGGAGGAATCCGGGTTCACCTGCCGGATGCTGCCGTCGGGGTCCTGCCGGTAGATCTGGGGCGACACATTATAGGCATACTCCACGGCGGTGGCATTGTCGGCAACGGTGGTGTCGGTGGTCTCCAGATACTGCTTGAGGGACTTGAGGTCGTTGGTGGTGATGCCCGACACCATCTGCGAGAGCAGCTGGCGCACCGGCACCATGTCTTCTTCCTGAGTGGTGCTCTGGGAGCTGTCCGACGGAACGCGGGAAGAGAGCATGGAAGTAAAGTCCATGCCGCTGCTCATGATCTGCAGCGGGTACTCCGACAGGGTGGAGCGCTCCATGTCGTCAATGTAGTTGTTGACACCGGTGGACAGGGAGATGATCAGCGCAATGCCGATGATGCCGATGGAACCGGCAAAGGCAGTGAGCAGAGTGCGTGCTTTTTTGGTGCGCAGGTTGTTGAAGCTGAGGGTCAGCGAGGTGAGCACCGACATGGACGAGCGGCCCATGTTCTTGTGCACGGGGGCCGCAAGGGTCTGGGTGTCCGGCTCGTAGGGCATGGTGTCGGAGCGGATGACGCCGTCCTTCAGGGTCACGATGCGGGTGGCGTAGCGCTCGGCCAGCTCCGGGTTATGGGTGACCATGACCACCAGACGGTCCCGGGCCACCTCCTTGAGCAGCTCCATGACCTGGATGCTGGTTTCACTGTCCAGTGCACCGGTGGGCTCGTCGGCCAGCAGGATGTCGGGGTTGTTCACCAGTGCACGGGCAATGGCCACACGCTGCATCTGGCCGCCGGACATCTCGCTGGGGTGCTTGTGCAGCTGGTTGCCCAGACCCACTTTCTCCAGTGCCTCGGTGGCGCGGCGGCGGCGCTCGGCCCCGGAAATGCCGGAGATGGTAAGGGCCAGCTCCACGTTGGCCAGCACGGTCTGGTGGGGGATGAGGTTGTAGCTCTGGAACACAAAGCCGATGGTGTGGTTGCGGTAGGAGTCCCAGTCGCGGTCGGTGTACTTTTTGGTGGAGATGCCGTTGATGATCAAATCGCCGCTGTCATACCGGTCCAGACCGCCGATAATGTTCAGCAGGGTGGTTTTGCCGGAGCCGCTGGGGCCGAGGATGGCGACGAATTCGTTATCACGCAGGTTCAGGCTGACATTGTTCAGCGCATTCTGCACGAGATCGCCGGTCTTGTACTGTTTGCAGATCTGTTTGATTTGTAGCATGTGTGTGCCTTTCTGGGGAAAAGGTTCCGGCCGGGGCCGGAGAGGTGAGGAACGGACAGCTGTGCCGCTGCGGGCCAAAAGGCGCGCAGACTGCACAGAAGAATCGAGATGATTTTAGCAAATCTATATGAAAAAACTGTGTATGGAAAAGAAAGTGTTTCCGGAAGCGGAAGTAGAAATTCTCTGTTCTGGCCGGGTCAGAGAGGAAAAATTTCCCAACCCGGCGGCAGGGGTTGCAATCCTGCGGCGTTCGTGTTATTGTAAGGGTACTGAAAAAAAGCCGTGCAAACCATCCGGAACGATGAAAATACGGTGCGGCACAGGCAGCGTGATTGTAAAAACGTCGGAAAGCAAAACAACACGACGCAAAATCGAACAGAAAAACAGCATGACACTTTTAGACACTTTTTCGGGGTTGAATGGTTCCTTCCTGCTCCATACAATAAAAAAGGAAAAACAAGGAAATGCATTAAAAACGTCGCAATGCCTTGTAGCAAGGAGGAATTTCTATGGAACGTACGTTTTCACCCATGGTCCGGCAGTTTTCTGCCATCGCCGGGTTGCAGCAGGCATATACGCTGGTTTACTCCCTTGACCCGGACGGCGAAACCGGCTGTCGCCTGACGCTTTGCCGTACCGGCAGCAGCCAGCGCATGGACAGCAAGTATATGGCCGTTGCACCGGAGTTTGGCTACCGTGTTTTGCAATATCTGTGTGAGAATGGCGTTCAGCCGGAGATCTGGCAGGACGTGGTGGCAGAGCTGGATGCGGCACAGCAGACCGAACAGGAAGGCGGCGCGTGGCGTGGACAATGAGCGGACGGCAGATGTGCTGCAGGTCGCCCTTGCAAGCTATGACCGCAAGGAGCTTCGGGTACAGAAAAACTATCTGGAAGAACAGAACCCAGTGCTGGCCTGTACCTGCTTTCTGAACGGACACAAACTGCTGCAGGAGCTGCAGCAGGGCCACAATTTTGACATCGTGGTGCTGTGCAGCCAGATGGAGGATATGAGCAGCATCGAGTTCATGATGGAACTGCGCAAGCTGGAGCACAAGCCGCTGCTGATGCTGTTCGACGAGGGCCGGCGCAAGAACAGCTCGGCACTGCGCATGGAGGACTCCGGCAGCTGTTGCTGCGTGGAGCGCATGGAGCTCAAGAACCTGCTGCGGGAGCTGTACCGGATGCCGGGCCAGCAGTGGCAGCGCACCGAGCAGCAGTGCCAGCAGCTGTACCACAGCTGGGGCATCCGCATCCCGGACATCAATTGCAGCTATCTGACCAGTGCGGTGGGCGTGGTCTACGGCACCTCGCAGAAGCTGGCCATCCGCAAGGAGATCCTGCAGGCGGTCAGTGAGCAGTATGGTGTTTCGGTCTCGGCCGTGGACAGCGGCATCCGGCGCATGATCGACCAGCTGGAAGCAAAACCGGCCGAGGGCTGGACGCAGTTCAAGGCTGAAAGCGGCTTTGAAGCGGAAAAGCCCACTACGGGCAAGCTGATCTATGCAATCAAACGGTATCTCATCCAGCAGAAGAGCAGGGAATAACGCACACAGTCTTGGAGGCGGTAGCAATGGAGCAGGCACAGCAGAATACAGCGCAGGAGCTGACGGCGCAGGCCATCCCGCAGCAGGCGGTGGAGGATGCCTGCTTCCATTCGCTGGGGCTGATCGGGCGCAACTGCGAGTATCTGGAGCAGCATCTGGCCCGCGTGGGGGCAGACGCCCAGTCCCTGCAGGCAGTCAGCGACATCAGCGCGGCCACGGCCAAGCTGGAACGGACCATCAACGAACTGCTGTCTGCGCTGGAATTTCTGCGTGCCGGGCAGCCGCCTAAGCTTTACCCGCTGGATCTGTGCGAGCTGCTGCAGCAGGTGGCGGCCCAGGCCGACATGGTGCGTGCGCAGCTGGGAGTCACCCTGGAGCTGGACTACGGCGGCTGGACGACCTGCCGTGTGCTGGCTGATCGGGATGATGTGGAGCTGCTGTGTCTGCATCTGCTGTCCAACGCGCTGCGTGCCTGCCGCGAGGGCGGCACGGTGAGGATCCTGCTGCGCCGCAGCGAGACCATGTGGCAGCTGACTGTGCGGGACAATGGCTGCGGTCTGCCGGAGGGCAGCCAGGAAGCCTGGTTGGAAAACCGGCGCAGCTTTCTGGGCGGGGCTCAACTGGGGCTGCTGCTTTGCCGCGAGTGCTGCCGCCGCATGGGCTGGGGGCTGAGTGTGGAGTGTGCCCCGGAAAAGGGCACCCAGGCCGTGGTCACGGTGCCGCTGTACACGGACGATGGGCGGGCACCGGAGGTGGAGCTGCATGCCGGAGCCGACCTTGCGGCCGAGCAGCATCAGTACCAGCTGCGCGCCATGCTGGTGCGGGAGCTGCGCACCATGCCCGAGCGCGGCGACCCGGACGAATAAACCGAACAAAACCAAAAACCCGGAACTTCCTGTCCGACAGGAAGTTCCGGGTTTTGTTGTTTGTCTAGAGTTCCGGCACAGAGGCTCAGTAGTGCAGACGGTCAGCGGTCAGGGCTTCCAGAACCGGCAGCATGGCAGCAGCCTCGGCCTTGGCGGCAGGCAGATCCATGTCGCGGTAGTTGCCGCACTCCACTTCGCTGGCACCGGGCACGGCACCCTCAAAGGCGGCCATAAAGCGGAAGGACTCCACGGTCAGCTCCAAAGCCTGCGCAGGGGTCAGGCCGCGGGTCAGCAGGTAAAAGCCGGTGCGGCAGCCCATGGGGCCCACATAGATCACACCATCCTGGAAGGCACTATTGCGTGCGTAGGTGGCAAACAGGTGCTCCAGCGTGTGGGCAGCGGCCGTGGACAAGTAATCGCCCTGGTTGGGATTCTTCATGCGGATGTCCCAAGTGAGCACGTCGCCGTCCTGACGGCTCAGGTACATGCCCCGGTCCAGCTTGGTATGGTCAACACAGAAGCTCGCAATGCGTTCCATTGTGTCGCCCTCTTTCTCAGGCCTGCAGGCGCTGCACGCTGCCGTGTGCGCAGTCCACAGCGATCATCAGGCCGTCACGGATGTGAGAGGTGGCACCCACGGCACCCACGACGGTGGGCTTGAGCAGAGCCTTGCCGGCAATGGCGGCATGGCTGTTCAGGCCGGGCTCCTCCACCACCAGAGCGGCGGCGTCGCGCACATAGTTCAGCATCTCGTTGCTGGTGGAAGGCACCACCAGCACCATGCCGGGCTTGAACTTGGCATGCACCTCGTCCAGGGTGCGGCACACGCAGGCCTTGCCAGTGGCGTTGGACACCTCGGCGTTCTCCGGGCCGACGCCCACACCGGTGGCCAGGCAGTTGCCCACCATGTGGATCTTGATCATGTTGGTGGTGCCGGAAATGCCCACGGGCACGCCGGCGGTCACCACGGCCAGCTCACCGTCGTGCAGGAAGCCGTTTTCCTTGGCCAGAGCGGTGGACATTTCGATCAGCTCGTCGGTGCTGTGCGCCAGAGGCATCATCAGGGAGGTGATGCCCCAGCTCAGGGACAGCTGACGCTGCACCTGCTCCTTCATGACGCAGGCGATGATGGGCTGCTGCGGGCGGTACTTGCTCAGCAGGCGGGCAGTGGTGCCGGACTCGGACACGGTGACGATGGCAGCGGCGTTCACGTCCTTGGCGGTCAGGCAGGCGGCGTGAGCGGTAGCGTCGGAAACGCTGATCTTGCCGGTGTTGGGCTCCATCAGACGGCCGCGCAGGTAGTGACCCTCCTGCTCGGTGCGCTCGGCGATGGCGGACATGGTCTTCAGTGCCTCCACGGGGTAAGCACCGGCAGCGGTCTCACCGGACAGCATAATAGCAGAGGTGCCGTCGTAGATGGCGTTTGCCACGTCCGAGATCTCAGCACGGGTGGGGCGGGGGTTCACCATCATGCTGTCCAGCATCTGGGTAGCGGTGACGATGGGCTTGCCGAAGGAGAAGGAGCGGTCGATGATGGTCTTCTGGATGCCGGGCAGCTCGGTAAAGTCGATCTCGACGCCCAGGTCGCCGCGGGCCACCATGACGGCGTCGGCGGCAGCCAGGATGCTGTCGATGTTGTTCACACCCTCACGGTTCTCGATCTTAGCGATGATGCGGATGTTGGAGTCGTACTCGTTCAGCAGGTTGCGGATCTCGTACACGTCCTGTGCGGTGCGCACAAAGGAAGCAGCGATGAAATCAAAGCCCTGCTCGATGCCGAAGATGATATCGTCCTTATCGCGCTGGCTCATATACGGCATGGACAGATGCACACCGGGCACGTTGACGCCCTTCTTGTTCTTGATCTTGCCGTTGTTCAGCACAGTGCAGACGATGTCGGTATCGTTCACGGTCTGGATCTGCAGTTTGATCAGGCCGTCATCCAGCATGATGGTGCCGCCGGGGGCCACGTCCTGAGGCAGATCCTTGTAGGTGATGGAGCAGATCTCCTTGGTGCCCTCCACATCGCGGGTGGTCAGGGTGAAGGTCTGGCCGGCTTCCAGCATCTCGGTGCCGTTCTTGAAGTCCTTCAGGCGGATCTCAGGGCCTTTGGTGTCCAGCAGAGCAGCCACGGGCTTGCCCAGCTCCTCGCGCAGGGACTTGAGCAGGTCCAGACGGCCCTTGTGCTCCTCGTGGGAGCCATGGGAGAAGTTGAAGCGGGCAACATTCATGCCGTTGGCGATCAGTTCACGCAGGACGCCGTCCTTGTCGGTGGAAGGGCCCAGGGTGCAGATAATTTTCGTTTTTCTCATTCAAAATACCTCCGTCTACGTTCTCACTCTCTCATTTATTTTGCAGCAGGCTGTCTGCTGTCATGCAGAACGGCCCGCGCACACGACCAACAGGGAAAACTCCCCGTGCTGTGGGTTAGAATGTACGGTAAAGTGAAAATCCAAAACTTTACCAACTACTATTATAATCGCTTTCTGACAAGAGAGCAAGTGGAATTTCAGGATGAATACAACTTTTTTGCATACCGGGAGGTTTGAACAGATGCTTGACGCAGGGACGCGGTAATTTTGCGGATTTTGCACAGAGAAATCGTTAAAGAAATGGCTAAGATCCTGCCCGTCAGGACAGCTGTGCAGCATGGAAAGACAGCCCTTGCAAACGGGCCTGTTTTTGCTTATAATGGTGGCAGGTAAAAGTGTCACTTATCCGGGCTGACCCGGAAGAAATGGAGAAAACCAAGATGGAAAAACGTGTCTTTCTGATCGTGCTCGACAGCTTTGGCATCGGCGCCGAGCCGGATGCCGCCGCTTTTGGCGACGAGGGCACCAACACGCTGGGAGCCATTGCAAAGCATCCCAACTTCAACTGCCCCAACCTGCAAAAGCTGGGCCTGTTCAACATCGACGGTGTGACCGCCGGGGAAAAGACCGCCGCTCCCACCGGTTCCTTTGCCCGCCTGCAGGAGCAGAGCATGGGCAAGGACACCACCATCGGCCACTGGGAGATCGCCGGTGTGGTGAGCCCGAAGCCGCTGCCCACCTTCCCGGAGGGCTTCCCTGCAGAGCTCATCCACGAGTTTGAGGAAAAAACCGGCCACAAGGTGCTCTGCAATAAGCCCTATTCCGGCACCCAGGTGCTGAAGGACTACGGCGAGCAGGCCATGAAGGAAAACGCCCTCATCGTCTACACCAGTGCCGACAGCGTGTTCCAGGTGGCCGCCAACGAAGAGCTGGTGCCGGTGCACGAGCTGTACCGTTACTGCGAGATCGCCCGCGAGATGCTCAAGGGCGAGTATGGCGTGGGCCGCGTCATTGCCCGCCCCTTCCTGGGCCGCACCGCCGATACCTTCTACCGCACCACCAACCGCCACGACCTGAGCCTGAAGCCGCCCCGCGCCACCATGCTGGACCTGCTGAAGAACGCCGGCAAGGACGTCATCGCCGTGGGCAAGATCTTCGATATCTTTGATGGCGAGGGCGTGACCGAGAAGATCAAGACCACCGGCAACACCAACGGCATTGCCTTCACCAAGGCCCTGCAGACCCGCGACTTTGAGGGCCTGGCCTTTGTGAACCTGGTGGACTTTGACATGCTGTACGGCCACCGCCGCGATGTGGCGGGCTACGCGGCTGCCGCCACCGAGTTCGACCGCTTCCTGGCCGACTTCATCCCCGGCATGCGGGAGGGCGACCTGCTGATGGTCACCGCAGACCACGGCTGCGACCCCTCCTACACCAAGACCACCGACCATACCCGCGAGTATGTGCCGTACCTGGTCTGCGGCAAGGGCGTGAAGCCCGGTGTGGACCTGGGCACGAAGCTCTGCTTCGGCACCATTGCCCAGACCATCTGCGAGTATCTGGGCGTGGATGCCTCCAGCCTGGACGGCCACAGCGTGTGGAACGAGATCAAGGCATAAGATCCTGACAACGAAAAAACGAGGCCCCGGGGGTTCTGCCCTCCGGGGCCTCGTTGCGGTTGTGGGAAATCAGGCGGCGTCGTTCTGGGACGATGCATTGTAGATGGCATCCAGAATGGTGGACGCTGCGTTGTACAGCGAGGATGCAGCCTGTTCCACCTCTTCCTGCGTGGGCAGGGAGATGGACGGAGCTTCGGTGCTGCCGTCACTGGTGCCGCTGTCGGCCGGAGTCTCCGGCTCCTGGGGCTGGGTGTCGGCAGGCTGTTCTGCAGGCTGCTCAGCAGGCGTTTCGGCCGGGGTCTCCTCCGGCACGCTCTCGGCGGGCTGTTCCACGATGACGCTTTCCGCCGGTTCTTCCGGAATGGAAGCAGCGGCGTTCGGGTCGGTGGTGGGGGTAAAGATGTCGGTCTTTTCCGGGGTCTGGGTGGTGTCGCTCACAGTGCCCTCACCGCCCAGCACGACCGCGATCATCTCTTTGGCCTTGCTGACGGAGGCTTCATCCGGCTTCATGACGTAGAGCTTCTGGCCCTTGGCGGAATAGCACTGGGTGCTGGTGCCGGACGAGCCGGTAACGGTGTAGCTCTGGATGTCCCAGTTGGCAAAATCGCTCAGCTGCATGCGCACCAGCGCACTGATCTGATCCTGCGAAAAATCGGTGACAAAGCAGTCCGAAGCGGCGTCCATGATCTTGGAAAAGCCCATGAGCAGGGCAGGGGACTTGATCTTGTTCAGCATGGCGTCGATGACCTTCATCTGGTTGATGCCGCGCTGGATATCGCCGGAGGCAAAGGCGTGGCGCTCCCGGGCAAAGGCCAGGGCGGACTTACCGTCCAGATGGTTCCAGCCTTCGGCAAAGGTGGTGGGGTCGTAGTAGCCGGGGCTGCCCACTGAGGTGAAGGCCTGGTCGGAATACACGTCCACGCCGCCCAGGGCGTCCACGATATTGATGAAGCCCGCAAAGTTGATGCGAATATAGTGGTCCACCGAGACGCCGTACAGGTTGCCCAATGTAGCCATGCTGGTCTCCACGCCGTACAGACCGGCGTGGGTCAGCTTGTCCTTGCTGTTGGTGCCGGCCAGATCCACATAGTAGTCGCGGGGCGTGTTGATCAGTGCCACCTGCTTGGTCTGGGGGTTCACCACAGCCAGGATGTTCACGTCGCTGCGGGCTTTTTCGGTCAGTTCACCACGGGTGTCCACGCCGCTGAGGTAGATGACGAAAGGCTCCTTGGTGATCTTGTTGGCCTCGGCACCGGTGAGCAGACCGTTGGTCATGTTGTCCAGCGCGGCCAGACCCTGCTGTGCCCAGACACAGCCCAGCGCCATGCAGGCGCACAGGAACACCGAGAACACACGGGACACCTTGCCGGGCACATTGTACTCCTGACAGCGCTTGACCAGCAGCCAGAGCAGGAGCAGCAGGGCGGCCAGAATGACCAGATACAACACCGGCAGCATCTGGGTGCGCCACAGCTGCACCAGCGAAGCCACGCTGAGGATGCCCTGCACTGTCAGCAGGATCTTGCCGAATTTCGAGGGTGCAGCGGCGGCAGCCTGTGCCGGGGCACCGCTGCGGCGCGGGGCAGAAGAACCGGGCTTTTTCCGGGGCGGCGGCGTGGGGGAAGGGTCCTCCGCAAAAAAAGCGGAGCTGTCCACTTCCACGGTGCGGTCTGCCGCACTGCGGCTCTTGCGGTTCACACGCCGCAGAGAACGGTTGGAATCATCCTTCATAGGAAATCTCCTTTTGAGCGCAAGGCTCAGTCGGCCGGCACGATGGTCAGCACCGCGCGGGCGGGCAGGCAGGTGGCGGTCTGGTCTTCGTTGGACAGCCAGCCGAAGCCCTCACAGATGTGATCCGGGCAGGGGGAGTCCACAAAACGGGCAGCACCGTCCTTGATCTCGATGTGCACCGTGTAGTACCCGGTGTCCACGTCGTAGGTGTCGTTCTTGTCCAGCGGAAGGTTCATGGTGGTGTTGTTGTCACCGTAGATCAGTTCGGCCCGCAGCTTGGAACCGCTGCTGTGTGCACTGCGCACCAGCAGCAGAACGGCGGCAATGGCCAGAACGACAGCGGCAAACAGAAGATTGGTCAGCAGTTTTTTGTGTTTCATGTGTCAGTCCTTGATCGAAAGCTGTTCCAGTTCGGCGAGCCAGAGGGCGGCACAGGCATCGCTGGGCATGCGCCAGTCGCCGCGGGGCGAAAGGGTCACGCTGCCCACCTTGGGACCGTCCGGCAGGCAGCTGCGCTTGAACTGCTGGGCGAAGAACCGCCAGTAGAAGTTGCGCAGCCACTTGTACAGCACGTTGTCGGGGTATTCGGGGCGGCCTGCAAAGGCGGCCTTTGCCAGCCGGAAGATCTTGGCCGGGCCAAAGCCGAAGCGCAGCACCTGATAGAGGTAAAAGTCGTGCAGCTCATAGGGGCCCACCAGATCCTCGGTCTTTTGCGCGATCTCGCCGTCCTTGGCGGGCAGCAGCTCCGGGGAGACCGGAGTGTCCAGAATGTCCAGCAGCACGGTGCGCAGGGTGTCGGTGGCGGCAATGTCGGCTTCGTAATGCACCAGATGGCGCACCAGCGTTTTGGGCACCCCGGCGTTCACACCGTACATGCTCATGTGGTCGCCGTTGTAGGTGGCCCAGCCCAGTGCCAGCTCCGACAGGTCGCCGGTGCCTACCACAAGGCCGCCGGTGCGGTTGGCAGTGTCCATCAGCTCCAGCGTGCGCACACGGGCCTGCCCATTTTCAAAGGTCACGTCCAGCACGCTTTCGTCCTGGCCGATGTCCCGGAAGTGGCTGTGGACCGTCTCGGCAATGTCAATCTCTTTGAAGGAGACCTGCAGCTCATCGCACAGGATCTCGGCATTGCTGCGGGTGCGGTGGGTGGTGCCGAAGCAGGGCATGGTCACGGCCAGCACATCGCTGGCGGGGCGGCCCAGCTGCTTCATGGCGCGCACCGCCACCAGCAGGGCCAGACAGCTGTCCAGACCGCCGGAAATGCCGATGACCGCCGTTTTGGCGTGGGCGTGCTCCAGCCGCTTGGCCAGACCGTCGGCCTGCATCTTCAGGATCAGTTCGCAGCGCTCGGCGCGGCGCTTGGGGTCGCCGGGCACGAAGGGTGCCGGGTCGATCCAGCGGGTGAGGGGGGTCTCGGTGAGTTCCAGATCAAACTCCACCGTGGTGTAACCGTCGCGGCTCAGCTCAAAGCTGGTGTTGCGGGCACGCTCGGCCTCCATGCGCTGGCAGTCGATCTCGGTCTCGGCAATGCCGCCCGCAAAGGGAGCTGTCTCGGCCAGCAGGGTGCCGTTTTCGGCGATCAGGTCGTGCCCGGCGAACACCATGTCCTGGGTGCTCTCGCCGTGCCCGGCCGAGGCGTACAGGTAGCCGCACAGCAGGCGGGCCGACTGGTTGGACACCAGTGCCCGGCGGTACTCGGCCTTGCCGACGGTCTCGTCGCTGGCCGAAAGGTTGGCGATGACCGTGGCCCCGGCCAGTGCGTGGAAGGTGGAGGGCGGCAACGCACTCCACAGGTCCTCGCACAGCTCTACGCCCAGCACAAAGCTGGGCATGGACCGGCAGCGGAACAGCAGCGAAGTGCCAAAGGGCACCTGCTGGCCGCACACGGTGATCGTTTCCACCTCGGTGCTGCCGGGGGTAAACTGGCGCTTCTCGTAGAATTCACCATAGTTGGGCAGGTAGGTCTTGGGCACAAGGCCCAGCAGCTGCCCGCAGCACAGCACGGCGGCGCAGTTGTACAGCTTGCCGTGTACCAGCAGCGGCAGGCCCACCAGCACGACGGTGTCCAGCGTCCGGGTGCCGTCCAGCACGGTCTGCAGGGCATCCAGCGCACCGGTCTGCAGCGTGTGCTGCAGGAACAGGTCGCCGCAGGTGTAGCCGGTGAGGCAGAATTCCGGGAACACGGCCAGCTTGACCCCGCGCGCGGCGGCTGCCTGCACGTCGGCAAGGATCTGCTGGGCGTTATAGGTGCAGTCCGCCACCCGCAGGGCGGGGGAGAAGGCGGCTGCCTTTAAAAAACCATCTTTCATCGGAGGATTTCACATCCTGTCTTTCGTTTTAGCCTGCAGAGGGCCTGCAGTGCCCATAGTATACCACAAACTGCAACAAACGGAAAGTAACAGCTTGGTAAAAGAAGTGTGACAAAACAAAAGCTGCCCGCAGGGATGCGGGCAGCCGGAAAGCATAAAAGCGGAAAACGAGATGGACCGTAAGCCGGGTTCTGTATTAAACGACGATCTGTCTAGACCTGCCATTGCTGACAGGTTCATGCCGCCTTCGGGACACGCGAGCAGCGCTGTACGTCCCATATAGGCGTTGCTTCCGGTAGGGTTTACAAAGCCGCATGGTCACCCATGCGCTGGTGAGCTCTTACCTCGCCGTTTCATCCTTACCGCATTGCTGCGGCGGTTTGTTTTCTGTTGCACTTTCCCTAAGGTCACCCTCGGCTGCCGTTAGCAGTTACCGTGCTCTGTGAGGCCCGGACTTTCCTCAGAGCGGTCAAAGCCGCCCCGCCGCCGTATGTTCCACTCGTTTTCCGTTCCTCATAATACCATAAAAAAACAAGATTTGCAAGCGAAAGCGTTTTTTGCTATACTATTTATATCTGTTTTTCGTGCAAAGGAGGGGTGCGCGTGCGTCTGTATTTCACGGTGCCGGACACCCTGCAGACCCAAAATGGGACGCTTGTGCGGAACTTTCTGCGCCAGTGTGCCGTTTCTACGGAGCTTGCCCGGGCAGTCAAATTTCAGGGCGGCGGCTTTTTGGCCGACGGTGCGTCCGTGCTGGCCAACCGCCGGGTGTACCCGGGGCAGGTGCTGAGCTTCGACCTCCCGCCGGAAGCGGGCGGCGTGGCCCCGCAGCCGGACATTGCCGTGCAGGTGGTCTACGAGGATGCCTTTGCCGTGGTGCTGGAAAAGCCGCCCCATCTGGCGGTGCACCCTACTCTGAACTACCCCGGCGGCACGCTGGCCAACGGCTATGCAGCCTGGGCGCTGCAGCAGGGCCGCAGCCCGGTGTTCCGCCCGGTGAACCGCATCGACAAGGACACCAGCGGCCTTGTGCTGGCGGCCCGCAACACCTATGCTGCGCCGCTCCTGGCAGAAAACGTGCAGAAGCTCTACTACGCCATCGTGGAGGGCGAGCTGCCCTTGGGGCCGGGCGTGATCGACGCGCCCATCGGCCGCCGGGGCGACAGCATCATCGGGCGGTGTGTGACCCCGGAGGGCAAGCCCAGCCGCACCGAGTACACCATATTAAAGGTACAGAACGGCCTGAGCCTGGCCGCCTGCGTGCCGGTGACCGGCCGCACCCACCAGATCCGGGTGCACTTTGCGTCCATCGACCATCCGCTGGCCGGGGATGACCTCTACGGCGGCCGCCGGGACCGCATCGGGCGGCAGGCACTGCACTGCGCAAAGCAGACCTTCCGGGTGCCGGAGTACACCGAGGTGCCGGACGGCATCTGCATCTGCACCCCGGTGAGCGCCGGAACAGGCCGCACGGTGACCGTGGAAAGCCCGCTGCCGCAGGATATGGCCGACCTGCTTTCGTGAAAAGTGCGTGAAAGAACTGCCCAAATTTTGTGCAGGTGCTTGTTTCATTCCGTGCAGGGTGTATAATAAAATGAGCATAGATCGTCTGTGCGCTGACATTCAGCCGCACAGGATGTGGAAACCACCGCCGCGCCGGATGCAGAGCAGCTTTGCCGCGCGGCAAGGAAGGAGAAACCCGTTTGATCGAAGATAAGACAAAGGAACCGCAGACCGCAGAGCCTGCGCAGCAGCCGCCGAAAAAACGCGGCCAGAAGCTGCGCTCCCTGTGGGCACAGTTCCAATGCATGCAGCTCCTGCGTCGGCACCGCTTCCGCCGCAGGACCCAGCATCACGTCAATCATTTTTCTCAGAAGCTGCTGCAGAACCGCCTCGTTCTCATCGTAGGTGAGGCCCTGTACGCTCTGGGATTTTCAGCCGAATATGCATTTGTCCGTGTCGGACGCACGGTGTGCCGGGGCGTGTCCGGTGCACTGCTCTGGGGGCGCAGCCTGCGGCACACCATCGTGTCCATGGCGTTCCCCGGTGCAGCCCAGATGGTGCGCGACCTGTTCGGGCCCATCGTGCTGTTCTTCCGGGGCATGGGCTCGCTGCTGGTACATGCGCACCGCGTCCGGAAGGAAAAGGGCTTTGGCGCAGCCGTAAAGGACAGCGTGCATTATCTGGTCGGCGGCGTGCGGCGCAATGTGCGCACCCTGCCGCGCATGGCCATGTACATCCTGCCGGTGCTGGCACTGGCCGGGATGGTCACAGTGGTGCAGAACACCATCCGTCAGCCCTATGCGCTGGAAGTGCAGGTGAACGGCCAGACCGTGGGCTATGTGGCCAACGAGGATGTGTTCAACTCTGCCAAGGAAGCCGTGCAGGAGCGTATCAACGATGCAGGCACGGACGAGAACACCAAGTGGACGGTGGAGCCCACCTACACCATTTCGGTGGCACACAGCGTGCTGGACGAAAACGAGATGGCCAACGCCATTCTGAAGTCCTCCAGCGACCAGATCAGTGAGGGCACCGCCCTGTATCTGGATGGAGAACTGACGGCCGTGTGCTCGGACGGCACTGCCCTGCAGAGCTACCTGAGCAGCCTGCTGGAACCCTACGAGGACCCGAAAGATCCCAATGTGACCGTGGGCTTCAACAAAGAGGTCACCCTGGAGAATGGCATCTACTTCAATGAAAGCTTCCAGCAGGAAAACGATGTGGAGTCGATGCTTTCCGGCGTGCAGCAGCAGGAAAAGATCTATACCGTGCAGACCGGCGACACCCTGTGGAGCATTGCCCAGAAGAACGACCTGACCTTCCGGGAACTGTGCGAGCTGAATATGAACTTCAAGGGCGCGGCCCTGACCGAGACCTCCAACATCCAGGCCGGTGATGAGCTGATCGTGACCAAACAGGAAGCCACGCTGGAAGTGCGCATCACCAAGATCGAGACCTGGCAGGAGGAGATCCCCTATGCCAGCGAGACGACCAAATCTAACGAGTACAACGTGGGCACCAAAAAGACTACGCAGGCCGGTGAAAACGGCATCCGCAGTGTGACGGCCCAGCGTGTGTACGACACCAACGGCACCCAGCTCAGCCAGCAGATCCTCAGCACCGAAGTGATCAAGGAGCCTGTGACCGAAAAGATCGTGGTGGGCACCAAAAAACAGGCAAAGACCAGCTACATCACCGGCAGCGGACAGTTTATCTGGCCGGTGCCCGGCTATCGGAATTGCTCCCGTTGGTACGGCGGCAGCCACAAGGGCGTGGATATCTGCGCCGCCGCCGGTACGCCCATTTACGCTTCGGCAGGCGGCACCGTCACCAAGGCCGGTTACAACAAGGCTGGTGCAGGTACGGGCTATGGCTACTCCATCATCATCAACCATGGCAACGGCTACACCACCGTGTATGCACACTGCCTGTCGCTGGTGGTCCATGCAGGCCAGACCGTCAAGCAGGGCCAGCTGATCGGCCATGTGGGCAGCACCGGACGTTCCAGCGGCAACCACTGCCACTTCGAGATCCGCCGCAACGGCTCTTACATTGCCCCGCAGAACGTGTTCAACCGCAGCAAATACAGGTAACTTGGCAGAAAGGGCTTTTCCCAAAGGGGAAAGGCCCATCTGCTATCAATAGGAAAAAAGGAGAGATGATCTTATGTCTACCCCTCACATCAGCGCCGAAAAGGGCGATTTCGCCAAGACCGTCCTCATGCCCGGTGACCCTCTGCGCGCCAAGTTCATTGCCGACACCTTCCTGCAGGATGTGCGTCAGGTGACCGGTGTGCGCGGCATGCTGGGCTTTACCGGCACCTATCAGGGCCGCCCCATCAGCGTAATGGGCAGCGGCATGGGCATGCCGTCCATCGGCATCTATTCCTATGAGCTGTTCAAGTTCTACGATGTGGACAACATCATCCGCATCGGCTCCGCCGGCAGCTACACCGAAAAGGCCAAGCTGTTCGACGTGGTGCTGTCCACCGGTGCGGTGAGCGAGTCCAACTACGCTCGGGTACAGAGCGGCTTCGAGGGTGACATCACCCTGCCCAGCCAGAGCCTGAACGACAAGCTGCGCGCTTCTGCCGCCAAGCAGGGCATTCCCCTCATTGAGGGCAACATCCACTCTTCGGATGTGTTCTACCGCCAGCCCTCCGACGAAAAGCCTACCTACTGGGAAAAGCTGCGGGATGAGCGCGGCTGCCTGTGCGTGGAGATGGAGAGCTTTGCCCTGTTTGCCAACGCACAGGTGCTGGGCAAGCATGCGGCCTGCCTGCTGACCATTTCCGACAGCTTTGTGGCACCGGAAATCACCACGGCCGAGCAGCGCCAGACGAGCTTTACCAACATGATGAAGGTGGCTCTGGGCGCAGAGTACTGAGAAACCCAACCGAAGATCCAGCGCGGTCTGCCTGCAAAAAGGCCGGCCGCGCTGTTTTCGCCCCCAAAAGGAGGAACATTTTATGACGAACCTGACCCTGGAAGAAAAGCAGGAACTGATCCGCATGGCACTGGCTGCCCGCGAAAAGGCTTATGCACCGTATTCCAATTTTATGGTGGGCGCTGCCCTGCGCGCAAAGGACGGACGCATCTACACCGGCTGCAACGTGGAAAATGCGTCCTTTACCCCCACCAGCTGCGCAGAGCGCACGGCCCTGTTCAAGGCCGTGGCCGACGGCGTGACCGAGTTTACGGATATTGCAGTGGTGGGCAGCCGCCGCGGCGAGGTGAACGAACAGATCACCTCGCCCTGCGGTGTGTGCCGTCAGGCACTGTTCGAGTTCGGCGGGCCGGAGCTGAACGTGATCATGGCCAAAACGCCGGAGGATTTCATCGAGCGCAGCATGGACGAACTGCTGCCCTTTGGGTTCGGGCCTTCCAATGTGGCCGGAAATGCCGCTGTGGAAAAATAAATCGCTTCCCGGCACAAAACCGGAACGGCAGGGAGTTGTGCAAAAGTAATATTTTTTGGATATATTTACAAAGATTTTGTAAATATTTTGTAATCGAAAAGTGCTTGCATCTCACACATCTTCCCGCTATACTTGAACCAGTAAATGTGCAAGTGCCTGCATTTGCAGGCCGGCACGCGATGGATTGAAAATAAAGGAGACTTTCTTATGAAGATTTCTCGTCGTAACTTCCTGGCTGTGGCTGGTGCTGCTGCCGCCGCCGCTGCTCTGACCGCTTGTGGCGGTTCTTCCGCTTCTTCCACCAGCACCGCTTCTTCCGCTGCTGCTTCCACCGCTTCCTCCGCTGCTGAGGGCGGCGAGAAGATCGTCAAGGTCGCTCTGACCTGCGACACCGGCACGATCGACGATGAGAGCTTCAACCAGGCATGCTGGACGGCTGTTTCCGGCTACATGGGCGATGACTGCCAGTACTACATCCCCGAGGCTGACGCTTCTGATGAGGATCGTGAGACCATGATCCGTCAGGCTGTCAACGACGGTGCAGACGTGATCGTCTGCGTCGGCTACCTGTACGGTGCTTCTCTGGCTTGGGCTGCTGATCAGTACCCGGATGTCAAGTTCATCGCTGTTGACGTGACCCAGGGCGATATCGGCACCGATACCATCCCCGCAAACTGCTACTGCATCACCTTCAAGGAAGAGCAGGCAGGTTACCTGGCCGGTTACGCGATCGCCAAGGACGGCAAGACCAAGTTGGGCTTCCTGGGCGGCATGGCTGTGCCCGCTGTCATCCGTTACGGCTACGGCTTCGTGCAGGGCGCTGATGCTGCCGCACAGGAGCTGGGCCAGAACATCGAGATCAACTACTTCTACGGCGGCCAGTTCTACGGCGATGCCAACATCACCTCCCGTATGGAGGGCTGGTACTCCAACGGCACGCAGGTCGTGTTTGCCTGCGGCGGCGGCATCTACACCTCCGCTGTGGAGGCTGCTCTGAAGAACAACGGCTACGTCATCGGCGTGGACGTTGACCAGAACTACATCGGCGCAAACGGCGTGGCTGACGGCACCTATGCCTACAACCCGTTCATCACCTCTGCCATGAAGGGTCTGTCTGAGGCTGTCAACACCGCTCTGTCCGACATCGAGGCCGGTGACTGGAGCGAGATCGCTGCTTCCAACGGCAACTTCGGTCTGGAGGATGGCGATTACATCGGCCTGCCCACCGCAGACGACAGCTGGAACTTCGAGACCTTCACCAAGGACGAGTACGAGACCGTCAAGGAAAAGATCAAGAGCGGCGAGATCACTGTGGACAACAACTCCGACGATGCTACCAAGCCCACCGTCAGCGAGTTCACTACCGTCAACTACATCCAGTAAAGCACTTCCCCAGGCGGGATGTTCCGAAAGGGACACCCCGTCTTTTGCTGTATCAAAAACCAGAAGTCGTACTATTTCAAGGAGAACCCAGGATAAAAATTTCCCGTCGCAAATTCCTGACCGTGACCGCTTCCGGCGAGATCACCGTGGACAACAGCTCGGATGATGGGGTCAAGCCCACCGTCAGCGAGTTCACCACCGTCAACTATATCCAGTAACCCGGCGTTTCCCGCAGCCTGCGGGCCGCAAACCGGCAGGCCGCTTTTATGAATTACTCAATGCAAAAACAGGGTGCCCATTGCAGGCGGGCACCCTGTTTTTGTGTGTCCGGGCAGGGCAGACCCGGCAGAAACTGTGCAGGATGCTTCAAAAGTAATACTTTTATCTGTACTTTCTGCCAAAAACGAAAAAAGCCGTGTGCAAATTGTCGGAAATCAGGTATAATGAAAGATAGAATAGTATAGGTGTCGATACGGCACGAAAGGAGAGTGAGCAGATTGGCAGAGGATTTTGTGATCGAGATGCTCCACATCACCAAGGAATTCCCTGGGATCAAGGCAAACGATGATATCACCCTGCAGCTGCGCAAAGGCGAGGTACACGCCCTGCTGGGTGAAAATGGCGCCGGCAAAAGTACGCTGATGAGCGTGCTGTTCGGCCTGTACCAGCCGGAGGCTGGTCAGATCCGCAAGAACGGCAAGGAGGTCGCCATCCGCAACCCCAACGATGCAAATGCACTGGGCATCGGCATGGTGCACCAGCACTTCAAGCTGGTGGAATGCTTCAGCGTTCTGGACAACATCATTCTGGGTGTGGAGCCCAATAAAATGGGCTTTTTGCAGAAAGCCGAGGCCCGCAAGAAGGTCATGGCCCTGAGCGAAAAGTACGGCCTGCGCGTGGACCCGGATGCCCTTGTCAGCGATATCTCGGTGGGCATGCAGCAGCGCGTGGAGATCCTGAAGATGCTGTACCGCGACAACGAGATCCTGATCTTCGATGAGCCCACCGCTGTGCTGACCCCGCAGGAGATCGACGAGCTGATGGAGATCATGCGCGGGTTCAAGAAGGAAGGCAAGTCCATCCTGTTCATTACCCACAAGCTGAACGAGATCATGGCCGTGGCCGACCGCTGCACCGTGCTGCGCAAGGGCAAGTACATGGGCACCGTAGACATCAAGGACACCACCAAGGAAGAACTTTCCCGCATGATGGTGGGCCGTGATGTGCAGCTGCAGGTGGAAAAGAAACCTGCAAATCCCGGTGCCGTGGTGCTGGACGTGCAGAACGTGACCATGCACAACGACCAGCGCAAGAAGGATTCCGTCAAGGATGTCACCTTCCAGGTGCACGCCGGTGAGATCGTCTGCCTGGCGGGCATTGAGGGCAACGGCCAGACCGAGTTTGTCTACGGCCTGACCGGTCTGGAAAAGCTGACCAACGGCAAGATCACGCTGGATGGCAAGGATATTACCCACGCCACCATCCGCCAGCGTTCCAAGGACGGCATGAGCCATATCCCGGAGGACCGCCACAAGCACGGTCTGGTGCTGGATTACAGCCTGGAAAACAACATGGTGCTGCAGCGCTACTGGCAGCCGGAGTTCCAGAAGGGCGGCTTCATCCGTTCGGATAAGGTGCGTGAGTACTCCGACCGGCTGATCGCACAGTACGACGTGCGCAGCGGCCAGGGCAGCTCCACCATCGTGCGCAGCATGTCCGGTGGCAACCAGCAGAAGGCGATCATTGCCCGTGAGATCGACAGGGATCCCAAGCTGCTCATTGCCGTGCAGCCCACCCGCGGCCTGGACGTGGGTGCCATTGAGTATATCCACAAGCAGATCGTGGCAGAGCGTGACAAGGGCACTGCCGTGCTGCTGGTGAGCCTGGAGCTGGACGAGGTTATGAACCTGTCCGACCGCATCCTGGTCATGTACGAGGGCGAGGTCGTGGGCGAGTTTGACCCCAAGACCACCACCGTGCAGGAACTGGGCCTGTATATGGCCGGTGCACGCAAGCAGGGAAAGGAGACTAAGTAACAAATGGACAAGAAAAAACTTTCCCACAGCAGTCTGCAAAGCTCGGTCACCAGTGTGCTGGCGGCTCTGCTGTGCATCCTCATCGGTCTGATCGTGGGCTTTCTGGTGCTGCTGGCCATCAACCCGGCACACGCTTGGGGCGACGGCTTTGTGCGCATCCTGAAAGGCGGCTTCCACGACGCTCCCTACGGCGTCGGCAAGGAGCTGGCCAACGCAGCACCTCTGGTCATGACCGGCCTGTCGGTGGCATTTGCTTTCAAGACCGGCCTGTTCAACATCGGTGCTGCCGGTCAGTACACGCTGGGTGCCTACGGTGCCCTGTACTGCGCCATTATGCTCAAGATGCCCTGGTTCGTCTGCCTGCTGGCAGCCACCCTGCTGGGCGGCATCTGGGGCGCGATCCCCGGCTTCTTCAAGGCCTACTTCAACATCAACGAGGTCATCACCTCCATTATGTTCAACTGGATCGGCCTATATCTGGTAAACGAACTGGTCTACCAGAACGGCACCGGTCCCATGTACGACGTGCGGAACACCCGTACCCTGAACCTGAGCAAGAACCCGGCCTTTGCCCAGTCCATCATCCCGGATTTCGGCCTGAACAAGATGTTCCAAACCAACAGCACCACCATTGCCATCTTCCTGGCAGCGGCGGTGGCCATCCTGATCTGGGTGGTGCTGAACAAGACCACCTTCGGCTATGAGCTCAAGGCCGTCGGCCTGAACAAGAGCGCTGCCCGCTATGCCGGCATCAACGAGAAGAAGAACATCATCCTCTCCATGGCCATTGCCGGTGCGCTGGCAGGCTTTGGTGCCGGCCTGTACTTCCTGTCCAACGTGTCCCAGTGGAACCCGCTGAACTCCACCAGCCTGCCGACCATGGGCTTCAACGGCATTTCCGTTGCTCTGCTGGCAAGCTCCAACCCCATCGGCACCATCTTCTCGGCACTGTTCATCTCGCACATCTCGGTGGGCGGCTCGTTCCTGTCCACCAAGTATTACCCCACGGAGATCTCGGACCTGATCAGCGGCATCATCATCTATCTGTGCGCATTCTCCATGCTGTTCCGCGGCAAGATCCACGGCCTGCTGTTCAAGAATGCCGACAAGACCAATGTGAACGCAGAGCCCGCTCCGGCCAAGACCGAAACCAAGAAGGAGGGCAAGTGATATGCTGCTTCTGATCAAATATACGCTGCTGTATGGCATCGTGCTGATGCTGGTGGCTCTGGGTGGTATGTTCAGTGAGCACTCCGGCATCATCAACATTGCGCTGGAAGGCATCATGGTCATCGGTGGTGTGGCAGGTGTGCTTACCCTGACCCTGCTGCCCGCCGACATGTCTCCCTTCCTGGTGGTGCTGCTCACCATTCTGGCGGCGGCCCTGGCTGGCATGGTGTACAGCCTGCTGCTGGCCTTTGCCTCCATCAACCTGAAGGCGGACCAGACCATCGGCGGCACAGCCCTGAACCTGCTGGCCACCGCCATTGCCGTGGTCATCGCCAAATACTTCAGCGACAGCGGCAGCGCCAAGCTGAACTATACCAACAAGCCCTTCCTGTTTAGCATCGGCGGGCTGGAGCTCAGCGTCTTTGTTCCGCTGGGCATCATCCTGCTGATCATCAGCTATGTGGTGCTGTACAAGACCCGCTTCGGCCTGCGTCTGCGGGCCTGCGGTGAGCACCCCCAGGCAGCCGACTCGGTGGGCATCAACGTCTACAAGATGCGCTACGCCGGTGTGCTGCTTTCCGGTGCCCTGGGTGCCATTGGCGGCATGGCTTACATCGTGCCCCCGGTGCAGACCTGGAACTTTGAGGTGGGCGTGGCCGGTGCAGGCTTCCTGGCCTTGGCCGTTATGATCTTCGGCCAGTGGAAGCCCTTCCACATCTTTGGGGCTGCCATGTTCTTTGCCGTGTTCAAGAGCCTGGCCAACATTGCAGATTCCACCTTCCTGGCACAGCTGCACTGGTCCAGCAACATCTACAACATGATGCCGTTCGTGGCGTCCATGGTCATCCTGGCCTTCACGTCCAAGAACAGCATGGCCCCCAAGGCAGAGGGCATCCCCTACGACAAGGGTTCCCGCTGATCCGGGGCGTTTCTCCGCAAACCTCACAGGCGCAGCTGCTTTTTCGGGCAGCTGCGCCCTTTTGTTTAAAAAATGGGCAAAAGTTACAGAAAAAACCTTGCTTTTGACTGGAATTTTGCTATACTGAGACTACAATGTCATACTATTTCGACAGGAGCGTGAAGTTATGCGCATTTATGATCTGATCGCCAAAAAACGCGACGGCGGCACCCACAGCCGTGAAGAGCTGGAGAGCATCGTCAACGGTTATGTGTCCGGTGAGGTGGCCGATTATCAGATGGCTGCCTGGATGATGGCTGTGTACCTGCGTGGCATGACCGACGAAGAGACAGCAGAGCTTACCGACGTGATGGCCCACAGCGGCGTCATGGTGGACCTTTCGCCCATTCCGGGCATCAAGGTGGACAAGCACTCCACCGGCGGCGTGGGCGACAAGACCACGCTGGTGATCGCCCCCATCGTGGCAGCCTGCGGGGTCAAGATCGCCAAGATGAGCGGCCGCGGTCTGGGCCACACCGGCGGCACCATCGACAAGATGGAGAGTGTGCCTGGCACCAGGACGGCCCTGACGCAGGAAGAGTTCTTTGCACAGGTCAACCGCATCGGTCTGTCGGTCATCGGCCAGAGCGAGGGCATCGCCGTGGCAGACAAAAAGATGTACGCCCTGCGGGATGTGACCGCCACCGTGAGCTGCATCCCGCTCATCGCGTCCAGCATCATGTCCAAGAAGCTGGCTTCCGGCTCGGACGCCATTCTGCTGGATGTGACCACCGGCACCGGTGCCTTTATGAAAACCGTGGACCAGAGCATTGAGCTGGCAAAGCTCATGGTGTCCATCGGCACCCACCATGGCCGCCGGGTGGCCGCCATGATCACCGACATGGACACCCCGCTGGGCCACAATATCGGCAACAGCCTGGAGGTCATGGAGAGCATGGATGTGCTGAAGGGCCGTGGCCCGGCGGACCTGACGGAGGTGTGCCTGCAGCTGGCCGCCAATATGCTGGTGCTGGCAGGGAAGGGCACCCCCGCCGAATGCCGCGCCATGGCACAGGCGGTGATCGCGGACGGCTCTGCCTTTGCCAAGTGCAAGGAGATGTTTGCCGCCCAGGGCGGTGATATCCGCGTGCTGGATGACTACAGCTTGTTTGAGCAGCCTGCTGCCCGCTATGAGCTGCTGGCCGAGCAGGATGGGTACATCGTGGCCAATGATGCCGAAAAGATCGGCTCGGCCAGTGTGCTGCTGGGTGCCGGCCGCCAGAAAAAGGGCGACCCGCTGGACTTTGCCGCCGGCATCACCCTGCACAAAAAGCGCGGCGACTACGTCCACAAAGGCGAGAGCCTGGCAACCTTCTACGGTGCAGCGGACAAGTTTGAAGCCGCTGCCGCCGAGTACCGCAGCGGCCTTGTGTACGGCGCGGAAAAGCCGGAGGAAGCCCCGCTGGTATACGCCCTTGTCACCAAGGACGGCGTAGAGCGGTACTGAGACCTGACAGCAGGGGAGACCTTGCTCTTATAACGATACTTTTCCGCTGATGACGCCCAAAGCGCACGCGGAGGGCATTCTGAATCATTTTGACCCAAGGAGGCTGCTGCACAAAAGCTGCGCGGCAGCCCCTTTTTTGCGCTTTCACGCTGAAAACAGGTAATCCTGCACAAAAGAACCGTCGTTTTTTAAGCAATTCGATGTATTTGTGGGGCAAACAGTGGAACTTTGCGGCTGGATATGATATACTAAGCTGTATTTGTATACCCCGGGAAAGGGGCTGCCAAAGGAGAAAGGACTTGTTATGAAGATCATTCTGGTGGGCAGCGGCAAGGTCGGTACCGCCCTTGCGCGGCAGCTCAGCGAGGAGGGCCACAACGTGACCGTTGTGGACACGAACAAGGCGCGGGTGGAGCACCTGATCGAGACGTACGATGTGCTGGGCATCGTGGGCAACGGTTCCTCCATCACCACCCTGTCCGAAGCCGGCATTGAGGACGCGGACGTGTTCATTGCCGTGACCGGTTCGGACGAGCTGAACCTGCTGTGCTGTATGTTTGCCAAAAAGGCGGGCCACTGCCACGCCATTGCCCGCGTGCGCAACCCGTCCTACAGCCATGAGCTGGACTTTATCAAAAAACAGATCGGCATTTCGGCCATCATCAACCCGGAAATGGCGGCAGCCAAGGAGATCTCCCATCTGCTGCGGTTCCCGGGGGCCAGCAAGATCGACACCTTTGCGGGCGGCCGCGTGCGGCTGATCAAGTTTGCGCTCACCGAGGCACAGGGTCTGGACGGCGTAGCCATCCGCGAGATTCCCAGTCGGCTCAAGAGCGACATTCTGGTGTGTGCCGTGGAGCGTGACGGCGGGGTGATCATCCCCAACGGCAACCTTGTGCTGCGGAACGGCGATCAGGTCACCTTCCTGGCCACCCAGGAACACGCGCATGCCTTCTTCCGGCAGATCCACATGCCGGTGCGGCCGGTGCGCAACGCCCTGATCGTGGGCGGCGGTGCCATCGCGTTCTACTTGAGCCAGGAGCTGATGGACAACCATGTGCGGGTGCGCATCGTGGAGCGGGATGCCGCCCGCGCCCAGGAGCTGGCCGAGCAGCTGCCCGGTGCCCAGGTCCTGAACGAGGACGGCTCCAACCGGGACTTCCTGCTGTCGGAGGGCCTGGAGTCCGCAGAGTCCTTTGTGGCCCTGACCAACATCGACGAGGAAAACGTGCTGCTGACCCTGTTTGCCAAAAAGCATTCCCACGGCAAGCTGGTGACCAAGGTGAACCGTCTGGAGTTCGATGACATTCTGGCCGGGCTGGACCTGGGCAGCGTGGTGTACCCCAAGTACATGACCTGCGATTACATTGTGCAGTATGTGCGTGCCCTGCAGAATGAGGCGGGCAGCAATATCAAGACCCTGTACCGCATCCTGGACGACCGCGTGGAAGCGTTGGAATTCACGGTGCACGAGGAGAGCCGGGCCACCGGTGTGCCCCTGAGCCAGCTGCATCTGAAAAAGAACCTGCTGCTGTGCTGCATCACCCGCGGCGACCGCATCCTGATCCCCCGCGGCGGCGACCAGATCCAGGTGGGCGACAACGTGATCGTGGTCACGCTGGAGCATGGCCTGCATGACCTGCGGGACATCGTGGAGAGCTGACGGAGGCGGGCTATGAATTATGCGATCGTTTTCCGTCTGCTGGGCTATATCCTGATGATCGAGGGCGCCCTGCTGCTTCTGCCCGCCGCTGCCAGCCTGATCTACGGCGAGTGGATGGTACTGGCAGTGTTCCTGCTCACGGCTGCCGTGAGCGCAGGCATCGGCTTTGCGCTGCGGGCCATCAAGCCCCGCAGCAAGGTATTCTATATGCGGGAGGGCTTTACTGCCACCGCACTGAGCTGGATCGTCATCTCGGTGGTGGGCGCCGCGCCTTTCGTGCTCACCGGCTGCATCCCCAACCCCGTGGATGCGCTGTTTGAGACGGTATCCGGTTTTACCACCACCGGTGCCAGCATCCTGCCGGAGGTGGAGAGCCTGCCCAAGGGCATTTTGTTCTGGCGCAGCTTCACCCACTGGATCGGCGGCATGGGCGTGCTGGTGTTCCTGCTTTCGCTGCTGCCGCTGACCGGCGGCTCCCATGTGAACCTGATGAAGGCAGAGAGCCCCGGCCCCCAGGTGGACAAGCTGGTGCCCAAGGTGCAGTCCACTGCCAAGATCCTTTACGGCATCTACCTGGCCTTGACCCTGCTGGAGCTGGTGTTCCTGCTGGCAGGTGGGATGCCCCTGTTCGAGGCCATGCTTACGTCCTTTGGCACCGCAGGCACCGGCGGCTTCGGCTTCCGCAACGACAGCTTTGGCAGCTTTTCCCCCTACATCCAGTGGGTCGTGACCGTGTTCATGATTCTGTTCGGTGTCAACTTCAACGCCTACTTCCTGCTGCTGATGCGCCGGTTCCGCCGTGCTGCAGCCAGCGAAGAGGTGCGCGGCTACTTTGTGGTGATCCTTGCCGCCGTTGCCGTCATCACGGCCAACATCTACAGCATCTACAACAGCTTTGGCGAGGCGCTGCGGCAAGCGGCGTTCCAGGTGGGTTCCATCATCACCACCACGGGCTTTTCCAGCTGCGATTTTGACCTGTGGCCCACCCTGTCCAAGGAAGTGCTGGTGGTGCTGATGTTCATTGGTGCCTGTGCCGGAAGCACCGGCGGCGGCATCAAGGTGAGCCGCATCCTCATTTTGGGCAAGACGCTGGGCAAGGAACTCAAGCAGGCTCTGCACCCCCAGGTGGTGGCTCCGGCGCGTATGGACGGCAAGCTGCTGAACCATGAGACCATCCGTACCACCAACGTGTTCATGGCGGCCTACAGCTTCATCTTTGTGGGGTCCTTCCTGCTCATCAGTCTGAACGGCTTTGACATGGTGACAAACTTTACCGCTGTGGCGGCTACCCTGAACAACATCGGCCCGGGCCTGGAGCTGGTGGGCCCCATGCAGAACTTTAGCGGTTTTGCAGACCCGGCCAAGCTGGTGCTGATCTTTGACATGCTGGCAGGCCGGTTGGAGATCTTCCCCATGCTGGTGCTGTTCCTGCCCGACACCTGGCGCAAATTCTGATCGTACAACGAAATCTAAAAGGGGCCACCCGCTGCGGGCGGCCCCTTTGCCATGCTTGCGTTCTGCAGGCAAAAAGGGTACAATACAACTGCTGGAAAACCAACGCTTTTGGAAGAAAGGACTGCTATGGAATACGATTTTTATACGCTGGGCGTCCTTTACCTGGTCTACTCGTTTGCGGGCTGGGTAGGGGAGACGGTAGTAGCTACGGTGCGGGGCAAGCATTTTGCCAACCGCGGCGCAGCAGCCGGGCCCTTCTGCTTTGTGTACGGCTCCACGGCGGTACTGCTGGCCGTGGGCTTCACGGACTTACGCAGCGACCCGGTGTACCTCTTCTTTGCCTGTACGCTGGCCTCCACGGTCATGGAGTGGCTGACGGCTAAGCTGCTGGAACGGCTGCACCGCCGCAAATGGTGGGACTACTCCGGTAAGCGCTTCAACCTGAACGGCTATGTCTGCCTGCAGTATTCGCTGCTGTGGGGCGTGCTGGGCACTGCCAGCGTGCTGTGGCTCAACGGCCTGCTGCTGCGGCTGTGCCAGGTCATCCCGAGCTGGCTGCTGCACCCGCTGGTGTGGGCGGCGGTCATCGTGGCAGCGCTGGACCAGATCGGTTCGGCCGTGCTGGTGGGGCGCTATGCGGCCAAACACCCGGTGCTGGAACAGCTGAACCAGCGGCTGGGTGAAAGCTCCGACGGCTTGCGCCGCCGCATTGCCCTGTATGTGGAAAAGCGCATCCAGCGGGCCTACCCGGCGGCGGCCCGGCAGGAACCGACCATTGCCCAGAACGGCGAAACGCCCCTGAGCGCCGCCGACCTGCTGTGGCTGTTCGTGGTGGGCGCGTTTCTGGGTGACCTGGTGGAAACAGTGTTCTGCCGCCTGACGGCAGGCGTCTGGATGAGCCGTTCCAGTCTGGTGTGGGGGCCGTTCAGCGTGGTGTGGGGCCTGGCTCTGGCCCTGACCACCGTGCTGCTGCGCCAGAATCAGGACAAGAGCGACCGCTACCTGTTTGTGTTCGGCACGGTGATGGGTGGCGTGTACGAGTATGTGTGCAGCGCCGTGACCGAGCTGTTGTTTGGCACGGTGTTCTGGGATTACAGCAAATTCAAATTCAATCTGGGCGGGCGCATCAACCTGCTGTACTGCTTCTTCTGGGGCATGGCGGCCGTGGTGTGGATGCGCTACGGCTACCCGGTGGTCATGAAGTGCATGACCCGTCTGCGCAGCCGGGTGCGGCCGTGGATGACCGTGCTGCTGGCGGTGTTCATGGCGGTGAACATGGTCACCAGTTCGCTGGCGCTGGCCCGTTACGACGCCCGCACCAGCGGGGTGCCAGCTGCCAATGCCGTGGAGACCTATCTGGACGCCCATTTCGACAATGCCCGCATGGAACGCATCTATCCCAATGCGAAAAAAGTGGAAAAGGCAGGGTGAAATTTGCAGGTTTCCCCTTGCGCTTTGCCGTTGAAACAGGTATAATATGCAAAGATAAAAGGGAGTAAAGGGCGTATATCCCGCAAGAGATGATACGCTGTGCTGCAGCGACAACCCGGCAGAAATGCCCGATGCAGTACCGGATGCTTGAGACTTTTATTACAAGGACGTAGTATACGTACCCTGTAATAGGAGTCTTTTCTTTTTTGCCCGGCCGAGAGACTCCCGTTCCTGGAGCCGGGCCAAGGAACGATCAAAAAGGAGAAAAAACATGCTTATACCTGTTTTGCTGTTCATCGTGGGCCTGTTGTGCCTGATCAAGGGCGGTGACTGGTTTGTGGACGGTGCCACCGGCATTGCCCGCCGCTTCCATGTGCCGGAGCTGCTCATCGGTGCCACGGTGGTGTCCATCGGCACCACCCTGCCGGAGGTGATGGTGTCTACCACCTCGGCTCTCACCGGTCACGGCGAGATCGCCTACGGCAACGCCATTGGTTCGGTCATCTGCAATTCCGCCCTCATTGCGGCCATTCCCATTGTGGTCAAGCCGGGCAAGGTGGACCCCAAGAGCCTGCGCACCCCGGTGCTGTTCTTCTTTGTGGCGGCAGCCTTCTACGCCGGTGTGGCCTACACCACCGGCTCCTTCACCCGGTCGGTGGGCATCATCCTGCTGGCCATGTTCGTGGCCTACATCGTCTGCAACGTGATGGCCATGAAGAATGCCCCCGCCCCGGAAGAAGAGGAAGAGCCGGAAGAAAACGCTTCCTTTGCCAAGGAACTGGGTCTGCTGGCGGTGGGCGCGGTGCTCATCGCGGTGGGCGCGGACCTGCTGGTGGACAACGGCACCCTCATTGCACAGGCACTGGGCGTGCCGGAGTCGGTCATTGCTCTGACCTTTGTGGCACTGGGTACCTCGCTGCCGGAGCTGGTCACGGCCATCACCTCGCTGGTCAAGGGCCACGGGGCGCTGTCGCTGGGCAACGTCATCGGTGCCAACGTGTTCAATCTGGTTCTGGTGAGCGGCGTCAGCGTGACGCTGGCCCCCTTTACCATCCCGCAGAACTCCACCATTGCTGGCATGAACGCCTCGCTGGTGATGGATATTCCGGTGATGTTTGCGGTCATGCTGCTGCTGACGGTGCCCGCCCTGCTCAAGGGCAAGCTCAGCCGCCCGCAGGGCATTGCGCTGCTGTGCATCTACGCTGCTTTCTGCGTGGTGCAGTTCACCATTTGATGACGAAGTAAAAAACAGGCCCCCGCACAGTTTTGTGCGGGGGCCTGTCTGCGTTTTGTGGTTACTGCTGTGCAAAAATTTTGACTTCGTCCTTGTCCATGAAGGCGGCACCGGCAAACCCGGCGGCCTCCAGCTGGCCCAGCTGCTTGCCCAGCTTCTTGGCCTGCTGCAGCACGGTGACGTTGTAGGTGTCACGCAGGGCGGCGGCCTTGCTCAGTACGGCGGGGAAGTCGGCGTCCTTGCCGTACAGCAGGGCGATCTTCTGCTTGGCACCGGGGATCTGATACCCCTGCTCCAGCAGGATGCCGCACACGCGCTCGAAACCGATGGAGAAGCCCACGGCAGGCACCTGGGTGCCCAGGAACTTGCCCACCATGTTGTCGTAGCGGCCGCCGCCGGCCACGGCACCGCTGAACTGCGGGCAGGTGATCTCGAACACCATGCCGGTGTAGTAGCCCTGACCGCGCACCAGGCTGGGGCAGTAGGCCACCTGATAGCGGCCGGCAGCCAGCGCATTGGCGGTGGCCAGAACGTACTTCAGGTCATCGGCGATGGCGGGGTCGGCGCAGCGGGCAGCCACGGCGTCCAGCGTCACCTCACCGGCGGCGATGAAATCGGCCAGTGCGTTGATGGCGGCTTCCGGCAGCTGCTTTTCGGTCAGCTCGGCCTTCACGCCGTCAGCACCAATCTTGTCCATTTTGTCAAAGGTGATGCAGACGGAATCTAGCGTATCGGCGGCAAAGCCCATGCTCTCCAGCATGCCGCGCAGGATGCGGCGGTCGTTGATGTTCACCGTGAAGCCGGTGAAGCCGATGTTCAGCAAAGCGCGGGTGGTCACGTCGATCAGTTCCACCTCGGCGTTGGGGGAGCTGTCGCCCAGAATGTCGATGTCGCACTGCACGAACTCGCGCAGACGGCCCTTCTGGGGGCGCTCGGCACGGAACACCCGGTCGGTCTGGATCACCTTGAAGGGGTTGGGCAGCTTGTCCTTGTTGGCGGCATAGTAGCGGCTCAGGGGCAGGGTGAGGTCGTAGCGCAGGCCCATGTCGGAGAGCTGCTTGGGATCGCCGGTGTTCAGGGCGGCGGTGAGCTTGTCGCCGCGCTTGAGAACCTTGAAGATCAGGTTCAGGTTGTCGCCGCCGTCGGACTTGTCCAGATTCTCCATATCCTCCAGCATGGGGGTGGAGATGCGCTCAAAGCCGGACGCACGGTAGGTCTCCAGGATCTTGCCCTGGATGTAGTCGCGCAGGGTCTGCTCGGCGGGTAGCAGGTCGCGCATGCCCTTCAATGCCTGTGTTTTCATGGTTGCAATACCTCTCTATATGTCAATTGAATTGTTTCCAGTACATCATATTATAAAGGAAACTGCCGGATTGTCAATCCGAATGGGCACACTATCGCAAATTGCACGGATTTTGAGGTGAAACGATGAAACAGCAGTTTGCAGCAAAACACCCGTGGACGATCCTTGCCGCCGGGGCCGCCATTCAGGTGCTCACGGGGCTTCCGGCGGCGTGGGGCGTGTTCCAGCAGCCGGTCATGGAGGAATACGGCCTGTCGGAGCAGGGGGCGGGGTATGCGTTTGGCATCCTCATCGCGGCCTTCGGTGTGGGGTGCGTGCTGGGTGGCTTCCTGCAGGACAGGCACGGCCCCCGCTGCGCGGGCCTGTGGGGCACCGCCCTGCTCTGCGGCGGCTTTTTTGCGGCGGGCCTGCTGCCGCCGGGCAGCGCAGAGGCGTTCTTTCTGGCGTTCAGCATCCCGGCGGGGCTGGGCACGGCGTTTTTGTATCCGTCCATCCAGTCCTGCGCCCAGAAGTGGTACGCCGACCGCAAGGGGCTGGCCACCGGCGTCATCGGCGGGGCGGTGGGCCTGAGCGGTGCCTTCCTCACCGTATTCGTGCGCACGGCAGTGCGGGGATTTTGGGTCGTGCAGGGCATCCGGGGGGCCTTCTGGGCACTGGGGGCGGTCACCCTGCCGGTATGCCTTGTGGGCAGCCTGCTTTTGCAGGACCCGCCGCAGACCGGGCAGACCCAAAAACCGCAGGAGAACGGCAAAAACACCATTGACCTTGCCCCGCAGCAGATGCTGCGCACAAAGCAGTACTGGCTGTGCGCCGGAGCGGTGTGCTTTTCTACCCCCGCAGTGCTGCTGTTCAGCCCCATTATTTTAAAGCTGGGCATGGAGCGCGGGTTGGAGGAGCAGGCGGCGCTATGGAGCGTGGTACTGGGCAGCGTGGGCAGTGCGGCAGGCCGCCTGCTGATGCCTCTGCTCAGTGACCGAATCGGCCGCCGCCCCACCGACATGCTGCTGTTTGCAGTGTCTGCCGGGCTGTCGGCGGGGTTTGCCTTTGCACAGGGCTGGGGCGTGGTGGCCTGCTATGCGGGCCTCACCTTCTGCTACTCGGCGCTGGCGGCGGTGCTGCCGGCCCTTTCCACCGACCTGTTCGGCTTCCCCCATGCGGGGGTCAACTATGGCTTTCTGGCTCTGGGGCAGAGCGTGGGCAGCCTTGCCTTTCCGTTTGCAGCCAATTTCTTCGGGCTGGAAGTTGGTCGGCACTGGATGGCTGTGGCAGCAGCCGGGGCCGGATTTGCCTGCATCCGGGCCTTGCGGCCGGTGGAACCGTCTGCTGGGCGCGGACAGCGGGGCATGGACCGGACCTGCTGACAGAATTGACAGAAAAATGACAAATGCCCGGCGGAAAGCGGACGAATTGACGGTTAGATATAAATGACCAGAAAGAGAATTGCGGATTTTTGGCGGAAATGTCTTGCAAAATGCGCGCGCATTCTCTATAATAAAATCATGCGTGGTAGTGCTGTGCGGCCGAAAGAGAGAGCGGCCCGCGCAGCCGATGCAAAACGGGAGGATGAGCTGTGCCGGCAGGGCGCAGCCGTGTTCCCGCCAAGCGACATTTGTCAAAAGGAGAGTATGATTATGACCTATTCGCAGCAAGTACAGAATATGTGCCCGATCACCAAAGGTCCTAAGCATGGTCCGGCTCCCATCCCCGAAG
>SKEC01000524.1_pt1 | contig 36988 bp, 37 predicted proteins | sample 4826641 | NCBI WGS metagenome assembly SKEC01 (sample SAMN11008819, study PRJNA524170) | human gut metagenome | biome: Human fecal sample; material: Feces; isolation source: fecal sample from pouch patient p18, p21 | host: Homo sapiens | place: Israel: Tel-Aviv | collected 2015-12-22
TCGTGAATGCTGTTTATCTCTATGATGAAAAAGTTTTGATTACATTCAACTACAAAGACGGCACAAAAACCATCACTTTCGATGAAATCGCCGCCAAAGATGCCCCAGAGGGCAATGGTTCGGATTTGGGTTGCTTCGCTCCACCAAAAAAGTTCAACGTATGAAAGTGCGTTGAACTTTTTGTTTTGCACAATTTTCCGGCGGACACAGCGGGTGGATGAGAACAGCTGCGGCGCTGTCGCCAAAGACAGCGCAAAAACAGCCCTGCGGGCTGTTTTTAGCAGCGCGGCTTGCGACATCCACCCGCGCCCACCAAGAAATAGCACCTAGAAACGTAAGTTCCCAGGTGCTTTTCGTTTGCTCGAACCCACTTTGCAACCCACTTTAAAATAAAATGGTGATTATTATGAATATTTCCGAGGAAAAACGCACACAAATCTGTGCAGCCCTTGCCAAGGCGCAGCAGGACATCAAGCGCATACAGGCTGCCGGTGCTATGGATAACTCTCCGGAAGTGGAGCGTATTTGCCGTGCGCTGCAGGACGTGGTGCAGGAACTCCGCATTCTGATCGACCAATAAATGCAAAAACAGCCCCGTGGAACCGGAATTACCGGAACCGCAGGGTTGTTGTCATGCTGTGCGGCCTTGCGGCCTGCCGCCGGTGGGGACGTAGGTGTTGGACAGCTGGGTGCGGGCGTCCACGATCTTCTCGTAAACGGTGGCCTTGGTCAGGGCGGTGGCGGCAGATTTCTCCCGGTTGATGTCTGCGCCGTTCTCCTGCATGAGCCAGTTCAGCTGCTCCTCGGTGATGCCGGGGATCTTGTTCTTCACATCTTCACGTTTCATGGCGGAAACTCCCTTCGTTGGGTGTGACCACAGTTTTTTACACTGTTCTCTGTCAGTATTCGGTCTTGGGCGGGGTACGCACCGCCCACTGCGTGGTGTCCATTTTGTCCTCATGCGGGCAAAACGGGCATGAAAAAAGCACCATGCTTTTACACGGTGCTTTGAAAATGGGCAACAAAAAACCACGGTGCGGGTGCATCGTGGTTCAATCGTCAACGTAGTTATCTACGTCCGGCCATTCGGTCATATTCTCGCTTTCTTCTTCCAGCTTTTTGATTTCAGCTGCAAGTTCTTCCGGCGTTTTGCCAGAAGGCATGTATTCTTTCACTTGATTTCACTCCATTCGATTCCGTATGTTTCTTGTGCGTCCTGTAATGCACGCTGGAACGCTTCAATTACATCCATATTATAAGGTGGTCCCATGTAAATGTCAACTTTCTTGTCGATGACACTCACAGCGAACGGCCGTGCATTGCGTGTACTGTACTTATAGACCGTTCCGTCATGGCAAGCAACAATACCAAAAGCATATTTTTTCTCACCAGCGCTGCCGAAATCGGCACCAGATGGCGGAACGTTTGTTCCGTGATTGTGAAGCGAAATCAGCGTATAAGGATTGGCAGATTTAACGGCCTTGCTCAGCGCGCGGTTGTACTGAGTTTCGTTTCGGACTTTACTGGACGTTTGTCCTACAAGAGAACCATCCATACGCAGAATTGTCAAATCCTCGTAGTAATCGCCAGACTGGTGCGTAACAGCAGCCTTGCAATATTTGTAGATTGACTGATTCAATGCAGGACTGTCAGAAACCGAATCGAATTTTGCCCGGTACAAATCACTGTTTATGTAGTCAAAATCGGTCTTGTTAGAGCCAACTCCGCCACTATAGCTTTTTTCGCTTTTGGTGACCTTCTTCGCCGCCCACGCCGCCTTACTTCCCTCACTCCTTCCGAACTTCGGCACGCTGACCCGGGCACTGTCTATCCGCCCACCGGTGGCCTGCGCAAACTCGGCAAGGCTCTGGCGGGCGGCTTTCAGGCGGACGGCGCTGTCGATGGTGTCCACCCCGGCTGCCGTTTCGGCGAGATACCGTTTCTTCCACCTGCGCACATTGCGTTCTCTGGCACGCTGCATCTGGTTGATCTCGTACCGGGTGTATTGTTTGCCGTTGTACTCGATGTTCCGGGCGTTCAGCTCTTCCAGCTGGTCGCGGGTCCATGCGGGCGGGTCGCCCAGCTCCGGAAACACGGCGAAAAAGGTGTGGCGGTAGTTCCAGCCGCACAGCCCTGCGCCCCAAAATCCGGATGCATGACCCTGCCGGAAATTTGTACAGATAATTCTGGAAAAATTCAAAAAAGGCGTTGACAAAGTACGACCTTGCTGGTATAATAATACACGTCGTCAGGAATAAGACACCTCAACACCGGCTTATGGGGGATTAGCTCAGCTGGGAGAGCGCTTGCATGGCATGCAAGAGGTCAGCGGTTCGATCCCGCTATTCTCCACCAAAAAAGCACTGTACTTCGTTGGAAGTACAGTGCTTTTCTTTTTGCTGAAGCTGGTTTTTGGGGGCTGCATTGCTTCGCCCGCACCGTTTTTAGGCTTTTGCAGGCGGTTCCTATACACCCCCCAACTTTTGACTTTACACCGTTTTCAAAAAGGAATGTTTGCAGGCCGGTTTTTCAGCAGGCTGCTGCATCATCCCCTTCAATGTACGGCGTAAGGTCGAAGTTGAAGGGAATGTTGAGCTGATAACCCCTCTTCTTTGCGGATCTTTCCGATTCGTTCTCCAACAAGGGATGCTAGTTCGGCTGGTTCAGATTCAGGCTGATCTTTCACTTTTTTCACAGAGAACACCTCATTTGCGGGCAATCATCAGATGCCACGGAACGTAAAGGTGAACTCCACGGGCTTGGTCACATCAGGAATATACTCCGGGTGGATATTGGCACCCCAGCTGTCATCGCCGCCAACGCCCATCTGCTCACCCATAGCACGAATGACCGTGTAATGGACCGGGGGCAGCTCGTAGGGGTGCTTGGCACTCTCCATTTCATGGGGAGTGTAGGGCAGCGCAGAGAAGAACATGGGCTTTGCGGCATCTGCGGTAAACAGCAGTCCACGACCCTTGCGGTCCACTACTTTTGCCCAGCGCACAGCGTTTTTTGCTCCGCACTCCTGCGGTACAAGGTACTGTGCCATGTTGTCTGCAACCTTGTTCTGGTAAATGCCCAGCTTTGCACCATGCTGGCGGTCCCAGTAGGTCTCCGCAGGGCCGTTTCCGTACCACTCCACCGTGTTGTAATCGGCGTCGATCTTGAATAGCACACCGAATCCGTCTTTTCAAAGCCGGGGATGGCACTGGTGTAGTTCTTTGCGTAGGCGAATTTCCAGATGCCGTCCAGCTTCATCGCCAAAGAAGAGGAGCCTGTCCGATATTCTTCGCGGGAAGCGTAAGTACGGAAACTTGCATGAGCATTCAGCACGTTGTCCTTGAAAAAGGTGGGGTCTTTTACTTTTGCAAAATCAAATGCAGTCATTGTGCTTTCTCCCATCTTGCTTGTTTTGTGTGGGCGCGACCAATCTGCTGCGCACTTCAGACTGGAATTCTCATTACGCAAGTTGCCCGAATCTCTTGCGTTTCATCTGAAAATATTATAGAATCCAAATAACATCAGAGAGCCAACGGCTCCAAAGGAGAAGCTATGAGTTACGCAATCGTATTCAGCAGTAAAACAGGCAACACGGAATTACTGGCAGACACATTGCACAGCTGCCTGCCGCAGGCAGATTGCTGTTATTTTGGCAACCCGAACTCTGCCGCCATGGAAGCGGACACCCTTTATGTGGGCTTCTGGACGGATAAGGGAAAAGCGGATGAAAGTTCTTCGGACTTTTTAAAGCAGCTGCGGGGAAAGCAGGTGTTTTTGTTTGGTACCGCTGGTTTTGGCGGCAGCGAAGAATATTTTAACAAGATCCTGAAAGCCGTGCAAAAAGATCTGCACAGCAGCAACACGGTGATCGGCAGCTTCATGTGTCAGGGAAAGATGCCGATGTCGGTACGCCAGCGATATGAGAACATGAAAAAGCAGCCGCTTCATCTGCCCAATCTGGACGCAATGATCGAGAATTTCGACAAGGCTCTTTCTCATCCGGATGCGGATGATCTGGAGCGGCTGAAACAGGCAGTAAGATAACAAAAACCGGTGGCTTTCCGCAATGGAGAAAGTCACCGGTTTTCTGTTTCAGCTTATCAGAGCAGCCAGCCGTAATCCTGTCTGCAATCTACCGTTCGGTATAAACCGGTACGTTCATCGTGACCCTGTCATAAGCCCGGAGTTCCCCTGCGAACAAAACATTCCGAGATAAAAAGGACGCTGCCGCCTCTGGGCGAGAGGCTGCAGCGTCCTTTTGGTATCAGAGGGCGAATGATCTGTCAGACCGTACGGCTCCCCCAACGAATGCGATGCTTTTAGCTTGCGTTTTCCTGTTCGTCAAGAATGCGCCAGCCGTCCATCAGGTCTGAATTTTCCAGAATAAAGGTGTGGGCAGTATCCTGTCCCCACGAGTTGTCGTATTTCAACATCAGATAATCGCTCAACTCGGTTCGATTTTTGAACTTCAATAAGCGATACGGCTCCTGAAAAGCGACCTTTTCGACGAAATATACCGCATCCGATGTGGGAAGCATAACGCCGACATGACCGATCATAAGAGAATTGTCCGTTTCGGAGAACTGATCGTGCAGGACCACGGAGACGAGACGAATCTTATCATCTTCTACAAAGGAGAGGCCGCGTTTCTTCCATTCCTGCTGAATCGTTTTCAAATGGGTAGGAATATCGGTCGTATTGGTGGTTTTGACAGGGGCGAACAGCGCATCAAACTTTTGCCGTTCATCGCCGCAAAGGGATTCTGGGTCAGAATCCAGTGTTTCATAGTCCATAAACAGGGTGTCCTCGGCTGAGTCAAGGTCTGCCTTGCCTGTGACAGTGATAAAATCACCGAACAGCCCACAAGCGGTGATCCGACAGTTCCAGCCGGGGAAGGTATCGTATTTTTCCATCCATGCGTCCTGCATGGAGTAAGGATCGTATTTCAGATCCAAAGGCTTGGCGTTTTCAAAACCTGTGGTGAGCCATGCCGGGTCCACGGCATTGTTGAACTTCTGCACATGATCAAAGAAGGTCCGTATCCGCAGGTCGGATACGCCGGCATTCTGCAAAAGTTTGGAAAGAAGAGCCTGTGTATCCGAATCTGCCAAATTGGAGTATTCGATTTGCTGAAGGACAGGTTGAGAAGTTTTTTGAGTGCAGCCCCCTGCCAGAAATGCACCGCAAAAAAGTGCAGCGGTGCAGACAAGAAAAGTTCGACGTTTCAAAAATGGTCACCTCGCTGTGTTTTTTGGGAAGCTGTAGTCTCCACCATAGGCGAAGAGAACAATGCAATTGGACTCATAACGAATGGTATCACAGATAAACAAAGAAAATCAATGACTTCTGTCGTATTTGACCATATAACGCCAAATGATACCCATTCACACACGATTTTCTGGGGGGTGTGTTTCGATACCGTTCGGGAGAGCGCTTGCATGGCATGCAAGCGGTCACCGGTTCGATCCCGGTATTCTCCACCAAAAAAGCACTGTACTTCGTTGGAAGCGCAGTGCTTTTCTTTTTGCATCTGCGGACGCTGACAATGCAGTCCGTCTGGCCTTATCGACGCTCGAACCCAAGATAGCGGGTGCCCTGGAACATCAGTTTTCCGATGTCGCCCTCCACAAGCATTCCGTAGTCCGAACCATCTACTTCGAGTTCCATGCGGTCGCCGCTTTCCACCTGAAAGGTCGCATAATAGGTCGTGAACGTATGCATCATCGTATTGTCCGTATGGTGGCGAGAAACTTCCGTGCGCTTTGCCACCACCGTTGCCGGAACGGTCAGCCGCGGCGAATGGTTGTTTTTATTCCATGTGCTGATATTTCCGATGATGGTGTATAGAATCATGCCCAAAACCACAAGGAACAGGATGGGAAACAGAATGCTGAACAGCATATCAAATCCAGCGTAAAACATTTCACTCCTCCAAAATTTCTTCCAGCAGGTCCTTTACATCGTCCAAAAAAGCTTCTTCTCCGAGCGTGTTCATCTTAAAAAACACGGCCTGACTGCCGCCTGCGGTGATGGCGGACAGCCGGATGGGGCTGTCACCGTTCTGGAACATGGTCAGCGTCAGACTCAGGCGGTTGCCGCCCATCATGCTGTACCGCTCAAACACGCGGACACTGCACCGTGCTTCGCCCTCCTTGAAATCGCTGCCCGCTTCCAGGTCGGCAGACCAGCTGCTGTCCGGGATCTCCTGTTCCAATTTGCGGAGAAGCGTGTTGAATTTCTGATTGCGGATGGTCTTTTCCAAAATCGCCATAGAGGGCCCTCCATTCTGCCAACGAAATTCGGTCTGTTTGCCTTAAATACGGACAGGCGGCAATAAAAATTGCAGAAAAACACCCGGAAAGTAAAATTTTCCGGAGCCGCGCACGCAAAAGGACTGCTGCACAATTTTCAGTGCAGCAGTCCTTTTGCGTATCGGGAAAAACAGGTGCTCAGCCCTCGGAGGCAAAGAACTCCTTGGTCAGCTTGACCACAGTGCCGGAGAGCAGCAGCAATGCGATGAGGTTGGGGATGCTCATCAGGCCGTTGAAGGTGTCGGCGATGCTCCACAGCAGGCCCAGGTCCACGGTCGCGCCCAGAATGGACACGAAGGAGTACACCACAAAGAAGGGCTTTGCCACCTTGTCGCTGTGGCAGAGGAACACCAGGAAGCGGGAGCCGTACAGGCCCCAGCCGATGATGGTGGAAAAGGCAAAGCAGCAAAGCGCCACGGCGGTAAAGATGGAAGCCCAGCCGCCGTAGGTGGTGGTAAAGCCGGAGATGGTCAGCTCTGCACCGGCTGCGGTGCCGTAGTTCACGGGGGTGCCGCTGCACAGGATGACCATGGCGGTCAGGGTGCAGATGATGATGGTGTCGGCAAATACCTCAAAGATGCCGAACATGCCCTGCTTCACCGGCTTTTTGGTGTCGGCGCAGGCATGGGCGATGGAGCCGGTGCCAAGGCCGGCCTCATTGGAAAAGATGCCGCGGGAGACGCCCTTCTGCATGCTGATGAACAGGCTGCCGATGGTGCCGCCGGTGAAGGCAGCGGGGTTGAAGGCACCGGCCACGATGGACTCCAGCACATAGGGCAGGCGGGGCAGGTTGAGCCCTACTACGCCCACAGCCAGCACGATGTAGAACAGCGCCATGAAGGGCACCAGCTTTTCGCTCACGCTGCCGATGCGCTTGATGCCGCCCAGCAGCACCATGGCCACCAGCATGGCCACGATGATGCCCGCGATGAGGTTCAGCGTGCTCAGGAAACCGCTGCCCACCACACCGTATTCCAGCAGGGCGGTGTCCACGGCGGCCACGATGGTGTTGACCTGGGTGGCATTGCCGGTGCCGAACACGGTCAGCACGCCGAACAGCGAGTACAGAAATGCCAGGAACTGCCAGCGCTTGCCCAGACCGTTCTTGATGTAATACATGGGGCCGCCCACCCACTCGCCGGTCTCACTGCGCTCACGGAAATGCACGGCCAGGGTCACCTCGGCAAACTTGGTGCACATGCCCAGCAGCGCGGAGCACCACATCCAGAACACGGCACCCGGGCCGCCGATGGCAATGGCGCCTGCCACACCGGCGATGTTGCCGGTGCCCACGGTGCCGGCCAGTGCGGTGCACACCGCCTGGAAGGGGGTTATGGCACCGTCCGAGGCGTCCTTTTTGCGGAACATGCGTCCGATGGTGGTTTTGATGGTGTACGGGAATTTGCGGATCTGCAAAAAGCCGGTGCGCACGCTCAGAAGCAAACCCACACCAATGATGCACACCATGGCGGGCACACCCCAGATAAAGTTGTTGACCGCCGTATTGACGGCCGTGATCGTCTCGATCATAATTCGTCCCACATCCTCTGTAAAGTCTTGCGTTCTGACACATTTTGTCAGCGCAATATAAAAACTATTCTACCGTATTTCTGCGCAGCTGTCAAATGAAATCCCTGCATTTATGCGCCCCGCAGGGCGACGGGAATGCAACAAAAAAGCAGGCCGCCGGGGTCGGGCAGCCTGCTGCAAAAGGGGCCGGAAAGGTTCAGTGCCGGGCCGCCGCGCGGTGGTACACCGGGTAGGCCACCAGTGCGGTGAGCACCTCGGTGATCCAGAAGGCGTGCCACACACCGTCCGGGCCAAGGCGGCCGCACAGCACTGCGGCCAGCGGCAGGATGAACACCACATAGCGGCACAGCGAGATCACCAGCGACGGCACGCCCTTGCCAAGGCCCTCCAGTGCGCCGGACGAGGTGGTGGACACTGCCGACACCACAAAGCCGATGCAGATGATGCGCAGGGCCTTGGCACCGGCGGCGATGGTATCGGGGTTGGAGGTGAACAGCCCGATGAGCTGCCCGGAGGCCAGCAGGCAGATGACCGTGCCCAGCGCCATGATGGCGATGCTCATGAACAGGGTGAGCTCGTACAGCTTCTTCACGCGGGCGTGCTCCCTGGCACCGTAGTTGTAGCCGATGAGCGGGCGCATGCCCTGCACGATGCCGTTGGCGGGCAGGTACAAAAAGGTCTGCAGCTTGTAGTAAATGCCCAGAATGACCACATAGCTCTGGGAGAACCCGGCAAGCAGGCTGTTGAGGAAGGTGACCAGCAGGGAGGGCAGAGCCAGGTTCAGGATGGCCGGCACGCCGATGGCGTACAGCTTGCCGTCCAGTGCAACGTCCGGGTGCAGGCCGCTGCGGCTCAGCCGCACCGGCAGTTCGGTGCGCAGGTAGACAAACAGGTACACGCACAGGTTCAGCAGCTGGCCGATGCCGGTGGCCAGCGCTGCACCGGCAATGCCCATGGCGGGCACCGGGCCCAGGCCGAAGATCAGGACGGGGTCCAGCAGGATGTTGCACACGCAGCCGAACACCAGCGCCACCATGGTCACCTTCATGCGGCCCACAGCCTGGAACATTTTTTCAAAGGCCAGCGCGGCCATATTGATGGTGGCAAACAGGAACACGATGGTGGAGTAGGTGATGCCGGAGGCCACAAGGCTCTCGTCGGTGGTGAACCGGCGCAAAAAGCCCGGCATGATGGCAATGCTCACTACCGTGATGACCACGCCGTGCAGCAGGCTGAGCACCATGCCGTGGGTGGCGGCGATCTCGGCCTTTTTGCGGTCGCCCGCACCCAGGTACAGGGCGATCATGGCGTTGATGCCGATACCAAAGCCGATGGCGATGGCGTTGGCAAAGTTCTGGATGGGGTATACCAGCGAGAGGGCGGTCATGGCGTCCTCGCTGATCTGCGCCACAAACAGGCTGTCCACGATGTTGTACAGGGAGTTGACCAGCATGGAGATCACGTTAGGCAGCGCCATGGACAACAGCAGCGGCAGTACGGGGCGTTCTTTCATAAAGGTATCGTTCATTGATTTCTCGCTCCTGACAGATCGAAAATGGAAAAAGACCGCAAAAAAGCCACACAATGGCTTTTTTGAAGTCATTGTGTGGCGAAAAGTAGCATAGTGCTGTAAAAATCCACACGGTTTTTATTGACTGAAGGATACCACATCCCCGGGGCATTGTCAAGGAGACTGGGCGCAAGAGTATGACTTTTATAGGCTTGACCATTTTTTGTGCAGGGGTTACAATAAAATTGTAGCTTTTATAAAAAGGAGAAACCCGCATGAAATGGATGATCGCGTCCGACCTGCACGGGTCGTATTTCTATGCCAGCCAGATGCAGCAGGCGTTTGAACGGGAACAGGCCGACCGGCTGCTGCTGTTGGGAGACCTGCTCTACCACGGCCCCCGCAACGACCTGCCGGAGGGCTATGCGCCCAAGCAGGTCATGCCTCTGCTCAACGGTATGAAGGACCGCCTGCTCTGCGTGCGCGGCAACTGTGACGCCGAGGTGGACCAGATGGTGCTGGAATTCCCGGTGCTGGCAGACTATGCCGTGCTGCCGGTGGGCAGACGGCTGGTGTACGCTACCCACGGCCATGTCTACAACACCAAGACCCCGCCGCCGCTGGCCCCCGGCGACATCCTGCTGCACGGGCACACCCACATCCCGGCGTGGGAGCCCTTCGGGCAGGGCAGCCTCTACCTGAACCCCGGCTCGGTGAGCCTGCCGAAGGAGGGCAGCGCCCACAGCTACATGACGTTGGAAAACGGCTGCTTCCGGTGGAAAACCATGGACGGCCGGACCTACCACGAACTGACCCTGAGCGAAACCTGAACAACACAGCGCCCGCCTGCTTCCGGAGTGGTTCCGGTGCAGGCGGGCGCTGTGCTTATCCCAAAAAGAAGAAAGAAGAAGAGAGCAGAGTGGGGTTACTCGGCAGCGTAGGCGGAAGCGTTGCTGCCGACGATACGGCCGAACACCACGAAGTCGCACACGGCATTGCCGCCGATGCGGTTGCCGCCGTGCACACCGCCGGTGGTCTCACCGGCTGCATACAGGCCGGGGATGACGCTGCCGTTGGTGTCCAGCACCTGTGCGTCGGTGTTGATCTTCAGGCCGCCCATGGTGTGGTGGATGCCCGGTGCGATCTTGATGGCGTAGTAGGGAGCGGTGGACAGGTCGCCGTCCATGCCGTTGCTGCGACCAAACTCGGCGTCCTCACCGGCTGCCACAGAGGCGTTCCAGGTGTTCATGGTCTCCACAAAGTTGGCGGCAGCGTCGCCGGTCAGGCCCATCTCCTTGGCCAGACCCTCATAGCTGTCGGAAGAGACGGTCAGGCCGTTGCTGATGTACTTCTGGCAGGACTTCAGGTCGTCCACGATGCGCTGGTCAAAGATGATGTAGGCGTAAGCACCCGGCTGCTCCAGCTCGGCGCTGGAAACCGCGTCACGGGTGGACATGTCGTTGCAGAAGCGCTTGCCCTCGGCGTTGACCAGGATGCCGCCCATGCTGCGCACGCTCTCGGACACCAGCATGCCGGTCTCCTGATACACGGTGGGGTGCAGCTGGATCTGGTCCATGTCCACGGTGTCGGCACCAATGGCCTCAGCCATCAGGATGCCGTCGCCGGTGGCACCGGCGTGGTTGGTGGTCACGGCGTTGGCCAGGGCCGGGTTAAAGCTGGCCATCAGCTCAAAGTTGGCACCAAAGCCGCCGGCGGCAATGATCACGCTCTTGGCGTTGATGGTGTAGTCGTGCTCGGTGCTCTCGGCCTTGATGCCGCAGGCAGCGCCGTCGTTGGTCAGGATCTCGGTGGCCTTGGTGTTCAGCAGGATCTGCACGCCCAGCTTTTCGGCCTGAGCGTTCAGCTTTTCCACCAGATAGCTGCCCACGGCGCTGCCGTCCTCGGGCTCATGCAGATACTTGTGGGTGGTGCCGCCGGTGGCTGCCACCTTGGGCAGCGGGGCACCGATGGAGGTCAGCCAGTCGATGGCGTCGGAGCTCTGCTCGGCATCCCGGTCTGAGCTACCGGGTGCTGCGCCGGGACCGGATGTACGCCGTGTTCGGCAAGGGACACCCGCTGGAGCAGGCTGCCGCCCGGGAGGGCAGCTTTGCCTGGGAGTGGCTGGAGGGGCAGACCCTGCTGCTGCAGAACCAGACCCAGCGGCAGGGCCAGTATATTTTGCAGGAGCTGCGGAGCCGCCGCCTGCATCCGGCCGAAATTCTGGAAAGCAGCAACATCCGGGCAGCCGCGGCGCTGGCCGCCAACGGGTACGGCATCGGCTTCCTGAGCGGCGAGCTGCTGGAACACCTGAACAACGCGGTGCCGTTCAACGCGTTTCCGCTCCGGGACTGCACCCTCCCGCTGGAGTCGGTGGCAGCCTGGCGGGCCGGGAACTATCTGCCCCGGTACGCGTTGGCGTTCATCGAGCGGATGGAACAGCTGGAAAACCAGAAATACAACAATAGCGCAACAAAAATGCACTGAAACCGGCGTAAAACGAACAAAAATAAACCGGCCCTTCTCCTTTGGCAGCACAGCGCTGCCGGGGAGAGGGGCCGGTGTTTTTGTAGGTGGAAAAAGGCTCACAGCTCCACTTTTTCCTGCGCGCGGTACTGCAGGGCTTCCAGCAGGGAGTCCTCGTCCAACAGGCTCTTGCCGGCCAGGTCGGCCACCGTGCGGGCCACCCGCAAAATGCGGTCGTGGGCGCGGGCCGAAAGCCCCAGTGCATCGTAGGAGGCGCGGAGTAGCCGTTCCGCACCGGGGGTCATGCGGCAGATGCGCCGCACCTGCCCGGCGTTGAGCTGGGCGTTGCAGTGCACCCCCTCGTAGCCGGGGGCCGCATAGCGTTTTGCCTGGATGGCCCGCGCCGCCAGCACCTGTTTGCGCAGGTCGGCACTGCTCTCGGCGGGGGCGGCGGTGTGCAGCTCGTCAAAGGCGATGGGGTCCATCTCCACGCACAGGTCGATGCGGTCCAGCAGCGGGCCGGACACCCGGCTGCGGTACTGCCGCACCGCGCTGGGCGAGCAGGTGCACTGCCGGGTGGGGTGGCCGTAGTAGCCGCATTTGCAGGGGTTCATGGCGGCGACCAGCTGGAAATGGCTGGGGTAGGTGGCGCTGCCTGCGGCGCGGCTCACGGTGATCTGGCCGTCCTCCAGCGGCTGGCGCAGCACCTCCAGGCTCTCGCGGGAGAACTCCGGCAGCTCGTCCAGGAACAGCACGCCGCAGTTGGCCAGGCTGCACTCGCCGGGGCGGAACTGGGCACCGCCGCCCGCCAGCGAGACGGCACTGGCCGAGTGGTGCGGGCTGCGGAAAGGCCGTGCCGTGATCAGGCCCCGGCCCTGGGGCAGCTGCCCGGCGATGGAATAGATCTTGGTGGTCTCCACGGCTTCCTCCCGGGTGAGAGGCGGCAGGATGCCCGGCAGGCGCTTGGCCAGCATGGATTTGCCGGTACCCGGGGCACCCATCAGCAGCACGTTGTGGCCCCCGGCCGCAGCGATGACCATGGCCCGGCGGGCCAGTGCCTGCCCCATCACGTCGGCAAAATCCGGCACCTGCGCCCAGGCCTCGGCGGGGTCAAAGGGAACGGCTGCCGCAGCGGTCAGCGGTCGGATGCCGCGCAGGGCGTCCACCACCTCCCGGGCGGTGTGGGCCGGGTAGACGGCCATGCTGTCGGCACAGGCCTCGGCAGCCTCGGCGGCGTTTTCGGCGGGTACATACAGGGCGCGGATGCCGTTTTCGGCGGCGGCCAGTGCCATGGGCAGCACGCCGGATACCGGGCGCAGGGTGCCGTCCAGCGCCAGCTCACCCAGAAAGGCGGCGTCCTCCGGCATATCCTCCAGCTGGCCGCTGGCCGTGAGCACGGCCAGCAGCAGGGGCAAATCGTACACCGGGCCGGTCTTGCGCACATCGGCGGGGGCCAGGTTGACCGTGATGCGCCGGTCCGGGAACTTGAAGCCCAGGTTCTTGATGGCGGCACGCACGCGGTCCGCACTTTCCCGCACGGCGGAATCCGGCAGGCCTACGATGGAAAAGGCGGGCAGCCCGCCCGAAACGTCGGCCTCCACGGCCACGGCAAAGCCGCGCAGGCCGTTCAGGCCAAAGCTCTTTGTTACCGAATACATGGGTGCACCTCGCTTGCATTTTCTGCGCGAAAACGGTCGAAAATTGGGTGGAAAAATTTGGGAGGAACCGTCAGCCTTCGACAGCATCTCCCGGTCGATTTCATTATAGTAAAGGGCAGGAAAGATGTCAATGCAGCGGAAAGGAGAGCGACAAACGATGACAGGCAAGGAATACTGCCGGTACATCCGTACTTATTCAGAGCTGGAGGGGCTGCAGCGGGCCCACACGGTGGTGTACTGCGCCCAGACCGTGCCCGGGGGCGTGCTGGCCCAGCTGCGGTGGGAGCAGGCGGGCCGGGTACAGTGCAGTACGGTGCTGGCTCCGCAGGGCAGTTTTGCCCGGATGATGCAGCTTTTGCGCTATCTGTGCGAGAACAGCATCGGCCCGGAACAGTGGCTGGAGGTGCTGGAGGACGTGCACCAGCCCTACCGGCTGCTTCCGGAAACACAGCAGCCCGCCGACATCCACCCGGAGAGCGGCTGTTTTTGTGGTATTTGCTGATTTTGTACCGGTAAGATTGTGGCAAAATATGCAATTGACATGATGGACACAAGCGTTTATAGTATAATTAGGTTTGAATAAACTGTCTCCTTTTTTGGGAAAAAATAACAAAGGTAAGGTGTGCAACATGTATCTGGATGAATATAAGCGCTGGCTGGCAGCGGAGCTGGACGATGCGGATCTGAAGCCCGAACTGGCAAAGATCGAGGGCAACGACGACGAGATCAAGGATCGCTTTGCTGTGGCTTTGAAGTTTGGCACCGCAGGTCTGCGCGGCGTCCTGGGCGCGGGTACCAACCGCATGAACATCTACGTTGTGCGTCAGGCTACCCAGGGCCTGGCCAACTGGGTCAAGACCCAGGGCGGCAGCCAGACCGTCGCCATCAGCTACGACAGCCGCCTCAAGAGCGACGTTTTTGCCAAGACGGCTGCCGGTGTTCTGGCAGCCAATGGCATCAAGGTGCGCATCTATGATGCCCTGATGCCGGTGCCGGCCCTGAGCTTTGCTACCCGCTACTATCAGTGCAATGCAGGCATCATGGTCACCGCCTCCCACAACCCGGCCAAGTACAACGGCTACAAGGCCTACGGCCCGGACGGCTGCCAGATGACCGATGACGCCGCCGCCATCGTGTACGACGAGATCCAGAAGACCGATGTGCTCACCGGTGCCAAGTACATCTCCTTTGCCGAGGGCGTGGAAAACGGCCTGATCCGTTTTGTGGGCGATGACTGCAAGAAGGCCCTGTACGACGCCATCGAGGCCCGTCAGGTGCGCCCCGGCCTGTGCAAGACCGCCGGCCTGAAGCTGGTGTACAGCCCCCTGAACGGTTCCGGTCTGGTGCCGGTCACCCATGTGCTGAACGACATGGGCATCACCGATATCACCATCGTGCCCGAGCAGGAGTACCCCAACGGCTACTTCACCACCTGCTCCTACCCCAACCCTGAGATCTTCGACGCCCTGAAGCTGGGCCTGGATCTGGCCACCAAGCCCGGTGCCGACCTGATGCTGGCCACCGACCCCGACGCCGACCGCGTGGGCATCGCCATGAAGTGCCCGGATGGCAGCTATGAGCTGGTGTCCGGCAACGAGATGGGCGCTCTGCTGCTGGATTACATCTGCGCAGGCCGCATCGAGAAGGGCACCATGCCCAAGAACCCCGTGGCCGTCAAGTCCATCGTGTCCACCCCGCTGGCCGATGCCATTGCCGCCCACTACGGCGTGGAGATGCGCAGCGTGCTGACCGGCTTCAAGTGGATCGGCGACCAGATCGCCAATCTGGAAGCTGCCGGTGAAGTGGACCGCTTCATCTTCGGCTTCGAGGAGAGCTACGGCTATCTGGCAGGCCCCTATGTCCGCGATAAGGACGCCGTCATCGGCTCCATGCTGATCTGCGAGATGGCTGCCTACTACCGCAGCATCGGTTCTTCCATCAAGCAGCGTCTGGAAGAGATCTACGCCCAGTACGGCCGCTACCTGAACAAGGTGGACAGCTTCGAGTTCCCCGGACTGACCGGCATGGAGAAGATGGCGTCCATTATGCAGAAGCTGCGCGACAACCCGCCCACCGAGCTGGCCGGCCACAAGGTGGTCAAGGTCACCGACTACAAGAAGCCCGAGGAGACCGGCCTGCCGGCTGCCAACGTGCTGATCTACGCACTGGAGAACGGTGCGACTGTGGTGGTCCGTCCCTCCGGCACCGAGCCGAAGATCAAGACCTACTTCACCACCCTGGGCAAGGATCTGGCCGAGGCCCAGGCCCAGAAGGATGCCTTGGCTGCTGCCATTGAGCCCATCCTGGCATAAACCGCACTGAAATAAGGTCCCAAAGCCCTTTTGCACCCGCCTGCCCGGCGGTGCAAAAGGGCTTTTTTGCTGGGCGGAACCGGTTGCAGTTTGCGGGCCGATACGCTATAATAAAAGATGACTTATTATAGCCAGCCGCAGCCGGAAACACCGGCGCGGCGGCAGCAGGGGCAGGTGTGCAGATTGCAAAAAACGATTTCGGCCGTGCTGGTGGCGGCAGGTTCTTCCACCCGGATGGGGTTCGACAAGCTCAGCTTTGACCTGGGCGGCGAAACGGTGCTGCACCGCAGCATCCGCGCTTTTGACCAGTGCCCGCAGATCGGCGAGATCGTGCTGGTGGCGGGCAAAAACCGTGCTTTCGTGGAGCAGCAGGCCGTCGGCTGCACCAAGCCGGTGCAGATCGTGGCCGGTGGTGCCACCCGCGCCGAGAGCGCCAAGAATGGCGTGCTGGCAGCCCACGGGGAGCTGGTGGCTGTGCACGACGCAGCCCGGCCCTTTGTGAGCCCGGCCGTCATCGCGGCGGTGCTGGAAGCCGCTGCCCGCTGCGGAGCTGCCGCCCCGGCAGTGCCGGTCAAGGACACCATCAAGCAGGCCGTGCCCGGTGACGGCAAAACGGTGCCGGAAGCCTGCCTTGTGCACAGCACCCCGGACCGCAGTACCCTGTATGCGGTGCAGACGCCCCAGTGCTTTGACCGGACGCAGTATCTGGCCGCCCTGCAGGAGCTGGACGCCGAAAAAGCCCGGCTGGTCACCGATGACTGCAGCCTGTTCGAGCTCACTGGCCGCTCGGTGCAGCTCACCCAGGGTGACTACGCCAACCTGAAGATCACCACGCGGGAGGACCTGCCCCGCCCGGTACAGAAAGAGGAAACGAGAATGCGCATTGGACATGGTTATGACGTGCACCGCCTGGTGGAAGGCCGCAAGCTGATCCTGGGCGGCGTGGAGATCCCCTTTGAAAAGGGCCTGCTGGGCCACTCGGACGCCGATGTGCTGGCCCACGCGGTGATGGACGCCGTGCTGGGTGCGGCGGCGCTGGGGGATATCGGCCAGCATTTCCCGGACAATGACCCCGCCTATGCCGGGGCCGACAGCCTGGAGCTGGCCCGCCATGTGGCCCGCATCCTGTCGGAGCACGGTTACCGGGTGGAAAACATCGACGCCACCATCCTCTGCCAGCGGCCTAAGCTGGCACCGCACATCCCGGCCATGCGGGCCAATCTGGCGGCGGCTTTCGGCCTGCCGGTGGACGCCGTGAGCGTCAAGGCTACCACGGAAGAGCATCTGGGCTTTACCGGCGAGGGACTGGGCATTGCCGCCCACGCCGTCGCCCTGATCGAAACACGGTAACAGGAGTGTGCGTCCATGACACTGAATGCGATCATTGCCAATTTTCAGACCTTCAAGCTCGTTGACCTGCTGGATATCATCATCATTGCGTTCCTGATCTACCAGCTGCTGGGCATCGTCAACCGCACCCGCGCCGGGCAGCTGTTCAAGGGCGCGCTGCTGGTCATGGCGGTTTATCTGGTGGCCGAAACGCTGAACATGCGCACGGTCACCTGGCTGCTCAACTCGCTGCTGCAGGTGGGCCTGCTCACCCTGGTGGTGCTGTTCCAGCCGGAGATCCGCCGTGCTCTGGAGCGCATGGGCCAGACCGACCAGTGGGCCGCAAAGCTGTTCAACGTGAAAGGCCGCTACAACGACCCCAGCCTGAAAGGGGCCTGGCGCAGCGCCATCATTGCCATCTGCGACGCGGCAGAGCGCTTTTCGGAGACCAAGACCGGTGCGCTCATCGTGCTGGAACGCCACACCAACCTGTCTGAGATTGTGCGCACCGGCACCCCGGTGAACAGCGCGGTGAATCTGGAAGTGCTGGGCACCATCTTCTACGAGGGCACTCCCCTGCACGACGGTGCCGCCATCATTGAGAACGGCCGCATCAAGGCCGCAGGCTGCGTGCTGCCGCTTTCCAATAATCTGGATCTGGGCAAGGACATGGGCACCCGCCACCGCGCCTGCCTGGGCATTGCCGAAAACTCGGACGCCATCGCCATCGTGGTCAGCGAGGAGACGGGTATCATCTCCATGGCAAAAAATGGCGTGCTGATCCGTCATTTTGACCGCCAGACCCTGTACACCCGCCTGATCGACGAGATGATCCCCAAGGAGCCTGTGGTGGAAAAGAGCACGGCCGACACCTGGAAGGACCGCGCAAAGAGCCTGATGAAGTGGGTCAGCCAGAAAGGGGAGGACGAGCAGCAATGACCAATCAACCCAAGAATACCAGCGGCGCAAAGCCTGCTGTTCCCCACAAAAAGAACTTTTTGGACGACCGCCGCATCCGGCTGGCACTGTCCATTCTGGGTGCCATTGTGGCCTGGATGATCGTGACCATCATCGTGCAGCCCGGCACCACCAACACCATCTACAATGTGCCGGTGGACTATACCTACGATTCCTCCGTTTATACCTCCCGTGGACTGAGCATCGTCAGCGCCGAGGACAAGACGGTGAACCTGAAGATCTCCGGCGACGGCTACACCATCGGCAGCCTGACGGCCTCCGATTTCGTGGTCTACCCGGACTGGTCCAGCGTGCGGGACAGCGGTGAAAAGACCCTGCGCCTGCTGGTGCGGGGGGCCAACGGCATGCTCAATGGCGTCACCGTGACCATCGACGGCTCCGACAACATGGTGGACGTGGTGTTCGATGTGGTGGAGGAAAAGACCCTTCCCGTTACCGTGACCACCAATTACCTGGCCATCTCGGACGGGTATATCCTCTACAGCACCGAGGTGTCCAAGGATATGGTCACTCTGTCCGGCCCCAGCAGTGAGCTGGACAAGGTGACCACCTGCACCGCCGAGGTGACCTACTCCGGCGAGCTGGACAGTTCGGTCACCCTGGCAACGCCGCTGCGGTTCTACACCTCCGGCGGCACGGAAGTGAACTTTGAGTACACCGAGCTGGAAGAAAGCAGCGTGGACGTGACCTTGCAGGTGTACAAGATGGCCACCCTGCCGGTGAACGTGAGCTTCATCAACGCGCCCCGCGACTTTGACGAGTCGGTGCTGGTGTATGAGCTCAGCCGCAAGCAGCTCAAGGTGGCCGGCCCGGCGGAAAAGATCGACGCGTTGTCCACCTTGTCCATCGGCACCATCGACCTGTCCACCTTCACACTGAACAAGGTCTATGAGTTGCCCATTGAGCTGCCCAGCGACATCTACCTGCTGGACAACATTTCCACCATCACCCTCAGCTTTGACTGCTCCGGTCTGGAGACCAAGACCATGAACCTGCCTTCCAGCTGTGTGCAGGTGGTGAATCTGCCGTCCACCTATCAGCTCACAGTGGAGACCGACCGGCTGATGAACGTGACCCTCTGCGGCCCGAAGGCTGCATTGGAGACCCTGACCCCGGAACAGGTGGTCGTGGAGATCGACGCAGAGGACTTCTCGGTGGCCACCGGCCAGCAGAACATCGCCTGCCGCCTGTATGTGCCCTCCAACGGCAAGATCTTTGCACTGGGCAGCTATGTGCTGCAGTGCCGCATTGAAAGCAACTGATAAAAAGGAACACACTGTACTATGATTCTCGTTCGCAACATCCGTCTGCCGCTCTCCGCCGGGGAACCGCAGGCATTTGAAAAGGCCCTGCGGGAGGCACGCATCCCCCGCGCAAAGGTGCAGCATCTGGGCGTGGCAAAGCTGTCGGTGGACGCCCGCCGCGGCCAGCCCAAGCTGGTGTACACCGTGGCCGTTACCCTGAAAAACGAAGCCGAAGAACCCGCCTTCGCCGGGGCATCGGCCAACGTGTCCCTGCACAGCAGGACCGACTTCCGGGTGCAACGGGGCACGCAGAAGCTGCTCCACCGCCCGGTGGTGTGCGGCCTGGGGCCTGCCGGTCTGTTTGCGGCGCTGCTGCTGGCCCGGCAGGGCTACCGGCCCATCGTGCTGGAGCGCGGCCCGGCGCTGGACGAGCGGGTGCAGGCGGTGGAACACTTTTCCGCCACCGGCGAGCTGGACCCCAACGCGAACATCCAGTTCGGTGAGGGCGGCGCAGGCACCTTCTCGGACGGCAAGCTGACCACCCGCATCGGTGACGAGCTGTGCGGCCTTGTCACGGAAGTGTTTTTGCAGCACGGTGCCCCGGCGGAGATCGCCTGGAAGCAGAAGCCCCATGTGGGCACCGACCTGCTGCGGGGGGTCATCACCTCCATCCGCAAAGAAATCGAATCCCTGGGCAGTGAGGTGCATTTCAACACGGCCCTCACCGGTCTGGAACAGAAAAACGGACACATTACCGGAATTTTCACAACGGATGGTTCCTTTGCCTGCGAAGCACTGGTGTTTGCGGTGGGCCACTCGGCCCGCGATACCTTTGCCATGCTCATGGACAGCGGCCTTGTGCTGGAGTGCAAGCCCTTCAGCGTGGGCTTCCGCGCAGAGCATCTGCAGAGCGAGATCGAAAAGAGCCTGTATCACGAGGCGGCAGGCCACCCGGCCCTGCCCCGCGGCGAATACCAGCTGTCCCAGCATGTGGGGGAGCGGTGCGTGTATACCTTCTGCATGTGCCCCGGCGGGCAGGTGGTGGCCTCGGCCAGTGAGGAAGGCCGTGTGGTGACCAACGGCATGAGCTACCACGCCCGCAGCGGCAAAAATGCAAACGCCGCCGTGGTGGTGAGCGTGAACGGCACCGACTTTGCAAACGACCCCCGGCAGGCCATCGCGTTCCAGCGGGAGCTGGAAGCAAAGGCCTACGCGGCAGGCCGTGCGGCCGGGCCTTACGCCGCCCCGGCCGAGAACATCCGGAGCTTTTTGGAAGGGCAGGGCCAGCTGCACATCGGTAGCGTGGAACCGACCTACGACCGCGGTGTGACCGCCGCCGACCTGGGCAGCCTGCTGCCTGCGGAGCTGGCCGACACCCTGCGGGCCGGTCTGCGTGCCTATGAGCACAAGATCGCGGGCTACACCGCACCGGATGCCATCCTCACCGGCCTGGAGACCCGCACCAGCAGCCCGGTGCGGCTGAAGCGGGAAGAGAACTTCGAGTGCACCCAGCTGGCAGGTCTGTATCCCTGCGGCGAGGGCGCCGGATATGCGGGCGGCATCATGAGCGCCGCCGTGGATGGCCTGCGGGTGGCCCGCGCCATCATCAGCCGGTATGCACCGGCAGAAGGGTGAGAAGAATTTGATGAACGATCGTGAAAACGATACAATGAGAGAAAATGAGGGCCGTCAGGTGCAGCAGGAGCTGGAAAACCAGCTGCGCGCCTTTGGCGATACCATGTCGGATGCCTTTGCCCATGGCTTTGAGGGCAAAGGGGAGGACATTGGTGACCGCGCCTATGGTGTAGGCCGTGCGGCGGTGAATGCTGCAAACTTTGGCCTTGGCGAAGCGGCAAAGGCGTTCCGCAGCCGCCGGGAGGAATACTACCGCAGCCGCCAGAATGCGCAGAATACGAAAAAACAGGGCTTGAATGAGGACAATATCAACGCGCAGGCCGCAGGTGTTTCCGGCTGGTTCCGGCAGATGTTCGGCAAGGCAGAGACGACCCCGGCAGACGAGATCCGCGCCAGTGCCAAAAAGCGCTACAGCGCAGGCTGCGCATTGCTGGCAGTCGGCATCACGTTTACGGTGATCTTTGGCATCACGGCGGTTTCCTGTCTGGGTGCGGCGGGCCTGTTTACGCCCAATGCGGCGGTTCTGCAGGCCCTTCTGCAGGACAGCTTTATGGCTGAAAATGCTGCAGCCATGGGCAGCTTTGCGCTGGGGGCGGTGCGGATCACCGGCTGGTGCTTTGCGGCTGTCACCGCCGTGTTCGTGTGGATGATCACTGCCGGTGCATCCCGCCTGAAGGCCAGCAAGACGCTGCTCCGTCTGGCCGAGGCAGCAGAAGGCTTTGACTGCAAAAAGGGCCTGCCGCTGGATGCCGTGGACGAGAAAAAGGCCCGTGCCCTCAAGCGGGTGCGCAGATTCATCCGCAATGGCTGGCTGAGTGCATGGGTGGACGAAAAAGCGGAAAAGCTTTACCTGACTGCTGAGGATTACCGTGCCGCGCAGGAAGCTGCCGCAGCCTCCAAGGCACCGCCGCAGCCGGAACCGGCGGCAGAAAAAACAGACGATGTGCCGCTCAATCTTGAGACGGCGCGCCGCTTTGCCGCCGTGCTGCAGCAGGAAAAACAGCTGATGCAGGATGCGCAGGGCCGCGAAGAGCTGGACCATATGCAGACCACCACCACTGCCATCTGTGACTGGCTGGAAGCGCACCCGGAAAGCCTGCCCAAGGCCCGCCGCTTTGCGGAATACTATATCCCCACCACCCTCAAGCTGCTGCACACCTACAACGATGTGCAGGGCCAGCAGGGCGAAAACGCCGAGACCATCCGCCGCGATATCGCGGGCATCCTTCACACGCTGAATCAGGCCTACGACACCCTGTATGATACGCTGCTCTCGGATGTAGCGATGGATGTCTCTTCTGAGATCGCCGCCCTGCAGGGAATGCTGGCCAACGACGGCCTGACGGGAGGAAATTTTGAATGACCTACCGTGCATGGAATCTGAAGCCGCTGGACCGTGCCGCGCTGCGGGAGCTGACGCAGGCGATTGCGGAGCAGGCCACCGAAGAACTGGAATATAACGCACAGGACGACGAGCCGTGGAGCGAGCAAAAATATGCAGCCGCCCTTGCCGCCCAGCAGAAGGAAAATGCCCTGTTGGCGGGAGTGCTGACGGCCCGCGGCATTACCGACCCTACCGAAGCACTGACCCTGCTTGCCGGTGAGGAAGAATTGAGCGACCCCTCGCTGCTCACCGATATGGACAAGGCCTGCGAGCGCATCTGGCGGGCCATTGACGAGGGCGAGACCATTGTGGTGTTCGGCGATTATGACGTGGACGGCGTGACGGCCACGGCCCTGCTGTACCAGCATCTCAAGGGCATGGGGGCTACCGTAAAATGTATGTTGCCCAGCCGCGAGGGCGACGGCTACGGCCTTTCGCGCAATGCCATCCGTTCCATCCACGATAAGGGCTGCAAGCTGATCGTGACGGTGGATAACGGCATTTCTGCTGTGGAAGAAGCCGATTATGCCGCTGAACTGGGCATTGACCTGATCATTACCGACCATCATCTGCCGCCGGAAACTCTGCCCAAGGCCATTGCCGTGGTAGACCCCCGTCGTGAGGACGACACCAGTCCCTTCAAGGGCCTGTGCGGTGCGGGCGTGGCATTCAAGCTGTGTGCCGCACTGGATGGCTGCCCGCCGGAAGAAATGCTGGACTACTGCGGCGACCTTGCCGCTGTGGGTACTGTGGCGGACGTGATGCCGCTTACCGGCGAAAACCGCACCCTTGTCAAGGCGGGCCTGCGCCAGCTGCAGAACACGGACCGTCCGGGTCTGGAAGCGTTGCTGGAAGAGGTGGGCCTTGCGGGCAGACCGGTCACCGCAGAAAATGTCAGCTACGCCATTGCGCCCCGCATCAATGCGGCTGGCCGCATGGACAACGCTGTTACGGCTTTGCAGCTGGTGATGTGTGAGGACCCGGACCGCGCCGCAGAGCTGGCCCATAAACTGAACGAGATCAATACAAAGCGTCAGGAGACAGAGCTGCAGATCTTCAAGGCCGCGCAGGAACTGCTGGAACAGGAACCGGAGCGGCTGGAAGACCGCGTGATGCTGCTGTGGGGCCGCGATTGGCACCCCGGTGTCATTGGCATCGTGGCATCCCGGCTGGTGGAACGCACCGGCCGGCCTGTGATCGTGGTGACGATCGACGAGCACGGCGAATGCAAGGGCAGCGGACGCAGCGTGCAGGGCTTCAATTTGCATGCCTGCATTGGTGCCTGCGCAGATCTGCTCATCCGCTACGGCGGCCATGCCATGGCTGCGGGCCTTTCGGTGCGGGAAGAAAATCTGCCCGCTCTGCGCCGCCGCCTGAACGACTGGGCAGCACGGGAATGCCCGGTGCTGCATACCACCCCGCTGGAGTGCGACCTGCCCATCCATCTGGACCGTGTGACCGTAGAAAGTGTGCGGAAACTCGACCAGCTGGCTCCCTATGGGGCCGAGAACCCGACCCCGGTGTTCCTTTTGCAGAACGCCGTGCTGGATGGGGTATACCCGGTATCGGAGGGCAGGCACAGCCGCCTGCGCCTGCGGCAGGGCAATGCCAGCGTGTATGCCGTGTGGTTCGGTATGCCGCCGGAACAGCTGCCCTATGCCATGGGCGATGTGGTGGATGCTGCGCTGAACCTTTCGGTCTACGATTCGCCCCGGGGCGCACAGCTTTCGGGCCGCATTCTGGACCTGCATCCGGCAGGGCTGGGCACAAAGCTTGCGGAGCAGGCTGCTTTTGTGGTGGCGCTGCGCCGCGGCACACCCCTGACTGAGGAACAGAAAAAGCTTATTACGCCTGAGCGCAGTGATATCGTCACAGTGTACCGTGAGCTGCAGGCGCGCCGCTGGCACGCAGAAGATCTGCAGCCGCTGTGCGCAAAACTGGGCGAGGAAAATACAGGCAAAACACTGGTGGCGGTCACGGCTCTGGAACAGGTGGGCCTGATCGCCGCTGTGGAAAAGGGTGGGGCAAAATATCTGGAGCTTGTGCCTGCGCAGGGCAAAAAGAACCTTGCGGATGCCCCGATCCTGAAATGTTTGGAGGGAATGTAAAATGCCAGAGGGAAAGAAAGCTGCGGTCCTGGCACCCAAGCCGGTGCGGGAAGAAGATCTCTACTCCGCAAAGACCCACCTGCATCAGCCGGTACAGGTGCAGGAAACGGCTACCGTTTCTGCAACAGCACAGCTGGCCGATGCCCCGGAAGGCGCGCTGCCTTCGGAGGTGCGGCCGGAGATCGTTACCTGGGAAAAGCTGTGTGAGGCCATCAAGGCCAGTGGCCGCTCCTACAATATGGAGATGATCGAAAAGGCATATGACCTTGCCAACACTGCCCACAAGGGGGTGTGCCGCCGCAGCGGCGAGCCGTATATCTGCCATCCGCTGGCTGTGGCACGGCTGGTGCTGGATCTTGGCATGGACTCCGAGAGCATTGCTGCGGCCCTGCTGCACGATGTGGTGGAGGACACTCCCACTACGCTGGACGACCTGAAAGCCGCCTTTGGCGAGGAAGTTGCCCTGCTGGTGGACGGCGTGACCAAGCTGACCAAGATCCAGTTCTCTAACATTGAGGAACTGCAGGCTGAAAACCTGCGCAAGATGCTGCTGGCCATGAGCCGCGATGTGCGCGTGATGATCATTAAGCTGTGCGACCGGCTGCACAACATGCGCACCGGTGATGCATGGCCGGAACAGAAGCGCCGCGATAAAGCCCGCGAGACTATGGAGGTGTATGCCCCCATCGCCAACCGTCTGGGAATCCTGAACGTGAAGGAAGAGCTGGAAGACCGCAGCCTGCATTACCTTGACCCTGTGGGCTACGAGGAGATCAGCCGGATGCTCAGTGAGCGTGCAGGCGAGGAGTTCCTTGCAAAGGTGTCCGGTGTGATCGAGCGGCGGCTGGCCGAAAGCGGCATTGAGGGCGCTACCATCAAGCGCCGCGTCAAGAGCATTTACGGCATCTATCGCAAGACCATCATGCAGAACAAGTCCTTTGATGAGATCTACGATATCTATGCGGTGCGTGTCATTCTGGATACGCTGGCCGAGTGCTACAGCACTCTGGGCCTCATCCACGATATGTACCATCCGCTGCCCAACCGCTTCAAGGACTATATCTCCACTCCCAAGCCCAATGGCTACCAGAGCCTGCACACCACCGTCATCGGCCACGAGGGCATCCCCTTTGAGGTGCAGATCCGCACCCGCAAGATGGACGAGCAGGCCGAGTACGGCGTTGCGGCCCACTGGAAGTATAAAGAAGGTCTGGATGGCCACGACAAGCTGGACGAACGTCTGGCATGGGTGAGCCAGCTGTTGGAAAACCAGCGCGTCAGCGAGGATTCCGGCAATCTGCTGCACGACCTCAAGAGCGACCTGCTGCCGGAGGAAGTGTTTGCCTTTACCCCCAAGGGCGATGTCATCAACCTGCCCACCGGCGCTACCTGCATCGATTTTGCCTATGCGATCCATTCGGCGGTGGGCAACCGCATGGTGGGCTGCAAGGTGAACAACCGCATGGTGCCCATCGACCACATCGTTTCCACCGGCGAGATCATCGAAGTGATCCTTGGCCCGGCGGACAAAGGCCCCAGCCGCGACTGGCTCAAGATCGTGCGCACCAGCGAAGCGAAGAGTAAGATCCGAAACTGGTTCAAAAAGATGCGCCGCGAGGAAAATATCACGCAGGGACGTGATGCATTGGCCCGTGAGCTGCGCAGGGAAATGATCATCATTCCGGACGACCAGCTGGACGATTTTATCAACAGCTGTTCCCGCCGCCTGCGCCAGAACAATGCCGAGGAGCTTTATGCCGCCATCGGCTACGGCGGCATGACCATTGCCAACTGCCTGCCCAAGCTCAAGGAGGAGTGGCAGAAGCTGAAAGCTTCGGAGGAAAAGGCCGGGGAAGACCTGCCCAAGGTGGACCTGAGCCGTGTGCACGCTACCGACGGCGTGGTGGTGGAAGGCTTCGATAACACCCCCATCAAGTTTGCCAAGTGCTGCAGCCCGCTGCCGGGCGACCCCATCGTGGGCTTTATCACCCGCGGCTTTGGCGTTTCCATCCACAAGCAGAGCTGCGCCAATGCCATTTCCAGCATGAAGGATCCCACCAACGCCCCCCGCTGGGTCAAGGCGTACTGGGCCGACAGCGTCAGGGACAGCTATAAGGCCGGCATTGAGATCATTGCGCTGAACCGCAACGAGCTGCTGCAGGATGTGCTGGCTGCGCTGGCGGATATCCGTGTGCCCATCTATGCGGTGAACGCCCGTCAGGTGGAAAACAACTGCGCCATGGTCAGTCTGACCATCGGCATCAACAATACCGAGCACCTCAACCGTGTGGTCGCAAGACTTTCCAAGGTGAAGGACGTGCTCAAGGTGACAAGGAGCTAAAACATGCGTGCAGTCATTCAGGCGGTGTCTTCCGCCAGTGTGCGGGTAAACGGCGGTGAGCCGCGGGCCATCGGGCCGGGCCTTATGATCCTGCTGGGTGTCAGGGATACCGACAGTCTGGACATCGTGCCCAAGCTTGCCGATAAATGCGCGGGCCTGCGCATCTTTCCGGACGCAGAGGGCAAGCTGAATCTCAGCGCAAAGGACCTTGGCTATTCGGCTCTGGTGGTGAGCCAGTTCACCCTTTACGGCGACACGAAAAAAGGCTACCGGCCCAGCTTTATCAAGGCCGCAAAGCCGCCGCTCTCCATGGATGCTTACGAGCTGTTCCTTGCAGAGATGAACAAACAGGGCCTGAAGGATGTTCAGCACGGCGAGTTTGGCGCGGACATGCAGGTGGCTCTTGTGAACGAAGGACCCTGCACCATTATCATCGATACCGACGAGTGGAAGAAAAAGGAGTGACCGCCATGCAGGCTTTTCATATTCCGGGCGCTGCGCCGCTGTATACCAATACCTTCCTGCTCATTTCCGACGCAGGCCATGCCGTGGTCATTGATCCGGCGGCAGATGCGCAGACCTACGATAAAATTTTAAAGGAAAACAATGCGCAGCTCACCACCATCCTGTGCACCCACGGCCACTACGACCATGTGGGCAGCGCCGAAGCCTTGCGCACCGAGTGGAACGCAAAGCTCTACTGTGAGGCTGCCGACCTTGCAGGCGACCGCATGTATCCGCTGAGCGCAGCGGACTGCGGCTACGCAGAAGGGGAGACTGTCTCGGTAGACGAGCTGCAGTTCACGGTCTGGCACACGCCCGGCCATACGCCCGGCGGCGTGGTGCTGCTGTGCGGCGAGTATCTCTTCTGCGGCGATACCCTGTTTGCAGGCAGCATCGGCCGTACCGATCTGGAGGGCGGCAGCAGTGCACAGATGGCCGAGAGTCTGCGTAAACTGGCAAAGCTGCCCATCCCGCGCGGCACGCAGGTGCTGCCCGGCCATGGCGAGTTCTCCACCTTTGGCGATGAACTGGACAACAATTACTTCATCCGCAGCGCTGTGCGCGGCAACAATGATTTATTTTAAAGAGTGAACAACATGAAGATTTATATTACCGGCCTGCCTTCCGGCTACGAAGTGGAGCATCTGGTGCGTTTGTTTTACCCCATGGCACCGCTCACCCTCACCCCACCGGAGAACGCCGAGGACTGCGTCTGGGCAGAAAAAACGCCGGACGGCCTGCATGCACTGGTGCGTCAGGACGGCAGAAGTGCTGAACGACACGCACCGCTGCCCGCGCCTGTGGAACAGGGCGGCGAGACCCCGGAATTCAGCCTTGCCAGCCTGACCTATGATCTGCTGCGGGATTGGACCGGCATCCGCCCGCCATGGGGCAAAATGACCGGTGTGCGCCCGGTGCGGCTCATCCACGACAAGCGCGCCGCAGGCTGGACGGAAGCGGAGATCGACCACTTTTTCCTTGACCGGTTCGACTGCTCCCAGCAGAAATACCAGATGGCCAAGGCCATTGCCGACCTGCAGGAGCCGATTTTGAAAGTGGGCAATGAACCCGGGACCTACAGCCTGTACATCGGCATCCCGTTCTGCCCGTCCCGGTGCAGCTACTGCAGCTTTGTCAGCTGCAATCTGGACCGCGACCGCAAGATGGTGCAGCCTTATGTGGACTGTCTGTGCCGAGAGGTGGAAGAGATCCGCATTCAGGCTGACAAGGCGGGCCTGGAACTGTGCAGCATCTACATCGGCGGCGGCACGCCCACCAGCCTGTCTGCCGACCAGCTGCGGCAGTTGATGGGCACGGTCCGGGCGAATTTTGACCTCTCGAAGGTCGTGGAATATACGGTGGAGGCGGGCCGTCCGGACTGCACGGATGCCGAAAAGCTGGCGGTCATCAAGGAATACGGCGCTACCCGCATCTCCATCAACCCGCAGACCTTCTCGGACGAGGTGCTGGCGGGCATTGGGCGCAAGCACTCGGCGCAGGACATTCTGGACTGCTATGCCGAAGCGCGCAAGGCCGGTCATGATGATATCAACATGGACCTGATCGCCGGTCTGCCCGGCGACACGGTGGAAAGTTTTGAGCGCAGCCTGCGGCAGGCCATCGCGCTGGACCCGGAGAACATTACCGTGCACACCCTCACCCTCAAGCGCGCTTCCCGCATCGTCATTGAGGACCAGAAGGAGAACGACTACGCCGACGTCGCCGCCATGCTGGAAAAATGCCGTCTGCTGGCAGAAGCGGGCTATCGGCCCTACTACCTCTACCGCCAGAAGAATACTCTGCAGAACCTGGAAAACGTGGGCTGGTGCAAGCCGGGCCACGAGGGATATTACAACATCTATATCATGGAGGAAGTCCAGACCATCCTCTCCGCCGGTGCAGGCGGCAGCACCAAGCTGGTGGCCGACGGCGGAAAACGGATGCAGCGCATTTTCAATTTTAAGTATCCGAACGAATATATCCAGCGTTTTGCGGAGGTGCTGGAACGCAAAAAAGGAGTGGCTGATTTTTATGATCACGATTTGGGTACCCAAACGTCTGGTTGAGATCGATCTGTACAATGTGGCAGCCCGCAGCCCGCAGGCACTTGCCGACCTGAGTGAGCAGAGCTATGCCCAAAGGGTAGATTACGCCGCCCAGAAAGTGCAGCTTTCCGGCGCAAAGATCGTCATGCTCACCGGCCCGTCGGCCAGCGGCAAGACCACCAGCGCCCACTGCATTGCAAAGGCTCTGCAAAAGCGCGGGACTCCGGCGCAGGTGGTCAGTCTGGATAATTTCTTCAAAGGGGCAGAGTTCTACCCCCGGCTGCCGGACGGCACGCTGGATTACGAAAACCCCGATACGCTGGACCTGCCTCTCATCAAGCAGTGCCTGCGGGAACTGAGCGAGACGGGCAAGACCGTGCTGCCCATCTACGATTTCTCTGCCGAAAAGCGCTCGGCAGAGGTGGAGCCCATCGACCTGCAGGGCGGTGTATGCATCGTGGAGGGCATCCATGCGCTGAACCCGGAGCTGACCGGCCTTGTAAAGGGCGACGACATCTACCGCATCTATGCAGGCCTGCGGGAGGAATACTGCATCGATGGCCGCCGCGTCATCAACACGCAGGATATCCGCCTGTGCCGCCGCACCCTGCGGGACGCTGCAGCGCGCGGCCGCAGCCCGGAAAAGACCCTTGCCATGTGGGACCGCGTGCTGGACGGTGAGACGCGGTATATCAAGGGCTTCAAAACCACGGCAGACTTTTTGCTGGATACCTCCTTTACCTACGAGCTGGGCCTGATCTCCAAGCTGCTGGGCGTGGTGCGCCGTCAGTTCACGCTGGAAGGCCACAATGCCGAGCTGTGGGACGAGACAGCCCGCCGCTTTGAGCATGTGGCACCGCTGGAGCTGGAGCTGCTGCCGGAGGACAGCATGCTGCGGGAATTCTACGGCGGCGCAGCCGACCGCAGGGCACAGAATGCCGATGTGTGAAATTATCGTGTAAATTTAGGCCGAATGCGAAAAAATTGTTTCCAAACCGGCACCAAACTGTAAAAAATGCGGTCCGTTCATTGCAAACGAGCGGCCTGTGCGCTATAATGAAGATAACATCCGCACATGGCCCACGATAAACAGGCCGATAGTAAGAGAGGTGTCTTTTATGGATTTCAATAGGATCAAGGAAATGGGTCTGGAATATGCCGAAAAAGGCAAGAACGCTGCGCTGGACCTGGCCGAAAAGGGCAAGACTCAGGCTTTGATCGTAAATGAGCAGGGCAAGCTGCTCAAGGCACAGCGCCAGTTGGGCGCACTGGTGTACAGTCTGGCCAAGGGCAAGGAAGAAAACCAGCCGCTGGTGGATAAGTATATCGAGATGATCGATCACATCGAGCAGGAGATCGCCCGTCTGAAAGCATCCCTGACCCCGGCGGAAGCTGCCGAGGCGGAATATGTGGTGCACGAGGAAGTTCCTGCTGACCAACCGGAAGAGCACAAAGCCTGCCCGCAGTGCGGTGCTCCCGTCTCGGACGATGCACTGTTCTGCAACAAGTGCGGTGCACAGCTGTAATAAAACGGTTCAGCAACAGGGCGGCGCTCCCCACAGGGCACCGTCCTGTTTTTGCGAGCGGAAAATGCAGGCGAAATGCGGGAAATTTGCGCACTTTGTCTTGCAAAACTGCATGAGATGCGATACAATATACAGTATCTTTTACAAGGCAGGTGAGCGCTGTGCTGGACTGGCAGCCAAAGGCACCCTATACGGCAGAGCAGCTGCTGGAAATTCTGCGTATCCTGCGGGACCCGGAGAACGGCTGTCCGTGGGATAAGGTACAGACCCATGCTTCCATCCGGAAGAACTTTCTGGAAGAGACCTGCGAAGCGCTGGAGGCCATTGATGCTGACGATCCGCAGTTGATGCAGGAAGAGCTGGGCGATGTGCTGATGCAGGTGGCGTTCCACGCGGTGATCGAAGAAGAGCGCGGGCGCTTTACTTTTGAGGATGTCTGCCGTGAGGTGTGCGAGAAGCTGGTGTTCCGGCATCCGAACATCTTTGCGTCCTCGGCGGCACAAAATGCGGGTATAAACGGCTGGGATGCGCTCAAAAATAAGGAAAAGGGCCGCACCACTCTGGCTGATGAGCTGGGCACAGTGCCGGTTACGCTGCCTGCTTTGATGCGTGCCCAGAAGCTGCAGAAGCGTGCCGACCGCTGCGGGGCAGAGCAGTCTGCGCCGGAAACGGCACGGCAGGCTTTGCGGGCAGCACTGGACGGCTGGAACCGGGAACAGGACGCACAGGCGGCGGGAGAACTGCTGTTTGCTGCGGCCAATGCCATGCGGCTGGCTGGTGTGGACGCGGAGGAAGCGCTGACCTTCGCATCCAAGCGCTATTGTGCAGAACTGCTGGCGCAGAAAGAACAAAGCGGTACTCAGGTCGAGTGACCTGCTCCGATAGAGAAAAAAGAACACCAAGTAACAAATCTGGAGGGTATTTTTATGACGAAGACCGATCTGATCGCACAGGTTGCTGCGAACACTGAGATGAGCAAGAAGAGCGCTGAGCAGGCTGTCAATGCTGTGTTTGAAGCACTGAGCAAGGCCATGTCTGAGGGCGAAAAGATCACCATTTCCGGTTTTGGCACCTTTGAGATGCGTGAGCGCGCCGAGCGTCAGGGCATCAACCCCCGCACCCGTGAGCCGATCACCATTGCCGCTTCCCGCAGCATCGTGTTCAAGCCCGGCAAGTCCCTGAAGGACACCCTGTAAGCTGTATCTGCTTTGCCGCCGCTGCCTGCAAGAGGGTGCGGCGGCTTTTTTTGTGACAGGAGGAAGAACCATGCGTCTGGATAAATATTTGAAAGTTTCGCGTCTGATCAAGCGCCGCACCGTGGCAAACGAGGTGGCCGATGCAGGCCGCATCCTCATCAACGGCAAGATCGCCAAGGCCAGTCAGGCCGTCAAGGCGGGCGACATCATCGAGGTGACCTTCGGCAACCGGCCCATCAAGGTAAAGGTGCTCTCGGATGTGGAGCCGCGCACCAAGGATGTGGCCCGCGAGATGTACGAGATCATTGCAGAGGGCGAGCAGGCATAAAAGCCCCGGTCCGGTGCATAGGATGCACCAGAAAAGGGGAGACGAACCATGCCGGAAAAAACACCCAGAGATCCGCAGCCCGCGCCGCACGATCTGATCTTGGAAAGCCGCGCCCGCCTGACGGTGACCGGTGTGCAGAAGGTACTGCACTGCAATGCCGACAGCGCTGCCATGGAAACGGGCAAGGGCACGCTGCACCTGACCGGGGCGCAGCTGAACATGGCGGCGCTGGATCTGGAGACCGGGGAGGCGAAGTTTACCGGCCGCATCGACACGCTGGAATATACGGCCAGCGCACCGGCGGGCGGTTTTCTGCGCCACCTGCTGCGATGATCCCGGTACTGCCGCCTGCAGCCCTTGGGCAGGAGATCGCTGCCTGCACGGTGCTGGGAGCCAGTATCGGCGCACTGCGGGCTGTATTCCCGGCCAGAGGTCGTGCAGCTTTTGTGCCGGATCTGGTGTGGGTGGGCGCTGTGCTGGCCGCTGTGCAGAGCTACGCAGCAGGGCAGAGCAGTGCCGGTGTTCTGCGCTGGTACATGGCTGCGGCAGCATTTGCCGGTGCCGGTGCAGCAGCCTTTGTGCTGGGTGCACCGCTGCGTGCAGCGGGAGGCGTTTTACAGCGCCGGGTACTCCGGCCGGCAGAGCGGCGGCGCGCCCGGCGGAGAAAGGCGCGCAAACTACGCCGCAGCGCAAAAAGAACTGCAAAAAAGCGCAAAAAGAACTTGCCAAACCAGCGCCGCATGATGTATAATTCATATGTGTTAAAGTAAGAGTCAAATGCAACGGGGGCAGAAGAGATCATGGCAGCACCGGACCGCAGAAAACGCAAGAAGAAAGTGGTCGTTAAAACGCTTGTACGGGTGTTTTTTGTCCTGCTGCTGCTGAGTATGCTGGCAGCATACATTTCCAATCAGGTCACCATCAGCTCCAAACGTGCGGAGCTGGACACGCTGAACGAGCAGATCGCCCAGCAAAAGACTGAAAACGAGGAGATGCAGCGCATTCTCAGCGGCGATGCAGACCAGATCACCGAGTGGGTCGCGCGGGATTCTTACAATTACGCTGCACCCAACGAGCGCATCTTTGTGGATGTGACCGGCAGCTGAATTGCTGCCCATTCTATGGAAAACAAGGAGTATTGAGTTTTGGCAATTGAGGTAGGGAACGTATTCGAGGGCCGCGTCACCGGTGTAAAGCCGTTTGGCGCTTTTGTCGCACTGCCGGAGGGCCGTGTAGGCATGGTCCATATTTCCGAGGTGTCCAACGAGTTCGTGCAGGACATTGCAGCTGTTCTGCACGATGGTGATATCGTCAAGGTGCAGGTGATCAACATTGCACCGGATGGCAAGATCGCGCTGTCCATCAAGCGCCTGCTGCCGCCGCCTCCGCGCCCGGCGCGTGAGGGCAGAGGCCCTGCAGGCGGTCCGCGCTCTGGTGGTCCCCGTCCGGGCGGCCCCCGCGAGGGTGGTCATTTTGGTGCAGGCCGCGGCGGCGCTGGCCGCCCCCCGCGTGAGGGCGGCAGAGGCCCTGCCCGCGACAGCGCACCCCGTGTATGGCAGCCCAAGGCTCCCGTCCGTTCCGATAACATGAGTTTTGAGGACATGATGAGCCGCTTCAAGAGCCAGAGCGAAGAGAAGATGGCCGATCTTGATCACGAGACCAATAACCGCCGCGGCGGTGGTTATGCGCCTCGCGGCCGCGGTGGCCGCCGCTGAGCGGAAAGGCCTGCGCTTTTCAAGCCTGATCAAAATAACGGAAACAGACCTGTCTCATTTGATCGGGCAGGTCTGTTTTTTCCGTAATAAAAGAAAGGAAACACAATGCCTGCAAAATTTGAACTGATCGCGCCCTGCTTTTTTGGGTGTGAATCCACTGCAAAATTTGAGCTGACCCGCATCGGCGCAGAGAATATCCGCGTGGACGATGGCCGTCTGAGCTTTGCCGGCGGCGCAGAGATGATCGCTGCTGCAAACCTCAATCTGCGCACGGTGGAGCGCGTGATGCTGCTGCTGGCCCGCTACAGGGCCGCCACCTTTGATGACCTGTTCGACGGCGTGTACGATATCCCGTGGGAGGAGCTGCTGCCCGCAGACGCAGCCTTTCCGGTCACCGGCTCTTCGCTGAACAGCCAGCTGTCCAGTGTGCCTGCCTGCCAGAGCATCATCAAAAAAGCTGTGGTCAAGCGCCTGATGGCAAAGCACCACACCTCTGTGCTGCCGGAGACCGGCGCGGAGTACAAGATCCGCTTCATGCTGCGCAAGGATCAGTGTGAGATCATGCTGGACACCACCGGCGACGGCCTGCACAAGCGCGGCTACCGCCGCAACGCCATGGAGGCACCCATCCGCGAGACTTTGGCGGCTACCATTGCAGACCTTGGCCGTGTGCGCCGCGACAGTCTGGTGGAGGACCCCTTCTGCGGCAGCGGCACGCTGCTGATCGAAGCTGCTCAGAAAGCCATGAACATTGCCCCCGGCCTGAAGCGCCGCTTTGCCGCCGAGCGCTATGGCTTTGTGCCGGCAGCCATCTGGGCCGAGCAGCGTCAGAAGGCACTGGCCGAGGCCAAGCTGGATGTGGGCTTTGAAGCCTTTGGCTATGATATCGACCCTGCCGCTGTGGCTCTGGCCAACGCCAACGCAAAGCTGGCCGGTGTGGAAAAGCGCTGCCACTTTGAAGTGGCTGATGTGGCCGACTTTGCCGCGAAGCAGGAGGCCATCGTGCTGACGAATCCCCCGTATGGCGAGCGCATGAGCACCATTGAAGGTGCTGCAAAGCTGGCCCGCACGCTGGGCCGGCAGATGGAAGCACACCCCTGTGCAGGCGTGTATGCGATCACTGCCGATATGGATTTTGAGACCCACTACGGCAAGCGTGCCAACAAGCGCCGCAAGATGTACAACGGCATGATCCCCTGCCAGCTGTATATGTACTACAGCGCGCCCAAGTTTGAGCACACTGCAAAGCCGATGCCGAAGTCCGGCTTTGACGGAAAGCGCACTGCACCGAACCGCTTTAACAAGAAGTAATTGAAAAATGTTACCTGCCGCACCGGAGCTGTCCGGTGCGGCTTTTTACATTGCAGCCGGTAATTACCGGAAAAAAACAAAGCGGGACCTGAATTGGCAGGAGATGGAAATGAACGCAAATACAGGAAGTTTTACGCTGTGTTCCGTGCCATGTGCGGCAAAGATGAGACAAATTCATGCTCTTTTTACAAAGGATGGTTGAACCCGGGCTGAAAATGGATTATACTTACCTTATTATTCTGCGGTTCTTCCGAGGAGGAAAAGGTGCGTATGAAGGGTAGGATGCGGCCATATCTGCCGGAGCTCACCATCCGGGATTACAATATCTACCTGCGCTATCTGCGCGGGGTGCGACGTCAGCTGTACGAGGCGTACGGATTATATTCCTGCCATCTGCTGCGGAGCAACGGCGTGCTGTTTGCCATCCTTTCGGACAGTCTGGCCGGGCGGCAGGCCACTTGCCAGCGCAAGCGGGTCCCGGGCACACTGGCCTGGCGCAGGCTCATGTGCCAGACCCAGGGCATCCGGCTGGCCGCACAGGTGGAGGTGCTTCTGGGCTGGCACAACCTGCAGGACCGCAAATACAGCGAGCTGCGGCCGCTCAAGCGCCTGCGCCGTGCGGTGGACCGTCTGCTGCTGCGCCGCGCCTATGAGCGTGCCGTGCAGGAGAACCCGGCGCTGGAACGGCTGTTCGTGCAGGAGCGGGATCAGGCCGTGGTGCAGATGAACCTGAGCGCCAAGAACTACTCTCTTGCCGCTGAACCCATGAGCAACATTTACGGTGCACTGTATTCCACCCTTGCCACCGACGACCCCAGCCAGCGCAAGAGCATGCGCTACATCGGCAGCAGCATCGGCCGCATTTTTTACCTGCTGGATAAGGCTGAGCGCTTTGAGATGGACAAGAGCAGCGGCCGCTACAACGTGTTCGTAGTCAACGACCTGCGGGGACAGGCTGCGGCGGTGGAGAATGCCCGCCGTCAGGCACTGGCTGCCGCCAACGATCTGATCCGCGTGTACAGTATGCTGGACATCAAATTGAACCGCGGCCTGCTGGATAACATCATGCTGCTTGGCCTGCACCATGCGGTGGAACCGCTGGAAGCCGGTGCTGAGCGCGAAAACTGGGAGATCCCATGAAACAAAACCATCAAAAAAGCTGGGCCATGGCTTACTGCGGCATTGTGGCGGCGCTGTGCGTCGCACTGATGCTGCTGGGAGCTGTGATCCCCATTGCCATGTTCATTGCGCCTGCAGTGGCGGGCTTTCTTGTTGCAACGGTGTGCGTGGAGTGCGGGATGCAGCTGGCTTTGACGGCCTATGCGGCAGTCAGCCTGCTGGCACTGCTGTTCGTGCCGGATAAGGAAGTAGCGCTGATCTTTGTGTTTTTGCTGGGGTATTACCCGCTGGCAAAGCCAAAGTTTGAGCGCATCCGCCCTGCGGTTCTGCGCATTGTCTGCAAGCTGCTGCTGTGCAACGGCACAGTGCTGGCCATGTACGGGCTGGTATTTCTGCTGGTGCCGGCGGGCAGCATTTCGCAGGAGCTGCGCACCACCGCGC
>SKEC01000533.1_pt1 | contig 36588 bp, 38 predicted proteins | sample 4826641 | NCBI WGS metagenome assembly SKEC01 (sample SAMN11008819, study PRJNA524170) | human gut metagenome | biome: Human fecal sample; material: Feces; isolation source: fecal sample from pouch patient p18, p21 | host: Homo sapiens | place: Israel: Tel-Aviv | collected 2015-12-22
TCTCGCGGGCGGTGTCGAAGGTGTCACCGATGTCGTTCTCACGGGCAGAGTCGAACACGGGGGTCATGACCTTGATGCCGCAGGCCTTGGCTGCATAGCCCAGGTTGACTTCCAGCACCTGACCGATGTTCATACGGGAAGGCACGCCCAGGGGGTTCAGCACGATGTCCAGCGGGGTGCCGTCGGGCAGGTAGGGCATGTCCTCCTGCGGCAGGATGCGGGAAACGACACCCTTGTTGCCGTGACGGCCTGCCATCTTATCGCCAACGCTGATCTTGCGCTTCTGGGCGATGTAGCAGCGCACGACCTCGCGCACGCCGGGCTGCAGCTCGTCGCTGTTCTCCGGGGTGAACACCTTGACGTCCACGATGATGCCGTAGGCGCCGTGGGGCACACGCAGGGAGGTATCACGCACTTCGCGTGCCTTCTCGCCGAAGATGGCGCGCAGCAGGCGCTCCTCGGCGGTCAGCTCGGTCTCGCCCTTCGGGGTGACCTTGCCGACCAGAATATCGCCGCTCTTGACCTCGGCACCGATGCGGATGATGCCGCGCTCGTCCAGATCCTTCAGAGCGTCCTCCGAGACGTTGGGGATATCACGGGTGATCTCCTCGGGTCCCAGCTTGGTGTCGCGGGACTCCGTCTCGTACTCCTCAATATGAATGGAGGTGTACACGTCCTCGCGCACGATCTTCTCGTTCAGCAGGACGGCGTCCTCGTAGTTGTAACCTTCCCAGGTCATGAAGCCGATCAGGGCGTTCTTGCCCAGAGAGATCTCGCCGTTGCGCATGGCAGGGCCGTCGGCCAGCACCTGACCGGCCTTGACGCTCTCACCCACTTCCACGATGGGACGCTGGTTGATGCAGGTGCCTGCGTTGGAGCGGGCAAACTTGACCAGAGCGTAATCCTCCAGCTCACCCTTGGTGTTGCGGACCACCACATGGTCGGCATCCATCTTCTCCACGATACCGTCGTTCTTGGCCAGAACTGCAGTGCCGGAGTCGGTAGCTGCCTTGTACTCCATGCCGGTAGCCACGATGGGCTGCTGGGTGACCATCAGAGGCACTGCCTGACGCTGCATGTTGGAACCCATCAGAGCACGGTTACAGTCATCATTCTCCAGGAAGGGGATGCAGGCGGTTGCGACAGAAACCATCATTCGGGGCGAGACGTCCATGTAATCGACCTTCTCGGCGTCGATTTCCAGGATCTCATCGCGGCGGCGGGCAGAAACGCGGGGACGCACGAAGTGCTTGCCCTCGTCCAGCGGCTCGTTGGCCTGTGCCACAACGTACTCGTCCTCGACGTCAGCGGTCATATACTCGACCTCGTCGGTGACGACCTGTTCCTTCAGGTTGCCGTTCTCGTCATAGATCTTCTTGACCTTGCGGTACGGAGCTTCCACAAAGCCGTACTCGTTGATCTTGGCGTAGGATGCCAGATAGGAGATCAGACCGATGTTGGGGCCTTCAGGAGTCTCGATGGGGCACATACGGCCGTAGTGGCTGTAGTGAACGTCGCGGACCTCGAAACCTGCACGGTCACGGCTCAGACCGCCGGGGCCCAGAGCGGACAGACGGCGCTTGTGGGTCAGTTCAGCCAGCGGGTTGTTCTGATCCATGAACTGGGACAGCGGAGAAGAACCGAAGAACTCCTTGATGGCTGCCACCACCGGGCGGATGTTGATCAGAGCCTGCGGGGTGATGACGCTCTGATCCTGGCTCTGCAGGGTCATGCGTTCACGGATGACGCGCTCCATACGGGAGAAGCCGATGCGGAACTGGTTCTGCAGCAGCTCACCCACGCTGCGGATGCGGCGATTGCCCAGGTGGTCGATATCATCGGTGGTGCCGATGCCGTGGCCCAGGCCGTTCAGGTAGTTGATGGAAGCCAGAATGTCGGCCACGGTAACGGTGCGGCCGATCAGCTGGTCGTGGTTGCGGCGCAGCATTTCCTTCTGCTCTTCCACATCAGAAGTGGTATCGAGGATCTTCTTGATCTCGTCGAAGGAGCAGCGCTCGTTGATGCCGCACTCCTTCACGTCGAAGGAGAAGAAGCCCTGTGCGTCCACGCAGCCGTTGGTGATGACCTTGACCTTCTTGGCCTCTTCCTTCAGGGCGTCCTCCATCTTCAGCACGACCAGGTTCACACCGGCGTTGTCGGCCTTTTCAGCCATCTCGCGGGTGATCTTGGTATTGGCCTCGATCAGCACTTCGCCGGTCAGCGGGTCCACCACGTTCTCAGCGGCCACAAAGCCGATGATGCGGCGAGCCAGAGACAGCTTCTTGTTCATCTTATAGCGGCCGAACCGGGACAGATCGTAACGGCGCGGGTCGAAGAACAGCATGTTGATCTGGCTGGTAGCGGACTCCACCGTGGGAGGCTCGCCGGGGCGCAGCTTGCGGTAAACTTCCAGCAGGCCTTCGTCCTGGTTCTTGGTGGTATCCTTTTCCAGGGTGGCCAGGATGCGCTCGTCGTCGCCGAAGAAGTTCAGGATATCCTCGTTGGTGGACAGGCCCAGTGCACGGCACAGCACGGTGACGGGCAGCTTGCGGTTCTTGTCGATGCGGACATAGAACACGTTGGAGGCATCGGTCTCATACTCCAGCCATGCGCCGCGGTTGGGGTTCATGGTGGCGCTGTACAGGTCGTTGCCCACCTTATCCTTGGCATCGCCGTAGAACACGCCGGGAGAACGGACCAGCTGGCTGACGATCGCACGCTCTGCACCGTTGATCACAAAGGTGCCGGCGTCGGTCATCAGGGGGAAGTCACCCATGAAGATCTCCTGATCCTTCACCTCGCCGGTCTCCTTGTTCAGCAGACGGGCGGTGACGCGCAGGGGTGCTGCATAGGTCACGTCGCGCTCCTTGCACTCCTTGATGCTGTACTTCGGCTCCTTGTCGAGGCGGAAGTCCACAAAGCTCAGTGCCAGATTGCCGGTGTAGTCCTCAATGGTGCCGATGTCGTGGAAGACCTCCTTCAGGCCTTCGTCCAGGAACCACTGATACGAGTTCTTCTGGACCTCGATCAGGTTCGGCATACTGATGACTTCGTCGATGTGGGAGAAGCTCATGCGCTCGGTTTTGCCGAGCTTGACGGGCTTGACTTTCATCATAAAATCAACCACTCCTTACTTTTATACTCTACGGGATGTCGTATACACGGGTCAAATTTGAGCAGACACACATAATTCGACCCGCGTCGGAAGGAACGTTTCGGCGTTTTTCACAAACTTTGCGGTTTGACCCACTCAGCCGACCCCGACGCATTCCTCTTTTAGGCGCATTAGTCCATTATGTGATACTAATGCAGTATACACCCTAAAAGTCCAGTTGTCAAGCCATTTTTCACGATTTCTGTGCATTTTTTTGATTTTTGCCGGTTTATTCCGTACACCCGGAAGCGTGTCAATTTTCTTCGTTTTAGGGGTTGATATTTTTATTTTGCACGTTCCATACCAAAACAGCCTTGTGCAATTTGTCTATCTTGTCTCTTGTATTCTGAAGTAGGACTTTATCATAAAGATTTCTCTGCCCTGTTACGCGGCGACCGTAAAGCCGATCGCAACAGATTCTCCCCTTACCGTAACGCCCCCTCTCGTGAAAATGATATTCCCGCTATTCATGGCGCAGCGCACGCGGAACCATTTCCAATCGTTCCGTTCCGCTTCTGCACAAAAAAGCCTCCGAAAAATCCGCAGATTTTTCAGAGGCTCCCTCTTATAATGTTATCAGCGCTTCACTCATCCAGATAATCCCGCAGGCGCTTGGCGCGGCTGGGATGCCGCAGCTTACGCAGGGCTTTGGCTTCGATCTGCCGCACCCGCTCCCGGGTCACGTTGAACTCCCGGCCCAGCTCTTCCAGCGTACGGGAACGCCCGTCCTCCAGCCCGAAGCGCAGGGCGATCACCCGCTCTTCCCGGGGCGTCAAGCTCTTGAGCACGTTCATCAGTTCCCGGCGCAGCAGCTGCCGCCCGGCTTCGTCCACCGGAACACCCGCTTCCTCATCCTGGATGAAATCCTCCAGATGGGCATCCTCTTCCTCGCCCACCGGCGTTTCCAGACTGATGGGATCCTGTGCCAGCTGCAGCAGTTCCCGCACCCGGTCCGGTTCCAGATCCAGCTGCACGGCGATTTCCTCCACCGTGGGCTCCCGGCCATTTTTGCGCAGCAGCTCCCCTGCTGTCTTTTTGACCCGGTTGATGTTCTCCACCAGATGCACCGGAATGCGGATGGTACGGCCCTGGTCTGCAATCGCGCGGGTAATGGACTGCCGGATCCACCAGGTGGCGCAGGTGGAAAACTTGAAGCCGCGCTCCGGCTCAAACTTTTCGGCCGCCTTCATCAGGCCGAGGTTTCCTTCCTGAATCAGGTCCAGAAACGGCAGCCCCCGCCCGACATAGCGCTTGGCCACCGACACCACCAGCCGCAGGTTGGCTTCGCTCAGAGCACGGCGAGCGTCGGCGTCCCCGGCCTGTGCGGCGCGGGCAAGGTCTGCTTCCTGCTGTGCCGTAAGCAGCGGCACCCGGCCGATCTCCTTTAAATAGGTGTGCACTGGGTCATCCAGCGCCACGCCCTCGGCGGAGAGTTCATGTTCCAGCTGACCAAGCTGCGTTTCGTCCAGCGGCGGAAGCTCCGCTTCCTCGTCCTCGGCAATGTGCACGCCCCGGGCCTCCAGCGCTTCGTACAGTTCATCCAGCCGGGCCACATCATAGTCCGCCTCGTCCATGGCGCGGCTGATCTGGTCCGGGGTCAGGGTCTTGCGCCGGGCGTGTGCCGCCAGCGTCCGGGCCAGTTCCTCGGTCTGCGACAATTTCTGCATGATTCCTGCTCCTTTCCTCTCCTGCTCCAGCCGGAGGGGAAAGCGGGCCTCATTCTTCTTCGCACACGAGCCCCTGCTTTTTTTCGCGCATCGACTGGAAGTAGCTGCTCAGTTCCTCGTTTGTCATGCTGGCCGCCTTGCTTGCCACGGGCATGCCCCGGGCAATGCGGTCCAGATACAGCCGGATGTCATCCGGTGTACAGTTCACATCGCTGTATTGTGCCGCAAGATGGCTCAGTTCATTCAGGGCCTCCTCCCCGGCAAAATCGTGCAGGGCGGTCAGGCTGATCTCCACGCCTTGCTCCCGGCACCGCAGCATGGCTTCATACAGCTCCTTCTGCTGGGGCTGGATGAACTGCTCTGCCGTCAGCTGATCCTTGACCAGATCCAGATACTGCGGTTCCCGCAGGATGGCTGCCAGCAGGCGCTGCTGTGCGCTGACGATGCCCAGGGCCTGGCTGCCTCCGGCGGTGTAGGACACCTTGATCTGGTCCATCTCCCCGGACCGCAGCACCTGCCGGTCATGCTCCCGGCGGCGTTTGCTGCCTGCCTTTTTTACGGCCGTTTCCAGCTGGGTCATGATGGCGGTCTTGGAGATGTTAGTCTCCTCTGCCAGCCGCCCGGCGTAGACCTCCTGCTCGGTGGGGCTGGACCGCTGGGCCAGCAGGTCCACCGCCTCCTTGACGTATTCCAGCCGCTGCGCGTCCTGGGCCAGGTCGTACTGGTCCTTCAGCCGCCCCAGCCGGAAGTCCAGAGCGTTGCCCACCCCGTCCAGCAGGGCTTGGAACCGCTCTGCCCCGTACTTTTTGATGTACTCGTCCGGGTCTTTGGCACCGGGGATCTGCAGCACCCCCACCTTGACCGGGCTGTTGCGGAACAGTTCCAGCGACCGCAGGGTGGCTTTCTGGCCCGCCTCGTCCGAGTCGTAGCTCAGGATGACCTCGTCCGCGTACTCGCTGATGAGCCGCACCTGATCCGGGGTCAGGGCCGTGCCGCAGGCACACACTGCCGTGTCGATGCCGGCCTGCTGCATGCTGATGACGTCCATATAGCCCTCGCACAGCACGAACCGCCGGGAGGCACTGCGCTTGGCGATCTGCAAGGCAAACACCGTCTCGGACTTGTGGTACACCAGGGTCTCGGGGCTGTTGACGTACTTGGGCTTGGAGTCATCCAGCACACGGCCGCCAAAGGCAATGATGTTGCCCCGCAGATCAAAAATGGGGGTCATCACCCGCTTCCAGAACAGGCAGTAGATCCGCCCGGACGGACTGCGCTTGAACAGACCACTGGCGTCCAGCTCCTGCTGATTGTAGCCCTTGTCGCGCAAAAACTGATACAGGGCCTGCCCGTCGTTTGGGGCATAGCCCAGCCCGAACCGGACGATGGTCTTGTCGTCCAGGCCGCGCCGTCGCCAGTAGGCACGGGCCTGCCGGGCCTCCTCCACGGTGGAGTTGAGGCAGGCATGAAAAAACCGTGCCGCCTCCTTGTTCATGGACAGGATGCGGCTGCGCATCCTGCCGGTCTTGTCGTCCTCCTGGGGCTCCGGCATCCCGGCGCGGGCCGCCAGCATCTTGACGGCCTCCGGGTAGTCGATGCTGTTGATCTTTTTGGCAAAGGTAATGGCATCGCCGCCGGCCCCGCAGCCAAAGCAGTAAAAGCTCTGGGTGTCCGGGTAGACGTAAAAGGAGGGCGATTTTTCACTGTGGAAAGGGCACAGCCCGCCGTACAGCCGCCCCTTGCGCTTGAGCTGCACATAGCTGCCCACCAACTCCACGATGTCGGTGCGGCGGGTCAGTTCCTCAATGTATTCGTGTGGGATCATGGATTTTCAAACGACCTTTCCGGTTTATAGAACATGCCACTTCTGCGGCACAAAAAGCTCCTCAAAGGTACGGATGGCAAACTCGTCGCTCATACCGCTGATGTAGTCGGTCACCGCGCGGTCACGGCCTTCCTGATACGCCAGCTGAACGTAGAAATTGGACATCCGGTCGATGTGGTTCAGGTAGTAGTCATACAGCTCCCCGATCACCTTGTCCACCTTTTGTTCCTCGCGTTTGGCGGTTTTGTCCACATAGACGGTGGCGTACATGAAGTCCCGCAGGGCCAGAAAGGCCTCATTCTCCTCCGTACCCACCCGTACATTGCCGTCGCTATTGCGCAGGATGCTGTTGATCATGGTCGTGATGCGGACGGATTTGGTGGTGCCCAGCACCGTGGTGCAGTCCCTTGGCAGGATGTCCGGGTCCAGCACACCGGCGCGCACGGCGTCCTCGATGTCGTGGTTGACGTAGGCGATCTGGTCTGCCATGCGTACGATGCGCCCTTCCGGGGTGGCAGCCCAGGTGCCTTTGGTGTGGGTCACGATGCCGTTGCGCACTTCCCAGCTCAGGTTGAGGCCCCTGCCCTCTTTTTCCAGCTTGTCCACCACCCGCAGGCTCTGCACATAATGCTTGAACCCGCCCGGGCAGAGCTGGTTGAGCGCCCGTTCTCCGGCGTGGCCAAAGGGCGTGTGGCCCAGGTCATGGGCCAGGCTGATGGCCTCGGTCAGGTCCTCGTTCAGGCGCAGGGCGCGGGCAATGGTGCGGGCGATCTGCGACACCTCCAGCGTATGGGTCAGCCGGGTGCGGTACAGGTCCCCTTCCGGGGACAGGAATACCTGGGTCTTTTGCTTCAGGCGGCGGAACGCCTTGCAGTGCAGCACCCGGTCGCGGTCACGCTGAAACACCGGGCGCAGCGGATCCTGCGGCTCCGGCACCGCCCGGCCGCGGCTGGCATCGCTGAAGGTCGCCCACGGTGCAAAGGTCAGGTGTTCGATCTCTTCGGTTCTCTGGCGCACATCCATGCTGGTCCCCTCCCTTTTCTGGTTCTTCTCCCCCCTTTCCACCGGAAATCCCGGCGCAGCCGATCCCACGCGCCGCGCCTGCGGCAATTGTAGCACAACGGCCCTGTCGAAGGGGGAAGTTCTGTGTCAGCTCCTAAAATTCACTTGATTTTTAAAAAGGTGCGTAGAATGGCTCAGACACTGCTGCCTCCGCCCCGCCCCGGGTCAGCTCCCGCAGCTGTTCCAGCAGCGGACCTTCGGTGTGTTCCGGCATCTGCCAGCGCAGGGTGACCCGGTCGGCGAACTCCGGCGCAGCCTGCTTTGCCCCGGCGGCGTCGATGAGCAGGGATGCCCGCTCGTAAAGAGAATAGTCCACCGTCATGCGCAGCTCCACCACACTGCGCACCGTGACCACCTCAGCATTTTCCAGCGCGCGGGCCGTGGCCGTGGTGTACGCACGCACCAGCCCGCCGGTGCCCAGCAGCACCCCGCCGAAGTAACGGGTGATCACCACGATCAGATCCGTCAGGCCGCTGTGCTGCAGCACCTCCAGTGCCGGGGTCCCGGCCGTTTTGGCCGGCTCGCCATCGTCGGAGTAGCGTTCCCGATTCCCCTCCCGCAGCCGGTAAGCATACACGTTGTGCCGCGCCGTGCGGTTGGCCGCGCGCACCTGCTCCAGGAATGCCACGGCGGCCTCCTCGCTGTCCGCAAAGGAGAGCTGCGCAATGAAGCGGCTCTTCTTCTCTTCGTATTCGCCCACGGCCGTACCGCGGATGGTCCGGTAATCCTCCACAATGGTTCCTCCTGCGTGTTATTCAGAATCAGTATAACATAAAACGCCATTTGTGCAAGTGAAAAGCCCGGCAGCTTTCGCTGCCGGGCTTTCCTCGCACACAACTTTTCAAGAAAGGGAGAAGGTATCTTGGTATGATGATGAAGCGGATATCACTTGGTGAAGATCTGGATCCACTGATGGCCCCAGGTGCTGCTGCTGTTGTAGTAGTAGCCAACGCCCATGGCACGGGCTTCGGGGTTCAGGATGTTAGCACGATGGCCTTCGGACTGCATCCAGGCATCCACGACCTCCTGCGGAGAAACGCTGCCCCAGGCGGCGTTCTCACCGGTGGGAGCTGCGGTCACGCCGTACTCCTTGAGCACGGTGAAGCACTTGCTGCCATCCGGACGGGTATGGGAGTTGACGGTAGCGATCTCTTCGGCACGCTTCTGTGCGGCAGCGGTCAGGTTGGCATCGCCCATCACCAGCGGGGTCAGGCCGTACTTTGCACGCTCGACATTGACCAGATTCAGCACTTCCTGACGGAAGTCATCGGTGTGAGAGTTTTCGGGGTAAGAGAAGATCAGCACCCAGTAGTTGCCGTAGGCACCGCCCTCATAGTGGCCGACACTCACGGTGGTGGCATCCGCATTCAGGATGCGCTCACGGGCGAAATCGAGGTTCATCCACTGGTCCATGGCGGAGTCCGGAGTGGACACGCCGGCCAGATAGTTCTCGCCAACGGACACATCGTCGATGCCGTTCTCGGCAAAAACGGTGAAGTCGCGCTGACCGTTGGGACGCACATAAGAATACGTGGTAGCCAGCTCTTCGGCACGCTCAGCGGCGGCGGCATTGTGGGCAGCATCGCCCAGCTCCACGCTGTTCAGACCGGCCTTTGCACGGGCCTTGTTGATGAGCTTCAGAAAATCCTTCTGGTACATCTGATCCTGTGCGCTGATGTAGGAGTTTTCTTCGTCGATGTCCGCAGAAACCGACACAGTGTTCTGTGCAGCGCTCGCAGCCAGAGGCTTGAGCGGAGATGCGCAGCCAAACATCACAGCCAGCGTCATAGCAGCTGCCGCGATCTTCTGAACAGTACGCATTTCAAGTTTCATAAGACATCCTCCTGATACAGCTTTTTGTATAAAAGCCGTTTTGCATTTGATCGGTTGCGCGTTGCAAATCCGTTTTGCAACGCGTTCGTTTCACAAGTGCAACTCTTGTGTCACAAGAGTATCACAAGAACATCTCATCGTCAAGGGGTTTTGCGCAATTTTTCGGGACAAAAATGCAAAAAATTCAAAAATCGGTCCGTTCAGAATCGTAACACAAGTGCAACTGCATCCGGAAGTGTCCCCTTTTCCCGTTACGCTTGTGTTGCACTTCGAGTGCGTTTTCCGGGAAGTGCAACACATTTTTGTTCTTTCACTCACTTTTCTCTCAAAAGTCAGACTTATCAAAAATACATATTATTGCATTCTTATTCATTTGATTGCATATTGTGTATTCTTCGTTTTTCCCGTACACAAAAAAAAAGACACCGCGCCCTGCATTTCTGCAAAGCGCGGTGCCCGCGTTTCGATCGGTTTCCGGTCAGTTCATTTCTTCCAGAGCCTTCTTCAGGTTCTGTGCGATCTGGTCCGGGCAGCTGGTGTTGCGGAACCCGCACAGCGTACCGTCCAGACGTGCAATGACGTCCTCGGCCTTCATGCCGGTGACCAGCTGGCAGATGCCTTTCAGGTTGCCGTTGCAGCCGCCGATGACCTCGATGGACGCAATGGTGTGGTCGTCGTTCAGGACAAAATTGGTCTGCTTGGAGCAGGTGCCTTTGTTTGCAAAGCTGAATTCCTTGCTCATGGTTTCAAACTTCCTCTCTCTTTCTTATAAAGGAAAAGCCTTTTCCGGCTTTATCGTGTGCCATTGCCGCCGCCCCGTTTGCGGGCGATCTCCTGCAGGCGGGTGATCGTCTCGTCCGGAGCGGTACAGGTGCCGATGGGATGGGGCACCTTGTGGTTGCGGCCATGGAAATCCGTCCCGGCCGTGGGCACAAGGCCGTATTCCCGGCAAAGCTGCACGCACTCCGCGCGGTCCTCCGGGCTGTTGCTGGGGTGGTCCACCTCGATACCATCAATGGCGCCTTCTGCCGCCAGTTCGCGCACCAGCGGCATGCTCTTGTAGACGGTGGGATGCGCAAACACCACTGCACCGCCGCTGGCCTTGGCCGTGGCCAGCACTTCCCGCACCGGCAGATACTCCGGCGAGTGCAGCACGATGCCGCGGGGATTCCAGCCGAACAGCTTGTGGTAGGTCTCGCCGTAAATGCTGCCGTCACTCAGGCCAAGCTCCCCCAGCACCTGCATGATGCCGCTTTTGTAGATCACGCCGCTTTCGGCCGCCGTCTCCCAGACAAGCTCCTCGGTGAACTGCGGGTACATCGCCTCCAGCTCATGGACCGTCTGCAGGCCGCAGGCATTACGCCGCTGCTTCATGATCTCGCAGTGCTCCCGGAGCGGGACACAGTCCAAGTTGGGGTAATAGCACAGCAGATGCACCCGGTGCTGGCGCTCAAAATCGTAACCGGTCAGCTCCACCGCCGGGATCAGCTCCACGCCCTCCTGTCGGGGATGGGCGTAGCAGTACGCCGCACTCAGGGTGGTGTCGTGGTCGGAGATGGCAATGGCGTGCAGCCCGGTACGGGCCGCGATGCCCGGCAGGCGCTGGATGGGCACCGAGCCGTCGGAACAGGTGGAATGGTTGTGAAGATCGCAGGACATGGAAACGCCTCTTTAATGTTTGTAGAAATTGATCAGGCAGCCGTCGGCCAGGATCTGACGCTCGTCATCGGTCAGCGGAGCCATGTAGAGGTCAAATGCCTTGGGAGCATCGCCCAGCACATAGGCCTTGATGTCCTTCAGGTCGCCCTTGAGCGCTTCACGCACATTGGGGATGAGGATGTAATCCCCCAGCCCGAAGGGCGTAGCCCCGGCCAGCTGCAGGGGCAGCATGCCCCAGTTGATCAGATTGGAGCGGTAACGCTTGGTGGCATACTCGGTGACGATGTTGGCCCCGGCACCCAGTACACGCTGGCAGCTGGCGGCCTGCTCACGGGCGGAGCCGTCGCCCGGCTTGACTGCAAAGATCGTGGAGGCGATCTGCAGGTCGTTCCAGGTCAGGTTCTCGCAGCCGGGCACGGCGTGCACCTTTGCCAGCAGGGCGTCATCGGCTTTGCCGGCACGGCGGGCTTCTTCTTCGGCACGCACGGCCTTGGCACGGCCCACATACTCCGGGTCCTTGCGGCTGAGGGTGAACTCGGCCAGACCCAGGGGGTTGGAGCGGTAGGAGGAAGTCTCACCGGAGGGGATCAGCTCGTCGGTGGTCGTAACAGGGTCGGTGATGTAGGACGCCACCTTCAGCAGCAGGTTGTTGCCCAGCGGTGCGATCTCCGGCCAGTCCTTGATGTTGGGGCCCAGCTTGAGCAGGGCGTCGTAGTCGCCCTTGCCAAAGCCCTGATACACGCGGGTGTCGTAGCTGGAAGGATCGTACTGGTACTCCGGCACGGTGGGATCGTAGTCAATATCGGTGGCCGGGGTCAGGATGCCGCCGTTGGCCGTGGTGGCCGCAATGCTGCGGGCATCCATCAGGGCCACACCCGCCAGCTGGCCATTGCCGGGCTTGGAGCCTTCGCGGCTGGGGAAGTTGCGGGTGGTGTGGCGGATGGACAGTGCCCCGTTGGCGGGCACATCGCCTGCGCCGAAGCAGGGGCCGCAGAAAGCCGTGCGCACGGTGGCACCGCTGGCCATCAGTTCGCTGATCACGCCGGTGCGCACCAGTTCCATCATGATGGGCTGACTGCCGGGGTACACACTGAGGGCGTAGTCGCCGCAGCCGCCGGTGCGGCCCTTGAGGATGGAAGCCGCCTCATAGATGCTGTCGTACAAACCGCCTGCACAACCGGCGATCACGCCCTGGTCCACCCGCAGCTTGCCGTTCTCGATCTTGCTGCACAGGTCCAGGTGCACATCCTTGCGGCCGATGAGCTTCTGCACATCCTCTTCGCAGGCGTGCAGGATGTCCTCCAGATTGGCGTTCAGCTCTTCAATGGTAAAGGCATTGGAGGGGTGCATGGGCAGAGCGATCATCGGACGGATGGCCGACAGATCCACTTCCACAACGCCGTCATAGTAGGCAAGGTCCGCCGGGGCCAGCTTCTTGTAATCCGCAGCACGGCCGTGCACGGCAAGGAACTTCTGCGTGGTCTCGTCGGTCTCCCAGATGGAGGACAGGCAGGTGGTCTCGGTGGTCATGGCGTCGATGGCGTTGCGGGTGTCCTGCCGCAGGGAGGCAATGCCGGGGCCAACGAACTCCATGACCTTGTTCTTGACATAGCCGCTCTTGAACAGCTTGCCCACCAGCGCAATGGCCACATCGTGGGGGCCGCAGCCGGCAGGCAGGCTGCCGGTGAGGTAAATGGCCACCACACCCGGACGGGCCACATCGTAGGTGCGGCCCAGCAGCTGCTTTGCCAGCTCGCCGCCGCCCTCGCCGATGGCCATGGTGCCCAGTGCACCGTAGCGGGTGTGGGAGTCCGAGCCAAGGATCATTTTGCCGCAGCCGGCAAACTTTTCACGCATGTACTGGTGGATGACAGCCAGATGCGGGGGCACAAAGATGCCGCCGTACTTTTTGGCAGCCGACAGGCCGAAGCGGTGGTCATCCTCGTTGATGGTGCCGCCCACGGCGCACAGGCTGTTGTGGCAGTTGGTGAGCACATACGGGATGGGGAACTTTTCCAGGCCGGACGCGCGGGCCGTCTGGATGATGCCCACAAAGGTGATGTCATGGCTGGCCATGGCGTCAAACTTGATCTTCAGGTTTTCGGCATCGCCGCTGGTGTTGTGAGCCTGCAGAATGCTGTAGGCCATGGTACCGGTCTTGGCGTTTTCCACCGCAGCGGCATCAAAGCCCTTGGCGGCCAGTGCTGCCGGTGCGTTGCCGTCTGCCGGCACCCACTCACCGCGGGCATAGTATGCGCCGCCGGTGCTGCATTTGATCATATCCAACATCTCGATTCGCCTCTCTTTTTCTGTTTCCCGCCCGCCGCAGTTTGCGGGCACTGCCCCGGCAGGACGGCCAGCGGCCCCCTGCCCCGTTACGATCACGGATCGTATCGTTTTTTTATTATAGCATGAAACCATGGAAAGAAAAAGCACTTTTTCCGAATGAACTGTGAACAGACCGCAAAGCCTCTCCATCCGCTCGACCGCAGCATGTGCATATCATCCCCTTTCCGGAATACAAGCATAAAAAAGCACCCAAGAACCATCGTTCTCAGGTGCCTTTCTTCATGCCGCCGACGGGGGTCGAACCCGGTCCAGAACTTTTCCGGCGAAAGCCCGGCATACATATCCAACGTACTTCCGTTAAATTCCGAAATCCACTTCTCCGGGAAGGAAACCGCAAACACGGTGCGAGAAATAGAAACGTGTTACAAAATGTGTTATTTCTCAAGACTTTCCGGATCAAGAACCCTGCTGAGAACGTTGTCCAGGTCTGCGGCAGTCTGCACATCCTCGCCATGAATAAGATGCGCGTAGATCCCGAACGTGTCCATCTGGCGGGAGTGGCCAACCAAGGGCTTGACTTGTCCCTCTGGCAGCGTTTTTGCCAGTGATACGAACGTGTGCCGGAGATTATACGGCGGAACATAGTGCAGGCCGTTGGCCTCGCAGTAGCGCCGCCAATATTTTCTATAGGTGTCCTCACAGGAGATGCCAAACACGCTCTCCTGCCCGCCTGTCAGCTTTTTCTGTGCCTGCAGAATAGCGGCCGCACTATCGGTGAGTGCAAAGGCGCGCACAGCGTTGTCGTTCTTGCCGCGGGTTTCCTCGCCACGGGTGTTTATAGCTCGCCGGATCTTCACCCGGCCACCCTTAACGTCCTTCCAGCTCAGTCCGATCAGCTCGCCCGGACGAAGGCCAGTCACAACGCTAAACCTGTACGCATTGACATAAGGATCCTCGATCAGTTTGCCGTCTAGGATCGTAGTGTCCACCTCAAAAAGTGTACGCAGATCCTCCGGCTGCAATATTTCTTTTTCCTTGGAGCGTGCACCCTTTGGCACATGCAGTTCTTCCGGCCGCAGAGTGGACATTTTGCTCAGGCGCAGCCATTTGCAGAACATGGTCAAATCCGTGCACATGTTGGAAAGGTATTTTTTGCTCAGTCCTCCTGCAAATCCTTTGTTGATGATGGCTTGCAGCTGTTGTTCCGTCAGGTCTCCCACACGCCTCCGGCCAATGACTGGACGCACCCAGACGTTCCACCGGCTCTGGATCGGTTCCCAGTTGGAGCGGCTGGTGGTCAGTTTCAGCTCGCCGATCCACTGCGGATAGGCTGCTTCTACCAGCATCCGAGTATTGCTGATGCCGTCATCCAGCCATGCGTCCGCCTTTGCATTGGCTTCACGCTGGCCGGTGCGGCCGGGCTTTGAGCTGGTAAAGGATCTGCGCACACCATTCTTTTGGACGTTGATCTGCCAGCGCTGCTGATTCGGCAGCCAGGCTGCCGTGTTGGTTCGTTTTCCCATAAAATGCACCTCCATGGGTACGCTTTGACAAGCCTGCCCGGAGGTGGTACAATACAACTGCTGGATTGGATTGTTCCTCGTGAGCAAGCCATTCTTTCACGCCCTGCCGGTTGCCGCCGGTGGGGCGTTTTTGTTTATTCAAAAATCAGGATGCCTTCCGGCCTTCGCTCTTGCCGGAAGAGATATAGTGCTCATAGTATTTCTGGTTATCTTCGCCAAAAGCGGCAACCAGATCAGGATTGTTTGCTTTGTAGGCGGCAAGGTTAAATGCACTGCTGCCCTGACGGCCTTCCTTCATGCCGCTGTTTACGAAATGCTCCAGATACTTCCACTGGTTATCCCCGAACAGGGCAGCCAGATCGGCGTTGTGCTCTTTGTAATACTGATAATCGTAAACAGGGGCGTATTTGCTGGTCAGCACATAGTAAGGCTGATTCGTCGGGTCGCTTCTGAAGTGACCCGAATACAGGGCTTTTTGATTAACAGTCTCTTTACTTCCGTCCATATAGATGATATCCGCCTTGGTCACGGCAATCTCGTCGATCGTGCTGTTGTACCAAAGGCAATCCCATTCCACTGCTGCATTGTAAATTGCATTCTGGAGTTCGTCATCTGTCAGATAAGTAGTAGAATCCAGCTGACCCCGCGTCTTGGAATGGTCGATCACAGACAGGACGGAGGACGGAGTGTAGGAATCAGCATAATAGGCATTACCGTCCTTGTCCAAAAAGATTCTATGCCCGTTGCGCTCTTCTGCGCCAAAGTAATAATCCGTTGCAAGCTGCTGCTGTGCCTGGAACGGCCCAAAATCCCCCATGGACGCGGGAGAAGTCACCGTGTTTGCGACCGTTCGGTCGAATCTTGTCGGAGCAATCGGCCCTACTACCTGGGCCGTCACCGTCGAACGGCCGCTGATCGTGCAGGAAGTTCTATCACCGACCGCATTAAGCGGAACCAGCGTGAACGTAACGTATTTAATGGTTTTGTTTGAATTATTCCGGAAGCAGACCGTGGGGCTGACGCCGTCAAAAGCATCGACCGTAAAATAGACGTCGGTGAGCTCGACCGCAGGCTTTGCCGCAAAGGCACCGCATGCGAGAATCGTCATCAGCGCCAATGTAAAAACAACGCCTAAAAGCCTTTTTGCTGACTTTTTCATGATTCTCTCCTTTTTTTCTGCTGAAAAAAACCCAGTTTTCTGCGATTTTTTCGTTTGTTTTCAGTTGTCAAAAGTTGTTGCATTCAACGCCGAATGGTTGTATAATGTTCTTGAACATAAAACCGAATCGGAGGATTGCCACATGACACGACAAGATTACATCAATGCCATTTTGAAACTGCTGGAAAAAGCCGATTTCCGCCAGCTGCGGCTTGTGTGGGTGTACGCAAGCCACCTGATCGGATGAGCCGCCAGCCACCATGCGAGGGAAGCCTTTACGGGCTTTCCTCTTTTTTTTGCGTCAATTTTTCGGCCATGCGTTCCAGCAGCTCCCAGTCCGCCGGGCTCAGGCCTGCCAGCATTTCGATAAAACGCTTTTTAAAGGTGTCGCTGTCATCCTTGGTCAGGTCAGCCAGGAAGGCCGCCACCTGCTCGGACTGGGTGTCCTGTACAAACATTTCACCCTCGCCTTCGCGCAGCCATGCTTCCCGGACGCCGAACTCCCGGCAGATGTCGCTGATCGTGCGGTCGCTGGGGGCTTTTGCACCAGAGCAAAGCTCAGACGCATACGGCCTGGAAATATGCAGACGTTCCGCGAACTCAACTTTTTTCAAGCCAAGTTCTTCAAGGATTTTTTTGATGCGTTCGTTCATTGGTTTTCACCTCCTCTCTACTTGGCATTGTAACACCTGTCAACAACGATGTCAAGAAAAAAGTTAGCTGAGCATTTGCTTTTTTGCTTGACATGATAGCAAAACCGTGCTATATTGTGAGCAGAGCTACCAATCACAGTAGCCAAGCGACCGTCATGCCGCACTTAAACGAAGGGAGGTGGAGAGGATGAATCACTATCCCCGCACACCGGAAGAACAGGAACAGCTCGACAAGAAGATGCAGGAACTCGACCAGAAGATGCTGGAAGAAACCGAGCGATACTATGCACGCCTTGACCTGAAATACGGTATTGCTTTCGCTCTGTCCATCATTGCGCTGCTCATCAACCTTTTAAGGCTGTAGCAATGGCAACAAGCAGGCTCAAAACCGACAAACCAAGAGCAATGTTGGCACGCCTTTCAGTCTTTGTGAAATGCTTTTGTTCTTCCAGCGCAACTCGACCACCAGCATTGATTTGATAGGTATACTCTGGATCTTCGTACTCATACCGGAACGCATCCTCATCTTCATAACGAAAAACCATATTTTTGTCCGTCAGCCATTGCATCGTTTCAAAGTTGACGGTCATGCCACGCTTTCCCATCTGATAGATGGAAAAGGCTTCATCAGGATGCTCATTCAGAAATTCCAGAACCTTCAGCGTTTTTACGTCCAGCATTTTTAACACTCCTTTCTGCCCCAGTATACAGCAGAAGGGAGTACCCCACAACCCACCCGATGATGGCCGCATGGCAGCGGCCGAAACCATTCCGGTGACGCCGCCGGGATGGTCGTGGGGAGCCACCCACAGAAAGGAGTGCTTATTATGGCACGAAAGAGCAATTCCCTGAACCCCGCCATGTACGGCCTGACACAGCAGGACGTGGATCGTGTGATCCGCATCCACACCATGTGCAAGGACATGGACGAGGACGCATTCGAGCAGATGGAGACCGCTGCGGCGTCCATCAATCTGGTGGCCAGCCTGAAGAAGCTGGACAACCGCCCCGTGGCATGAAAGGAGAAACCACATGACAGACATCACCATAATCAACAAGGAGGTGAAGAAGATGAAGGACAGCAAAAAGCCCGGCGAACCGCTGGAGACGGAGGGCCGGGGGATTTTCCACTATATGCGAACCCATAAGCCGCCTTGGTGGCTATATTGGTCGCCTGCTATCATATGGGCGATCACGGTTGCAATTGTTTCCATAGCGATATGGCGGAAAGGATAAGTGCCGCAAAAGCCATCAAGTTTGAAATAATAATCCCCGTCCATTCTCGGAAGTTTTCCTGTCTGTATCGGGAGTTTTCCCTATCCTCCACTATCTGCTCTGATCTTTTCTTTCGGTCTATGTAACTCGTGTAGAGCGTACCGGTTTCTGTGACGACAAATTCATCGCCGGTTTTAGAAAGTGCATAAGGTGCGAGAAAGCCAAGTTCAACGAGATGCCCTGCATCTACTGGATGCAAATGCAGAACCGCACCATATCTTGCCAGTTCTAAGTAGCGCATGTCGTCCTCTGACAGAACAACTTTGTCAAAATCCATCATTTTACCACCTCCCTTCCCCGCTCAAGTATACCGCAGAAGGGAGACCACAACAAGGAGGCATGATCTATGGACCGACTGACGCACCCCCGGTGCAGCGGCATCAAAGAGGGCTACTGGAGCCCGGCCAAGAAAGAAGAGCTTGTGCAGCGGCTGGCAGCTTATGAAAACACCGGCTGTACGCCGGAAGATATCCGAGAGTTGAAAGAATTCAAGAGCCGGCACGATGACCGGTTCCAGACTTTCAGCCCGGACTAAAAAGAGGAGACACACAGCCATGGAACGTTACATGATTTTGCTCAAACCCGGCGGCAAATGCCGCCTGATCCCCTGCGATAAGGACGGCACCCTGACCCTGCAGGCCATGCAGGTGCTGGTGGACGGCCCGATCGAGACCGCAGCCAGCATCCTCGGCCCCTGCTGGGCGCGGGAGCCGGTGGACAGCATTAAGCTCATCCTCAATGAGGAAGGCAAGTTCCGGCGGCTCACGCTCAACGAAGATGCCACCGACCTGTATGCCCACTGCGGCCGGGACATGATCGTGGGCGACGCCCTTCTGGCAGCTGCCCGCGGGGATGAGCTGATTGGTTTCAGCGAGCCGGTGTGCCAGACCCTAGCCGAGTTCTGGGCGCTGGAACTGGAAGCGTGAACGGCCGCAACAAGCGCTGGGCAGAACAGCGCTGGGAAAAACGTCAGCCGGAGCGGCTGGAACACATCCGCAAAAAGAAGGAGGATGAAAGCCATGAGAAGGCCAAGAAGCCCTTACCTGAAGCTGGCCCGCCTCATCGAGGACGAAGGGTTTGAACACCGGGAGTTCGCCAAGCTGGTCGGCATGGGTGAAAGCACCCTGTCCACCCGCCTGAACCCGAAGCCGGAGCAAAAGAACAATGAGTGGCGCCATTACGAAATCACCGCCATTTGCAGGGAGCTGCACATTCCACAGGAACAGATCGGAGAGTATTTCTTCCCGAAAGTCGAGAAAGGAGCATAAACATGAAGGCAAAACTTTACATCGACAGTGAGGACTCGACCATCAAGATCGAAGGTGGTCCCAGCGACGTGCTGCATCTTCTGGTGTGCGCAATCGCCCAGATTCTGAAGAGCTATTTCCCGGACGATTTTGAGCGGCAGCTGGGCTGGGTGTCTGGACTGCTCTACAACACGATCCGCGAGCTGAAAGAGGAGGACGACGATGAAGATTAAATCCACCGTCTGGCAGGTGCTGGCCGCCGGGAGTTTCGGCGCGGGCCTGCTGTACGCCCTGGGCATTGAGGGCACCGCGCAGGTGGGCGGCACCATCTCGGACAGCCAGTTCATCACAGCCATGGCGCTGATCCTGGCAGGCCTGGCCCTGATGCGGCTGGGCTTTGCCGCAGAGACACGGGAGCAGGCCCACCGGAAAGTCCACAAGGAGCCCCAGAACACCGTGAAGGGCAAGCGGAAGGTGGGGTAACCCCCATGCCTGACCTTGTCAACAATGCCTTTTGGTATACGGTCTGGGACGCCAAGAGCGGTGACCTGATTGCCAGCGGCACGGCTGCCATGTGCGCCCGGCGGCTGGGCTACGCCAGCGCCAACAGTTTTGCCGCTTCCGTCTGCCACTGGCTCAAGGACGGCAGGCAGCACGTCAAGTACATCTACCAGCGGGAGCTCATCCCGCGCAGCGAGGTGGACAGCCTGCCCCGCAAACCAAAAAAGCCCGCCCGTGTTCGCAGCACGGACGAGCCCAAAGGGTGATGGTTTGAACGACTCCATCACCCCGAAGAATAACACACTTTGGAGGTTTTTACAAGCATGAAAGGTATTCTGATCGAACCGGGCCGCGCCCCGGAACCGGCAAATCTGCCGGACACCCTCTCCGCTATGGAGGCCCGGCTTGGCGGCACGGTGGAGCATTACATCTTCCCGCGCACCCCGGCGGTGCTGTTCTTCCGCACGGCAGGCCAGCCGGTCAACCGTGTGGTGCGTGGCCAGCCCCTGTGCGGCACCATCTTCTGCTATGGCTGGCGTGGCGGCGACATCAAGCCGCTGTCCGGTGCCCTGCTCGCCGAGCTGCTGGACCGTCTGAAGGACACGGAGGTGCGGGTATGAACGAGTACATCATCAGCCAGAACTGCAACGGTGTCCACTATGCCTATTCCCGTGGGCGGTTCTGGCGCTGGGACGAATCTGCACACGTCTGGAAAGAGAGCCACCTGCTGGCCCAGAAGTTTGGCAAAGCCAAGACCGTTGAAAAGCGGCTGCCCCCGGAAGCGTTTCTGACCAGCAACGAGTTCATCCCGATGGACGACTACGAGCTTCCGGATCAGATGCTCACCGCCCTCCGGGATGCCAAGCCCTGCAGGAATGCGCCGATTGAGCCGGTAGAAGAATGCACAGCGCCGGTTCCTGCCCATACGGCAGATGTTGCCGAACCGTGCGGCAACGTTCCAGCTTCTCCCTCTTTTGATTTTTCCGCACTGGGCGACCTGTCCGGACAGGCCGCCGATGCAGACCATCAGTTTGATCTGCACTACGGCACCGCTCAGGACGAGTATCTGGTGTCCTGCATCTACCTGGCCCGGATCCACGCCCTGACGGCCAAAGCAGGCCGCTATGGCGGCGGCACCTGGACCAAGTGGTACGAGAGCAAGGGGCTGAGCCATGGCAGCGTGACCAAGATGGTCCAGAACGGAGAGGCTTTTAATTCGTCAACAGTTGACGAATTAAAACAGCTGCCCAACCTGACCCGGAAGGACCTGAACCTCATTGCCCGGTCCGGCTGTGCGGACCAGGTGGTGGCCGCCGCCGGAGACAGCCAGCGTGTCCAGGACCTTCTGGCCCAGATCAAGAGCAAAGACGCCCAGCTGGAGGCCGCTCACGCCGACATCTCCGGCCTGAAGGACCGTGCCACCGCCGCCGAAGCCCGGGAGGAAGAAGCATGGAGCATGGTGAGCAAGGCACAGGACGAAGCAAAGGCGGCACAAGAAAATCTTGACTACGAGGTCAGCCAGAACGACGCCCTGCACGAAGAAAAGGGGCAGCTGCTGCGGGAGTGTGAGGCGGCAAAGCAGGCCCGTGCAGAGGCCGAGGCCCGGGCCCAGGAGGCCGAAAAGCAGCTGGAGGGCTCCCGGCAGGTGGCCGAAGCGGCAAAGCTGCGGGGCGACAAGCTCAAGGCCGAGAATGATGCACTCAAGAAGCAGCCCATCACTGCGGTGGTGGACAAGGAAGAGGTGGAGCGTCAGGCCAGGGAAATGGCCGCCGAGATGACCGCCGAGCTGCAGGCAAAGCAGGACGCCGTCACCGGAGACGCAGAGCAGGACGTCCGGAACGCTTACGACAGCGTCCTGCTGGCCAGCCGCTCCATGCTGAACACCTGGCAGATGGTAAAGCCGCAGTTCTGCAAGCTGCCGAAAGCCCAGCGGGAGACCCTTGCCAACCAGATCGTCAGCATCAACGGACAAATCAATGGGGAGGTCGCACAATGTCTGTAAAGATCACGGCGCTGGAAGCCGAGAACGTCAAGCGCATCAAGGCCGTTGCGCTCACCCCGTCGCCCACCGGGCTCACCCTCGTGGGCGGCAACAACAATCAGGGCAAGACCAGCGTGCTGGACGCGCTAGCGTGGGCGCTGGGCGGGGAGCGCTTCCGCCCCACTGCCGCACAGCGGGACGGGGCGGTCGCCCCTGCTCACCTCAAGGTCACACTGTCCAACGGCGTGGTGGTGGAGCGCAAGGGCAAAAATGCCAGCCTGACCGTCACCGACCCCACGGGCCGCCGCAGCGGCCAGCAGCTGCTCAACGCCTTTGTGGAGCCGCTGGCCCTCGATCTGCCCCGCTTCATGGACGCCAGCGACAAGGAAAAGGCTGACATCCTGCTGCGCATCATCGGCATTGGGGCCGAGCTGCACACCCGGGATCTGGAGATCAAGGGCCTGTACGACAAGCGCACCTTCACCGGTCAGCTGGCCGCCCAGAAAAAGCACTTTGCCGAGGAACTGGTCTCTTACCCGGAAGCCCCGGACGAGCCGGTGAGCGCCTCCGAGCTCATCCGCCAGCAGCAGGACATTCTGGCCCGGAATGGCGAGAACCAGCGCCTGCGGGCCCAGTATGCAGAGCTTGAACAGCAGGTGCAGCAGTGTGTGGACGAGCTGAAGCGCACCCGGGAACGCATTGCCACACTGCAGCAGCTGGCAGATGAACTGGACGCCAAGCACACCAAGTTGTTCAATCAGCGGGAAACTGCAAGAAAGACCGTCTCCCAGCTGCAAGACGAATCCACCGCCGAGCTGGAAGCCTCCATCCGGGACATTGAGGAGACCAACCGCAAGGTGCGGGCCAACCTGGAAAAATCCCGGGCTGAGGACGAAGCCGCCCAGTACGCCAGCGAGTACGACCGCCTGACCGAATCCATCCAGCAGAAGCGTGCCGACCGCATGGCCCTGCTGAACGGCGCAGACCTGCCGCTGCCGGGGCTGAGCGTGGAGGACGGCGTCCTTACTTACAAAGGCAAGCACTGGCGGGATATGTCCGGCAGTGACCAGCTGCGGGTGGCCGCCGCCATCGTGCGCCGGCTGAACCCGGACTGCGGCTTTGTTCTGCTGGACAAGCTGGAGCAGATGGACATGACCACCCTGCAGGAGTTTTCCGCCTGGCTGGAAGCCGAGGGCCTGCAGGCCATTGCTACCCGCGTTTCCACCGGCAGTGAGTGCCAGATCATCATTGAGGACGGCATGGTCAAGGACGCCGTGCCGCCCGAAGAGAAGCCCCAGCCCCGGAGCTGGACGAAAGGAGCGTTTTAAATGAGCAAGTATGCAGTCACCAGCGGCATCCAGACCGCCCCCGTCAAAACCGTGCTGTACGGCCCGGAGGGCATCGGCAAAAGCACCTTTGCCTCCCACTTCCCGAGCCCTGTGTTCATCGACACCGAGGGCGGCACCAAGCGCCTGAACGTGGCCCGCCTGCCCCAGCCCACCAGCTGGGCCATGCTGCTGGACGAGGTGGCCGAGGTGCGCAAAGGCAACGTGCCCTGCAGCACGCTGGTCATCGACACAGCCGACTGGGCCGAGCGCCTGTGCATCCAGGCGGTGTGCGCCCGTGCCAAGGTCAACGGCATCGAAGATTTTGGCTACGGTAAGGGCTACACCTACGTCAAGGAGGAGTTCAGCAAGCTGCTGGATGCCCTGGAAGAGGTGCTGAACGCCGGCCACAATGTGGTGGTGCTGGCCCATGCCGCCATCACCAAGTTTGAGCAGCCGGACGCCGTGGGCAACTACGACCGCTGGGGCATGAAAACCAGCAAGCAGGTGGCCCCGCTGCTGCAGGAGTGGTGCGATATGCTGCTGTTCGCCAACTACAAAACGGTGGTGGAAAAGGCCGGCAGCGGCCCAAACGCCAAGAACAAGGCCAGCGGCGGCAAGCGGGTGCTGTACACCACCCACCACGCCTGCTGGGACGCCAAGAACCGCTTTGACCTGCCGGAGGAGGTGCCCTTTGATTACGCCAGCATTGCCCACTGCCTGCCCGGCGGCAGCGCACCGGCAGCTACCCAGACGCCGGTGCAGCACGCCCCGGCTCCTGCCCCGCAGCCCAAACATCAGCCGGATGCCGACATCCTGCCCAGCCCCGCACCGCAGCCGGAACCGCCCCGCGAGGAAGTGCCCCGCGCTCTGCTCACGCCGGATCTGATCGCGTTGGGTGTGCCGGAAAAGCTGGCTTCCCTGATGAGTGCCAACAACGTCACCCCGGAGGAGCTGCAGGCTGTGGTGGGCAAACGGGGCTACTTCCCGGAGGATATGCCCATCAAGGACTACCCCATGGATTTTGTGGAGGGCTGCCTGATCGCCGCATGGCCGCAGGTGCTGCAGATGGTGCTGGACGGCCGTGACCTGCCGTTTTAACGTACATTAAATAAAGGAGAAGCATTATGAACGAGATGAACAACGAAGGTTTCGCTTTGGGTTGGGATGACGAGTTTACCAACGAGCAGCAGGAATTCGTGCTGCTGCCGGAGGGCGAGTACCCCTTTGAAGTGACCCAGATGGAGCGTGCCCGCTATGAGGGCGGGGCCAAGCTGCCGCCCTGCTCCATGGCAAAACTGACCCTGCGCATTTATGGCGGGGCCAAGGGCGACACCACCGTGACCCACCGCCTGTACCTGCATACCAAGACCCAGGGTCTGCTGGGCGCGTTCTTTGAGAGCATCGGCCAGTGCAAGCGGGGCGAAACCTTCCGCCCCCGCTGGAACGAGGTGGTAGGTGCCAAGGGCATCTGCAAGCTGGGCGTCCGGGAGTACACCAAACAGAGCGGCCCTCACGCCGGTGAGACCGGCCAGAGCAACGAGGTGCAGCGCTTCCTGCCGCCCCCGGCACCCAAGGCGGCACCCTCGCAGGGCTGGACGCAGGGGGCATTCTGATGGGGCAGGAACTGAGACCCTACCAGCAGCAGGCCCGTGACCGCATCCACGCCGAGTGGGACGCCGGCCACACCCGCACCCTGCTGGTGCTGCCCACCGGCACCGGCAAAACCATTGTGTTTGCGTCGGTGGCTGCCGATCAGGTGCGTGCCGGCGACCGGGTGCTCATTCTGGCGCACCGGGGCGAGCTGCTGGAACAGGCTGCCGACAAGCTGCAGCGTTCCACCGGCCTTGTCAGCGCCGTGGAAAAGGCCGAATCCACCTGCCTGGACAGCTGGTTCCGGGTGGTGGTGGGCAGCGTGCAGACCCTGCAGCGCACCGCCCGGCTGGAACGCTTCCCGCAGGATTATTTCGGCACCATCATCATCGACGAGGCCCACCACGCCATCACCGACGGTTACCGCCGCATCCTGGACTACTTCAGCGGGGCCAAGGTGCTTGGCGTCACCGCCACGCCGGACCGCGGCGACATGCGCAATCTGGGCGAGGTGTTCGACAGCCTGGCCTTTGAGTACAAGCTGACCGACGCCATCAAGGAGGGCTATCTGTGCAAGATCATGGCCCAGACCATCCCGCTGCAGCTGGATATTACATCCGTGACCATGAGCGGCGGCGACTACGCCGTGGGCGACCTGGGCACAGCCCTTGATCCGTATTTGGAGCAGATCGCCGCCGAAATGGCTCGGCGCTGCAAGAGCCGCAAAACGGTGGTGTTCCTGCCGCTGATCAAGACCAGCCAGAAGTTCCGGGACCTGCTGAACACCTACGGCTTCCGGGCTGCCGAGGTCAACGGCCAGAGCGACGACCGCAGGCAGGTGCTGGCCGACTTCGATGCCGGCAAATACAATGTGCTGTGCAACTCCATGCTGCTCACCGAGGGCTGGGACTGCCCCTCCGTGGACTGCGTGGTGGTGCTGCGGCCCACCAAGGTGCGCAGCCTGTACAGCCAGATGGTGGGGCGCGGCACCCGCCTTTCCCCGGGCAAGACCGACCTGCTGTTGCTGGATTTCCTGTGGATGACCGACAAGCACGAGCTGTGCCGCCCGGCAGACCTGGTCTGTGAGGACCGCACTGTGGCCCGCCAGATGACCGAGCATCTGGCCGAGACCGGCTGCCCGGAGGACATCGAGGAGGCCGCCGCCCAGGCCAGCGAGGACGTGGTGGCCCAGCGGGAAGAAGCCCTTGCCAAGCAGCTGGAAGAGCAGCGCCGTAAAAAGGCAAAACTGGTGGACCCGCTGCAGTACGAAATGAGCATTCAGGCCGAAGATCTGGCCGGGTATGTGCCCGCCTTTGGCTGGGAGGCCGGTCCGCCCAGCGAGCAACAGACCGCCGCGCTGGAAAAGCTGGGCATCCTGCCGGACGCAGTGGAATCCGCCGGCAAGGCCGCCCTGCTGCTGGACCGCCTGAACAAGCGCCGGGACGAGGGCCTGACCACGCCCAAACAGATTCGCTGTCTGGAAAAGTACGGGTTCCAGCATGTGGGCACCTGGAGCTTTGAGGCCGCCCGCCACATGATCGATCGCATAGCGGCTCAGGGCTGGCGCGGCGTGCCCAAGGGCGTGAACCCCCGCACCTATACCCCCGCTGCGGAGCCGCCTGCTGCAGACAGTCCTTTTGATTTTGGATGGTAACGTGAATGGACAATGCGAATGAACTCAAAGAAGCGCTGGATTTTCTCAGCCCGTCCGCCCTGACCTACGACGAATGGATCCTGGTGGGCATGGGCCTGAAGGAAGCCGGCCTGCCCGTGGAAGCATGGGAACAGTGGAGCGCCCGGGACGGGGGCCGCTACCACAAAGGCGAGTGCGCCAAGAAGTGGGCCAGTTTCCACGGCGGCGGGGGCAGCCCCGTCACGGCCAGCAGTATCTTTCAGCTGGCCTATTCCAGCGGATGGAGAGGCCCTGCCGGCCATGCACTGGACTGGAACGACGACATCTCCGCCGGGACGAACCACACAGACGGCCAGCTGGTAGACCCCCGTTGGGTGGAAGCCCACGATCTCGCCCTGCCGGAACAGTGGGACCCTGTGGACCAGCTCAGGCGCTACCTGCAGGCCCTGTTTGAAGAGGACGAGTATGTGGCCTATGTCACCGAGAGTTTCATGGCCGACGACAAACGCCGCCCGGCCAAGGGCAGCTGGACCCGCACCGCCGGGCAGCTCCTTGCCGAACTGGGCACCTGCGGCGGGGATCTCGGCAAGGTGCTGGGCGACTGGGACCCGGAGGTGGGTGCCTGGATCTGCTTCAACCCCGTGGACGGCACAGGCCGCAAGGACGCCAACGTCACCGCCTACCGCTACGCCCTTGTGGAGTGCGATAACATGGAGCTGGGCAAGCAGCAGGCCATCATCAAGCAGCTGGAGCTGCCCTGCGCCGCGCTGGTGTACTCCGGCGGCAAGAGCGTCCACGCCATCGTCAAGGTGGACGCCCCGGACTATGCCGAGTACCGCAAGCGGGTGGATTACCTCTACGCTGCCTGCCAGAAAAACGGCCTGACCCTCGACCAGCAGAACCGCAACCCCAGCCGCCTGAGCCGGATGCCCGGCATCCTGCGCTGCGACAAGCGGCAGGTGCTTCTGGAGACCAATTTCGGCAAGAGCTGCTGGGACGAGTGGGTGGACTGGCTGGAAGCCGAGACCGACGACCTACCGGACACCGAGAACCTCGCCGCCGACTGGGAGCACCTGCCCCCGCTGGCAGACCCGCTCATCTTCGGGGTGCTGCGCAAAGGGCACAAGATGCTTCTGGCGGGCCCCAGCAAGGCCGGCAAGAGCTTTGCCCTCATCGAGCTGTGCATCGCCATTGCCGAGGGCAAGCCGTGGCTGGGCCAGTTCTCCTGCGCCCAGGGCAAGGTGCTGTACATCAATCTGGAGCTGGATCGGGCCTCCTGCCTGCACCGCTTCAAGGATGTGTACACCGCCATGGGCCTGCCGCCGGAGCACCTGAAAAACATTGACATCTGGAACCTGCGCGGTGCGTCCGTGCCCATGGACAAGCTGGCCCCCAAGCTCATCCGCCGGGCCCAGAAAAAGGGCTACATGGCCGTGGTGCTGGACCCCATTTATAAGGTAATCACCGGCGACGAGAACAGCGCCGACCAGATGGCCAAGTTCTGCAACCAGTTTGACCTTGTGTGCCGCGCACTGGACTGCGCCGTGATCTACTGCCATCACCACAGCAAAGGTGCCCAGGGCGGCAAGCGCAGCATGGACCGTGCGTCCGGTTCCGGCGTGTTCGCCCGTGACCCGGACGCCATGCTGGACATGACCGAACTGGTGCCAACCGATGCTATCCGCCAGCAGCTGCACAACAAGGCCGCCTGCCGGGTCATCAAGGCCATGCTGGATAAGCGCGGCCATGCCGATGCCTACGGCCCGGACGATGCCCTCAGCCGCACCCGCATGCTGACCATCGCCAAAGAGAACCTTGGCCTTGCCGACCTGCGGGCCATCGACGCCGAGGTGGCTGCCGCCGAGAAAAAAGCCGACGGCATGACTGCCTGGCGCATCGAGGGCACGCTCCGCGAGTTCGCCCGCTTTGACCCGGTGAACCTCTGGTTTGACTACCCGGTGCACAAGCCGGACAGCGGCCTGCTGGAGGATCTGCAGCCGGACAGCGACTTCCGCACCCTGGGCAACCGCGGTGCCGCTAAGCGCTGGGGCGACAAAGGCAAAGTGACCAAGGACAAAAAAGCCGAACTGGACACCGCCTTTGAAGCCTGCACCATGGACGGCGAGGTGACCGTCTATGCTCTGGCCGAATACATGGACCTAAAGCCCCGCACCGTCAAGACCCGCCTGAAGGATGACGGGCGGTTCTGGATCGACGGTGAGAAAGTTGGACGCAAGGAACCCGGCAGCAACGGTTAAACGATTTGTAATTTTTGCAATTACAGTTTGTTGTAAAAATGCAGTTATAGCCGCTATTTTGCACGACACGAAAAACTGCAATTTTGCAGTTATAGCCGCTATGACTGCAGATTTTGCAGTGCAAAATAGCCTATATATAATAGCTAAAACTGCAACTGCAATTGTGATGGGGTTTCCCGAAGGATGGGGCGACCACAGCCCCCATCCATTCGGAGACCCTCCCCATCACGTTGGCGAACTGAAAAAAGAAAAACGAGGTGAACCCCATGTACACGCAATTCTTTATCCCCATGCAGCCGCCCACCACCACCCACAACGCAAAGCAGCTGCACGCCTACATGAAGGGCGGCCAGCCCTGCGCCGTGCTCCACGACAGCCCGGAACTGAAAGCCGCCCGCGCCAAGCTCCACGCCTATCTGGCACCCCATGCGCCCAAAGCGCCCATCCCAGCAGGCCAGCCGGTACGGCTGCTGGTCAAGTGGTGCTTTCCCACCGAGGGCAAGCGCCGCAGCGGCGAGTGGCGCACCAGCAAACCCGACACCGACAACCTGGAAAAGGCTCTCAAGGACGAGATGACCCGCCTGCACTTCTGGGCCGATGACGCGCAGGTGTGCAGCGAGATCGTGGAGAAATTCTGGTCGGACCCCTGCGGGGTGTTCGTCCGGGTGGAGGAAGTCCGATGACCTACGAAGAGAAAAAAGCCTGGCTCTGGCGGTACCGGTCGGCCAAGCGGTTCGAGCGGCTGCGGCTGGACGAGCTGGCCACGCTGGAGGCCGAAGCCATGCACACCACCCAGCGCTATTCCGCCATGCCGGGCGGCGGCGGGGACGGTCAGGCGCTGCCCAGAGCCGTGGAGCGCATCGAGGAAGCAAAGCAGGCTGCTGAAGCACAATCCACTGTGTGCGACGCCATCCGTGCCGAGCTGATGGACGTGTTCAGCCAGCTGGACAACGAGGTGGATTTCATGATCCTGTTCCGCCGGTACGTCCTGCTGGAGGACTGGGACAAGATCGCCGTTTACGTCCGGTTGTCCCGCAGCCAGATGTTCCAGCATCACAGCGCCGCCGTCCGCCAGCTGGACATCAAAAGTCCGGAGCAAACCGGAGCGGACCGGACTTGATAACACTGTCAACCTCTGCTAAAATTTAAAATGCAATAGCCCGCAGGAAAGGTCCCTTACTCCCTTCCCCCTGCGGGCTTTGTGCTGCCCGGCTGCGACAGGGGAACAACCTTTACCGACCAACAGCCTGAATGTACCAGCCGGGCATCCTTTGCATATTTCTGGCCGTCCTCCGGGGCGGCTTTTGTTTTACCTGAACCATGAGAGGTGGTGACGTGTCCAACGAGAAGAATCTTATCCCGTTCAACAAGCGAACGGAGAGCGAACAGAGAGAAATCGCCCAGCAGGGCGGCATTGCGTCCGGCAAGGCACGCCGCCGCAAACGCAGCATGAAGGAAGCCGCCGACTATTACCTCAGCCTGCCGGAGACCGACCGCCGCCGGGTGAACGCTCTGCTACGGGACGAGGTGGAGCCTGAGGACGTGGACAACCAGATGAGCGTGGTCATGGGCATGGCCGAAGCCGCCAAGCGCGGCGATGCCCGCGCCGCCGGGGTGCTGTTGAAGATGCTGGGCGAGGAAGCACCGCAGGAGGATCCCGGTGCCGACACGCTGGAAAATGCCCGCAAGCTGCTGGGAGGAATCGACAGTGCCATTGACTGAGTATCAGCAGGAGTTTCTCCGCAACTGCTCCCACCGCTGGAACATCAAGACCGGTGCCACACGCTCCGGCAAGACCTATCTGGACTGTGCTGTCACCATCCCGCAGCGCATCCTTGCGGCCCGGGACGAGGGCCTGCTGGTCATGCTGGGCAACACCCTGGGCACGCTGGAACGCAACGTGCTGGCGCCCATGCGGGCCCTCTGGGGGGCGGAGCTGGTGGGCGTCGTGCGCACCTCGGCTGCCGGCAATGTCGTGCAGCTGTTTGGCCGCAAGGTGTATGTGCTTGGCGCTGACAACAAAAAGCATATTGCCCGCATTCAGGGCGCTGCCTTCGAGTATGCCTACGGTGACGAGATCACCACCTGGGACGAGGGCGTCTTTCAGATGCTCAAGAGCCGCCTTTCCTGCCCGCACAGCCATTTTGACGGCACCTGCAACCCGGATAACCCCCAGCACTGGTTCAAGCGGTTCCTCGACAGTGATGCTGACATTTACTGTCAGGCCTACACCATCGACGACAACCCCACCCTGCCGCCGGAGTTCGTGGCGCAGCTGAAAAAGGAGTACACCGGCACGGTGTACTACAACCGGTTCATTCTGGGACAGTGGGCGGCGGCAGGCGGCATCATCTACCGCCCGTTTGCGGACAGCATCGCCGCCGACGACAAGCGCTTCCTCTGGCCCGCAGACAAGCCCTGCAAGCCGTGGCGGGTGCACATCGGGGTGGACTTCGGCGGCAACGGTTCACAGCACGCCTTTGTGGCAACGGGCATTTTGCCGTACTATTCCGGCGTCGTGGGGCTGGCATCCCAGCGGGTGGACCCCCGCAACCAGGATGCCGACTACCTGGCCAACCAATTGCTCACCTTCTGCCTGGCCGTGTTCGCACGGTACGGCGAGATCCATTACATGTTCTGTGACAGCGCCGAGCAGACGCTGATCAACCACATCCGCACCCGGCTGCGGGCCTCTAAACTGTACTGGCTGGCCGACCGGGTGAATAACTCCGCAAAAATTCAGATTATCGACCGCATCCGCCTGACGTCCATTCTCATGGGCGGCGGGCGCTTTTGGTATATGCCGGAGGCCGCCACCCTGCGGGACGCCCTTGCAAGCGCCCTGTGGAGCCAGAAGCGCCCCGGCGTGGACGAGCGTCTGGACGACGGCACCACCGACATTGACACCCTCGACGCCTTTGAGTACACCATTGAGCGTGATTACAGGAGACTGACTGCAAGATGAACGTTTCGGCCTTTATCGAATATCTGAACAAAACCAAACATCTGCAGTTGGATGCGGATTATTACGGCAACATTGAAGTCTGGCGGCAATGGTGGAAGGGCGATGTTCCCGACATCCACGACCAGAAGGAGGACGCCCCGGACGGCAGCGTCATTTCCCGGCGTCTGGCTTCCCTGCGGATGCCGAAACATGTCTGCGAGGACTGGGCAAACCTGCTGCTCAACGACAAGACCACCTTCCAGATCGGCGACGCAAAGAGTGCCGCCTACCTGCTGGGCAGTGATGAGCAGCAGACCGGCGGCCTTTTGCGGCAGCTGCATTTCTGGGAGAATGCCAACAAGCTGGTGGAGCAGGCCTACTGGTCCGGCACCGGTGCTTTTGTGCTGAGTGTGGAAGGCCTGACGGTGGATGCCGCCGGGAACGCCCTGCCCTCGCCGCAGGGGCGCATTCAGCTGGACTATGACCCCGCCTGCTGCATCCTGCCCATCAGCGTGGAGCGGGGCGTGGTGACCGAGGCCGCCTTTGTGTCCGAGTGCGTGATGGGCGGTAAGCCCGCCGTCTATCTGCAGACCCACACCTGCAAGGGCGGCGAACGGACCATCACGAATGAATGGTTCGAGGTGATGGACGATGTTTCCGGCACGCCGAAATTTGCCAAGGCCAAGACCCCGCCGGGCATGGTGGAGCACATCACGGTCACCGGCGCGCCGGCATGGTTCAGCCTGTTCAGCCCGGCTGTCGCCAAAAACATCGACGGCGGCATGGGGCTGGGTATGAGCGTCTTTTCCGAGGCGCTGGACGCAGCCCAGATGGCGGATTACGCCTTTGACAACTACCGGCAGGACCTCCGCCTGGGCGGCAAGAAAATTTTCTATGACCGCTCCATGTGCAAAAAGTGGGTGGACAAGGACGGTGTGGAGCACGCTGTGCCGCCGGATGCCGTTCACCGCCAGATCTTCTACGAGCTGCCCGCACCGGAAGGCAGCATCGACCAGCCGGCCGCATGGCGGGAGTACAACCCCGACCTGCGCACCGAGGACAACCACCGGGCCGTGCAGGACGCTCTGGACATGATGAGCTTCAAGTGCGGGCTTGGCTGCCACCGCTACAGTTTTGAGCTGGGCAAGGTGGCCACCGCCACCGAGTACACCGGCAGCCGACAGGACCTTGTGCAGAACGCCAACAAAAACCAGATCCCCATTGAGACGGCACTGATCGGCATTCTGCGGGCCATCCTGTGGGCGGCAAAGAACCTGCTGGGTGCAGATGTGGACCCGGACACCAGCATCTCGGTCAACTGGGACGACAGCTACATTGTCAGCGAGCAGGAGCGCACCGCACAGCTGCGGGAGGACGCTCTGGCAGGGCTTGTGCCCCGCTGCCGGTATCTGTCCGCCCGGTATGGTCTGAGCGAGGACGAAGCCCACCAGTGGGCGGCAGAGGCCAAGGCTGACAGCCAGACCGATGAGCAGCTCACCTTCGGAGGTGCCTGATGCTGCCGCCGAGCTACCTCGATGCCATGCCGGATGCCTTTGTGCAGCTGGCGCAGCAGGTCGAGGATGAGATCTTACAGGATGTCGCCCGGCGCATCGGCAAAATGGGTACCCTCACCGAAACGGCCGACTGGCAGTTGTGGCGCTACCAGCAGACCGAGGCGGTGCGGGAGAACGTGGTCAAGCTGCTGGCAAAGTACAGCGGCAAGAGCGAAGCCACCATCCGCAGGCTGCTCAAAGAGGCTGCCACCGAAGCCATGGAGCGGGAAGATGCCATCTATTACCACTACAACCTCGAGCCCACACCCTTTGAAGAGAGCGCGGCCCTGAACAACCTGCTCAACGCCGGTGCCCGGCAGACCTGCGGCACATGGCGGAACCTCACGGCCACAACGGCCAACACCGTCTCCGGGGCCTTTGAGCGCACGCTGGATGTCGCCTGGGGCAAGGTGGCCACAGGTGCCTTTGACTACAAAACCGCCGTCAAGCAGGCTGTGGACAGCCTTGCAGACGAGATGCCGGAGATCACTTACCCCAGCGGCCACACAGATTCGCTGGAAGTTGCGGCCCGCCGGGCGGTACTGACCGGTGTCAACCAGACCGCAGGCAAGCTGCAGGAAGCCCGCATGGACGAAATGAACGTGGAGTTTGTTGAGACCAGCGCCCACGGTGGTGCCCGCCCCAGTCACGCCGAGTGGCAGGGTCGGCGCTTCCATCGGGGCGGGGCTGTGGACTACCTGGGCAAGCATTACCCGGACTTTGAGCAGGCCACCGGCTACGGAACCGGCGCTGGGCTTTGCGGCTGGAACTGCCGCCACACCTTTTTTGCCGTATTCCCTGAGCTGGGCGACCCGCCCACCTGGACGGAGGAGAGCCTGCAGGAGCTGAACGCCCGGAACATCGAGTACAACGGCAAACTGTACACCCAGTACGAGGTCAACCAGATGCAGCGTGCCCGGGAGCGGAACGTGCGCAAATGGAAGAAGCGGTATCTGGCCGAGAGTGCCGCCGGGTCTGACACCACCGACAGCGCCGTGCGCCTGAAAGCAGCCCGCCAGAGCCTGAGCGAGTTTGCTAAGGCCACCGGCGGGCGGGTGGACAGTGCCCGTGTCAGCGTGCCGAAGTTTGGCAGGAGTGAAGCCAGCAGGGCGAATTGGGCGGCGAAGGACTATGAAAAGCAGCAGAAAGATGCTATAATCATAGAGAACCTTCGCACTGCTGCAAAGCTGCCGAAAGCTGCCGTTATCCATCTTGAACCGACCAAAATCAATGTAGACGCCTTGACCTTCGATGATGCTCACATCAACGCAGAGCGGGAGCATCGCGTCAGCGAAGAACAGGCAAAGCAATACATCCGAAATGCAAAGATTTCTGTCTCAGTTTGGAACGGTCAATTTGAACGGTATTATGGTACAGAAGGTGCCGCCTACGTAAATACAATAAAGCACGAAATCCGTACCGCATACAGCCGTGCTGAATTTGATGAAAACACCACTGCCTTGATTGAGGAGATGAAGAAAAATGGCATTCTTGGGTAATGTAGAGTATAGACCAGACAAGAACGGCACAGCGGCCAGTGTCAAGTGTCCACTGGTAGATGATTGGATTGAACCCGGCGATTGTCAATCTAATCAAGGCGTTATCGACCGCTGTATTCCTGCCCGGTTCAAGGTAAAGCAGAACTGGAAGAAGATCTGCGAAGCCTGCCCCTTCCGCGATTACTAACCACCATCCACCCGGACGGTGGTTTTCTTTTACCCATTTTTCAGGAGGTACACTATGGTTACTACGGTTCTTGTTGTTTTGATGATCCTTGCGCTGCTGGAGATCGTTCTGCTGAACGGTGCCCGGCTGTTTTTCATGATCGTATCTGCAATTCAGACCGCGCAGGACGATAAATACACGCCACACCCGCACCCCAAAAAGTAACACCGGCTAAAACACCCCTGTTTTAGTCGATATCAAGCACGATGCAGTTTGCACCGTGCTTTTTTCATGCCGTTTTAGCTCATATTGGCAGAGCACCGGACTTTTAATCCGGGGGGTGGCGGGTTCAACTCCCGCAAACGGCACCATGCGGCGGGCGGCGCGTACCCCGCCCAAGACCGAATACTGACAGAGAACAGTGTAAAAAACTGAGGTCTCACACATGAAAGGAGTTTCCACCCATGAAACGTGAAGACGTGAAGAACAAGATCCCCGGCATCACCGAGGAACAGCTGAACTGGATCATGCAGGAGAACGGCAACGACGTCAACCGCGAAAAGGCCGCCGCCACTGCCCTGCAGGCCCAGCTGGACAACGCAAACGCCCAGCTCAAGACCGCCCAGGACGGCCTGAAAGCCTTTGAAGGCAAGAAGAAGCCCGAGGAGTACGAGGCCGAGCTGACCAAGCTGCAGGCGGACATGAAGGCCCAGGCGGACGGCTTTGCCTTTGACAGCGCCCTGAACACTGCCATCCTGGGCAAGAAGGGCCGCAGCGTCAAGGCGGTGCGTGCCCTGCTGGATCTGGACGCTCTGAAGGGCTCCAAGGACCGCAGCGCCGACATTGACAAGGCTCTGGACGACGCTGCCAAGGCCAACCCCTGGGCCTTTGGTGAAGACGGTGCCGCCGGCGTGGCCGTGGTCTCTACCGGCGCTGAGCATGGCGCACCGCCCGCCAACGAATCCAATGGTGTGGAAGCCGCCTTTAAGTCCCTGAATCCCGAACTGAACCTGTAAAACGAAAGGAGTTCAACATGGCACATGCAAATCAGGAGCGGTATTCCGCTCTGGTAGACGCAAAGCTGCGGGCCACTCTGGTCACCCGTGACGGTGCGATCTTCAACACCCGCTACGAGGGCAGCCCCAAGGCCGGCAAGGTCAAGATCCCGGTGCGTGACACCGAGGTGGCCGTCAAGGCATACGACAAGGCAAACGGCGTGGATGCCGATGCCGGCACCACCACCTATCTGGATCTGGACATCGACAACGACGAGGCTGTCAATGAGATCATCGACGGCTTTGACGCTGCATCCGTGCCCGACGGCATCACCGCCGAGCGTCTGGACAGCGCCGCCTACTCCATGGCCCTGTCCATCGACAAGAAGTCCATCGAGGCGCTGCAGAGTGCAACCGGTGCTACCATCAGCGCCACCAAGACCGCCTGCACCGCTTCTACCGCCTACAAAGAGGCTCTGGCCGCCAAGCGCACCCTGAGCCGCAACGGCGTGCCCCAGACCGGCCGCTTTATGATCGTCAGCCCTGAGTATCTGGAGATCCTCATGCAGGATGACAAGTTCATCAAGCAGGGTGACCTGTCCCAGCAGCTGGTGCAGACCGGTGCAGTGGGTCAGATCGCGGGCTTTGCGGTGTACGAGTCCAACAACATGGATTTTGAGAACACCACCCGCGTGGCCAGCAAGAAAACCACCACCGAGTTCATCTGCGGCCACCCCAACTGGTGCCACCGTGTGATGGAGTGGCAGACCCCCGTGCACCTGCAGGATCTGGGC
>SKEC01000540.1_pt1 | contig 36171 bp, 38 predicted proteins | sample 4826641 | NCBI WGS metagenome assembly SKEC01 (sample SAMN11008819, study PRJNA524170) | human gut metagenome | biome: Human fecal sample; material: Feces; isolation source: fecal sample from pouch patient p18, p21 | host: Homo sapiens | place: Israel: Tel-Aviv | collected 2015-12-22
ACCTTTCAGTCGTTAAAAGAATTAGCCCTCAAAACGAAAGATTATGTCCATTGGTGGAACTATCATCGCATTCATGGTAGTCTTAACTACCAAACTCCCATGACCAAACGAATTATCGCTTAAAAAGTACTTTATAAAAATTGTTCAGAAAAGTGTTGCCTTTTCAAATTTCAATACACCTTATTACAATCAGCGTAATGGACGCTGGGAAAATATTACTTTTGGAGGTTATAGAATGGCTTCAACAGCCTGTGCCCTACCAACTAGTGTCGCTATGGTTGTTTCATCATTAACAGGAACGGAAATTTTGCCGACAACTGTCTGTACTTATCTTTACAACAATACGGTCGAATTCAATCGTGGTGATGCTGGAACAACTGGACGAGGTGTCGTGATTGTAGCACAACGTTGGGGAATGACAGCAACGGTACTTTATAGCTCATCACAGTTGTAGCGACAGGTAATCAAATCTCTCGAATGAAGATTGTGTTTGGAAATTTGGCCAATCGTTTGGCTTATGTTGTTGGTAATGGTAGTCATTTACTTGTTAAGGACCAGACGATTTACCTGAAAAATCTAAGCGCGCAGCAACTGCAGCACTTTTTAAAATATTATGAGAATCATTTTGATGACTATCATATCGTGATCTCATCGCCCGAGCATTCGTGCATGACAAAAGAAGCTTATAGCTGCCAGAATCTAGGCAATCCAAAACACTTAAAGTATTATAATGCCATCTTTCCGAATGTGATTTTACTTGATAGTATGCTTGACTTACCGCAAGAAAAGATTAATAAAATCACCATGCAACTTCCTATGGATTTATTTGAAGAAGTTAGCCGAGATTTCAAAAGAGAATTTCCTGATTTAGTGCCAATGGCTAGTGGATTTGGGGCTATTTATGTGGTTTTACCTGGTATTGACAAAGCGCTAGGGATAAAAGAACTGATGGCATTAAAAGGCATTTCAGCTGAACAAGTCATGACATTTGGAGACGGCGATAACGATATCGCTATGTTACGCTTAGCGAAATATTCTTATGTGATGGAAAATGCTAGCGAGGCAGTAAAAGCTGCTGCAAACTTTATAGCACCATCGAATGCTAAATCAGGTGTTTTTCAAGTGACTGAACAATACCTAGAATCACATTAAAAAACACTCCTGAAATCGTTCAGGAGTGTTTGCTTTATTTCATGCGAGAAAAATAATTTTTTGTTTCACGGATAATAACCGGTGACAGAGCAAGTAGAGCGATAAGGTTTGGTAGAGCCATAAGACCATTAACGATATCAGCAATAATCCAGATAAGCTCAAGTTTTAAGAATCCACCAAGAGCAACCATGATGACAAAAATAACGCGATAAAGTTTGATGTGTTTTGTTCCGAAAAGGAATTCAAAGCAGCGTTCACCGTAGTAAGACCAACCAAGAATTGTCGTAAAGGCAAATAAAACAAGACAGAAAGTTAAAGCAAGAGCACCAGGAGTTCCAAAGAGAGATGAGAATGCTGCTTGAGTCAGAGGGGCACCTTCTAGACCAGATACAGTCCATTTCTCAGTAACGATGATTGAAAGACCAGTCAAAGTACAAATGATAATCGTATCAATAAAAGTACCAGTCATTGAGACAAGACCTTGTTCAACAGGTTCTTCTGTTTTAGCAGCGGCAGCAGCAATCGGAGCTGAACCTAGACCAGATTCATTTGAGAAGACCCCACGCGCGATACCTTTTTGGATGGCTTCTTTAACAACGGCACCAGCAAAACCACCGACAGCAGCCGTACCAGTAAAAGCACCAGTGAAGATTTGACCAAATGCTGGAAGAATTTGATCGAAGTTTGTAAATATGACAGCTAAAGTTGCAAGGATGTAGATAATCGCCATGAAAGGAACAACTTTCTCGGCAACTTTTGAAATTGATTTGATTCCACCGAAGATAATGATGGCAACAATTACAGCAACAACAATACTTACAATCTGTGGCGCTAAGCCAAATGAATTTTCAAGTGATGAAGCAATTGAGTTAACTTGTGAGAAAGTACCAATACCAAAGTAAGCAACAAGGATACCAGCGACAGCAAAGAAAATGGCAAGTGGTTTCCAGCGTTTACCCATACCATTTAAGATATAGTACATTGGTCCACCAGAAACTTCGCCGTTATCATCGCGTGTGCGGTATTTGATGGCAAGAAGTCCTTCAGAGTATTTTGTTGCCATTCCAAAGAAAGCAGCAATCCACATCCAAAATAGGGCTCCAGGACCACCAGCTTTGATAGCTGTTGCTACACCAACGATGTTACCAGTACCTACTGTTGCTGCAAGAGCAGTAGCAAGAGCGGCAAAACTAGAAATATCCCCTTGACCTTTGTCGTCTGCGAAAATTAATTTAAAGGCTTTAGGTAATTTTAAAACCTGGAGTAAGCCAAGCCGAACAGTTAAATAAATCCCTGTCCCCACCAACAGAATAAGCAGTGGGGCACCCCAGACCATATCATCTAGCATTGTAAAAAAGTTTAGCATATACGAATAAGTCTCCTATAAAACATAGCGTCCTATGATGACAGTTAGAATAGAAAAAGGAGTTATCGTAGTGATAACTCCTGAAAAGTGATAAGAAGACTGACAAAGATAATACACCTTACCTGTTAATCGATTCTTATCTTCTGTCCTTTTGCCTGAGAGTTTGAGCTAGCTGTGTGTCTAGCCTTGCCCCTTCGGCGCCTGTCTAGTTCTTTCATGTTAGTATTACAATACTCAGTCCTTAAAAACATACTAATGAAAGGTCACTAGTGTCATTAAAAATGACTAGGTCTCTCCAGAAGTCCGTCCATCACCCAGTCCTGTCTATGACACCTGAGAGCGTAACTCCTTCGGCGAAAGGCAAGCTTTCTTCTCCTGAATGACATCATTCGGTTTGCTATTTGATTTGAATACTATATTAAAGCAAGAACCGAACTCTGTCAATAGTATTTTTTGAATCGTTTGGAAAAAATATAAATTACAAAAAAATCGATGTGAAATTGCTGATAAATTTTACCGATTTTTGAATAACTTGGCTCCTCAAATGCGACAGTTTTATCAATCCCAAGCAATTGAATGAGAATAGTATACAAATACTCGGTTCCTGCACCGATGATAATTTGGCGTGGGTCGACAGCCATTCCGCGATAGTCATTTAGGTGTTTAGCGATAGCTTGCCTTAGTAGTAGAACACCTTTACTTGATGAGGGGTGAACAAGCTCATCTTGGCAGTTATTAAGAACTTGATGAACAATTTTGATCACGTAGCAAATGGAAAGGTTTCGGAATTGGTCTGGTTATTACTAAGTCGTAAATAAGTTTTGGCTTCATCTGGCCTGCTTTCTGGATTTGAAAGTAACCTTATATTTTTTTCAACGGGCGGATGATGTGGATTGATTTCTGAAACGAAGAATCCTTTTTTAGCTTGACTGTAAATATAGCCTTCAGCTTTTAATTGTTGATAGCTGGTTTCAACCGTAACGATAGATATGCCAAGGCGTTTGGCAAGGTAACGTTTTGATAGTAATTTTTCTCCAGCTTTTAAAATCCCAATGGTAATATCTTTTTTGATTGCACGATAAAGTTGTTCGTAAAGGGGAATAGCACCCTTTTTATCCAATGAATATGTAAGCATAGTATCTCCAATCTGACCCTATAAAAAAGTTTTTAAGTGACGCTTGATACCATGTCAGTTTTTATTATAATGAAAAGCAATAAAAATGTAAATGAGGTGTTTTTATGGCAGACCAACGTTATCAACTTAACAAGCAATTAACTCAAATGCTCAAAGGTGGAGTGATTATGGATGTAACCACTCCTGAACAAGTAAGAATCGCTGAAGCAGCAGGCGCCTGTGCCGTTATGGCACTAGAAAGAATTCCCGCTGATATCTGAGCTGCGGTTTCCATTCCAGTTATGGCCAAGGTTCGTATTGGACATTTTGTTGAAGCTCAGATTCTTGAGGCTATTGAGATTGATTACATTGATGAGAGTGAAGTGCTATCACCTGCTGATGACCTTCATCATATTGACAAGACTCAATTTGATGTGCCCTTTGTCTGTGGGGCTAAAAACCTTGGTGAAGTTCTTCGTCGCATTGCAGAAGGGGCTAGCATGATTCGCTCAAAAGGGGAACCAGGTACTGGTGATGTCATCCAAGCGGTTCGACACTTACGTTCATTGAAAAAAGAAATCGTTCGTCTTAAAGTTCGTCGTTCGGATGAACTCTATCAGGCAGCAAAAGAATTGCAAGTTCCTTATGATTTAGTCAAAGAAGTTCATGAGGCTGGAAAATTACCAGTTGTTTTGTTAGCGGCAGGTGGTGTGGCTACGCCAGCAGATGCTGCGTTGGTGATGCAACTTGGTGCAGAAGGTGTTTTTGTTGGCTCTGGTATTTTTAAATCAGGTGACCCTGAAAAACGTACGCGTGCTATCGTTCAAGCTGTGACAAATTATCAAGATAAGAAATTACTTGCCAAGTGATCAGAAAATCTCGGCGAAGCCATGATCGGCATTAACGAAGAAGAAATTCAATTGCTCTACAAGGGGATTTTGCAGAGCATAAAGCAAAGTTAGTCTCATTAGGTGCACAGACAATTGAGATTCGGCAGCTAAAAGATTTGGAAAATCCGCTAGACGGTTTGGTGCTTCCAGGTGGTGAATCAACGGTACAAGGAAAACCATTATCTGACTTGGGGATTTTAGAACCCTTGCGAGAAAAGATTCAGCAAGACTTGCCAGTTCTTGCGACTTGCGCTGGCTTGATTTTACTAGCTGAAAATGTGAAAAATCAGGAAAAGCATTATTTAGCAACGTTGCCAGTCACCGTTAAGCGCAATGCCTACGGTAGACAATTAGGAAGCTTTACGACGGCGTTTGATTTTGCGGATTTCGGTCAAGTACCAGCGACTTTTATCAGAGCACCATGCATCAGTGAGGTAGAAGATGAAGTTGAGATTTTGTCAAAACATCAGGGCAAAATCATCGCTGCTCGTTATCGCAATCAAATCGGACTTTCTTTTCATCCTGAAGTTGATAAGAGTGACAGCATTCATTCGTATTTCTTGAAGATTTGTCAAACAAAGTGAAACCAGTCAACATTATTTCTTTAAAAAATGGTACAATAGAAAAGCATTGATTTTAATAAAATAATTAATATAGAGAGGAATAAATCTCGGATGGTTTTCTTGGCTGATGGGAGCTGATGGCAGAACCTCCGTGGTCTTTTATACAATGAATCCTTTATTAAATGGTATGAATGATAGGCAGGCTGAAGCTGTTAAGACGACAGAAGGTCCGCTTTTGATTATGGCAGGTGCGGGCTCTGGGAAGACTCGCGTGTTAACACACCGCATTGCCTATTTGATTGATGAAAAATTTGTAAATCCGTGGAATATTTTAGCGATTACCTTCACCAATAAAGCTGCGCGTGAAATGCGTGAACGTGCCATGGCCTTGAATCCAGCAACGGCTGATACGTTGATTGCTACCTTCCACAGCATGTGTGTGCGCATTTTGCGTCGTGACGCTGACCATATTGGCTACAACCGTAACTTTACAATTGTGGACCCAGGTGAGCAACGCACGCTCATGAAACGTATTTTAAAGAACCTCAACATTGATCCTAAAAAATGGAATGAACGTGCCATCCTTGGAACCATTTCAAATGCCAAGAATGATTTGCTTGATGAGGTTGCATATGAGAACCAAGCTGGTGACATGTACACACAAATTGTTGCCAAATGTTATAAAGCTTATCAAGCTGAACTTCGTCAAAGCGAAGCTATGGACTTTGATGACCTTATCATGTTGACGCTTCGTTTGTTTGACCAAAATCCAGATGTTTTGGCTTATTACCAACAACGCTACCAATATATTCACGTAGATGAGTATCAAGATACTAACCATGCTCAGTATCAGTTGGTGAAACTTTTAGCATCTCGTTTTAAAAATATCTGTGTCGTCGGTGATGCTGACCAATCTATCTATGGTTGGCGTGGGGCTGATATGCAAAATATCCTTGATTTTGAGAAAGATTATCCCGAAGCCAAGGTTGTTATGTTGGAAGAAAACTATCGTTCCACTAAGAAAATTTTGCAAGCAGCTAATGACGTTATCAATAACAACCGTAATCGTCGTCCGAAAAAACTTTGGACACAAAATACTGATGGGGAACAAATCGTTTACTATCGTGGGCGTGACGAACGTGAAGAAGCTGTTTTTGTTGCTTCAACGATTGACAATATTGTCCGTGAACAAGGGAAAAACTTCAAAGATTTTGCAGTACTTTACCGTACAAATGCCCAATCACGTACTATTGAAGAAGCTTTGCTGAAATCAAATATTCCTTATACTATGGTTGGTGGAACAAAATTCTACAGCCGTAAGGAAATTCGTGACGTGATTTCATACTTGAATGTTATTGCAAATACTGCCGATAACATTAGTTATGAACGAATTGTCAACGAACCGAAACGCGGTGTCGGTCCTGGTACGCTTGAGAAAATCCGTGACTTTGCTAATCTTCAAAACATGAGTTTGCTTGATGCATCAGCTAACATTATGCTTTCAGGTGTCAAAGGAAAAGCAGCACAAGCCGTTTGGGATTTGGCTAATCTTCTTATGAATCTTCGTGCTGATTTGGACAAATACAGTGTTACTGAATTGGTAGAAACTGTTCTTGATAAGACAGGTTATCTTGATGCCCTTCGTGTGCAAAATACACTTGAAAGCCAAGCACGTATCGAAAATATCGAAGAATTCTTGACTGTTACGAAAAACTTTGATGAAAATCAAGACGATGCCCCAGAAGATGAATCTGGTATTGACAAACTAAGTCGTTTCTTGAATGATTTGGCTTTGATTGCAGATACTGATGATGGTGATGTTGAAACAGCAGAAGTGACTTTGATGACCTTGCACGCTGCCAAAGGTTTGGAATTTCCAATTGTCTTCTTGATTGGTATGGAAGAAGGAGTCTTCCCACTTTCTCGAGCTGCTGAAGATCAAGATGAATTAGAAGAAGAACGCCGTTTGGCATATGTTGGTATTACGCGTGCTGAGCAATTGCTCTTTGTGACAAATGCCAATGCACGTACCTTGTTTGGTAAAACAAGTTATAACCGTCCATCTCGCTTCATCCGTGAAATTGATGATGAGTTATTGCAATACCAAGGATTGGCTCGACCTGCTAATTCTTCATTTGGTGTTTGCTATAGCAATAGCAGCGACCAATCAATGAGTTTTGGTAAGGGGATGAGTCTCCAACAAGCTCTTCAAGCTCGCAAAGCGAAAGTTCAACCGACATCACGTGGAGTGCAGCTATATTCAAAAGCCGTCAAAGGAGTACCTTTTGGTCAAGCCTCTGGCGCTTCAAAAGAAGCTGTCGACTGGCAAATCGGAGATATTGCTCACCACAGAAAATGGGGTGAAGGAACTGTTCTTGCAGTTACGGGCTCAGGAAAAACTCAAGAACTAAAAATCAATTTCCCCGAAGTTGGACTTAAAAAACTACTAGCCAGCGTTGCACCAATTGAGAAGAAATAATAAGAGAAGTAATACCAAAAGAAATCCAAGGAAAACTTGGATTTCTTTTTTTAAAATTCTCAATCAGCAACAGTTTCAGTAGGAGTTGACAATTTAAAGACAGCAACAGTTGAAGCTAGAAATGTAATCCAAGTGGATGTGATATTCCACGAAGACAAACTACTAAATAATATTGTTCCGACAGGAAGTGACAAGGTAAATAAAAAGGTTAGAAAATTATTTGTTTGTGCCAAGGTATTAGCTGGAAGATTACTTAATAATTGAGAATTAATTTTAGGATTGACTTTTCCAACTAAATAACTAGCAAATGCTAGTAGTAAAATACCGATAATTTAGGGGAAGTGGATAAGATTTGAAAGACCGACAAGAAAGAAAATTACTGCACTAATTTTTAGCAATAGTCTAATTAATTTTTGAGAAAAATAATCGTGTGGTGTCAAGCTTCCAAGCAAAGATTTCTGACTTATGATGATATTGAAAAGCTTGAATATTTTGCAAAAAGCAAACAGTGGTGGGATAGTATTGGAATTCTAGCCGTTGTTATTGGTCGCATTGGATTAACAGATGAGAGAGTTGATAAGGTGATGAAAGCATGGGCACATGATGATAATATCTGGCTGCGTAGACTAGCTATTCTTCATCAGCTTGGTAGAAAAGAACAGACTAAGGTTGATTTACTCCAAGAGATTCTTCTGAGGAATGTTGGTTCAAAGGATTTTTTTATCAATATAGCCATAGTTTGAGCATTACGTGATTTGTCAAAAACTAACGCTGCTTGGGTTAGACCGTTTATCATGACAAACAAAGAACACTTATCACCACTTTCAGTTAGAGAGGCAAGCAAGTATCTTTAACTTTCAAGCATATTCTTGGTTTAAAAAGAGATTTTTCGGTAAAATGAAAGGAGAGTAAAAGGCTTTCTTTTATTGCAAATAACACAAAAACTCTCATAAATGGAAGGAATAAACGATGACAACTTTTCTTGGAAATCCCGTAACTTTAATTGGTAAACAACTAAAAATTGGTGAAACAGCACCAGATTTTTCATTGCGAGCATCTGATTTAAGTATTAAAAGCTTGTCTGATTTTGCTGGAAAGAAAAAAGTAATTAGCGTTGTGCCATCAATTGATACAGGGATTTGTTCAACACAGACACGTACGTTTAATAAAGAACTTTCAGCTATGTCTGATACCGTGGTAATTACGATTTCAGCAGACTTGCCATTTGCTCAAGCACGCTGGTGTGGTGTTGAAGGTCTTGAGCAAGCGGTTATGTTGTCTGATTACTATGACAATGAATTTGGGAAGACTTATGGTCTTTTGATGGCAGAATGGCATCTGTTAGCGCGTGCTGTACTGGTTTTAGATGAGGATAATAAGCTTGTTTACGCTGAATACCTTGAAAACGTCAATTCCGAACCAAACTATCAAGCCGCCATTGAAGCCGTAAAAGCACTATAAATGTCAAAAACTCACTTAAATAACTAAGTGAGTTTTCATGTTTTCAAATCATTTTTTCTAGTGCGGCGACTTTTAGGATAATGTCTGTGATTTCTTCGGTGCTTTCTTTGCCACCATTGGCTACCCAGAGCGAAATGATGCTTTCAATGCTTGACAAATATACTTCCAAGGCGTACTGGTAGGGAATATCGTAGTAGGCAGTGATTGTTTCCTTGAATTCAGGAACAGTCAGAAGAAATTCATAGACAAAGTCCTTGATTGTTTTTGGAAAATCAACATAAGCTGATTTTGAAATGGCATAGATAAATTCAAAATTTTCTTTAACATAGGTTAATGTTCTAAAAAGAACTGCACGTGTGTCGGTATAAATGCTTTCATCACTTAAAATATGAAATAAATCATCCAGAGTATCATTTTTGAACTGGTCTGCCATATCGTATTTATCAACATAGTGCAGGTAAAATGTTCCGCGGTTTATTCCCGCGGTTCGTGTCAAATCAGACACTGTAACCTCTTCAAAATTCTTCTCCAACAGCAATTTCGCAAGGGCTTGCTTGAGGTAATTTTCAGTTTCAGTATGACGTTTTTTCATAATGAGTAAAATCCTTTTATTAATTTCTTAAATGAACAGAATGTCTATTTTTGTCCTTGTTTAATCTTCGTGCAAATTATATAATAAACCTCGAATTAAATCAACATGTTGTTCAAATAAGACTTTAAAGAGGTGACTCGCATGGCATATATTGAAATGAAGCATTCTTATAAACGTTATCAAACTGGTGATACAGAGATTATTGCTAATAATGATATTAATTTTGCCATTGAAAAAGGAGAATTGGTCATTATTTTAGGGGCATCAGGAGCTGGAAAATCAACTGTCTTAAATATTCTCGGTGGTATGGACACGAACGATGAAGGGCAAGTTTTGATTGACGGGGTTGATATTGCTAATTACAGTCAAAAGGAGTTGACAACCTATCGTCGAAATGATGTTGGTTTTGTTTTCCAATTTTACAATTTGGTACCTAATTTGACCGCCAAAGAAAATGTGGAGCTAGCATCAGAAATTGTCAGCGATGCAAGAGATGCTAAGCAGACTTTGATTGATGTGGGACTTGGAAAACGTCTTAATAACTTTCCAGCTCAATTGTCAGGTGGAGAACAACAACGGGTGTCAATTGCGCGTGCGGTAGCCAAAAATCCCAAATTATTGCTTTGCGATGAGCCGACTGGTGCCCTTGATTATCAAACCGGAAAACAAGTCTTAAAAATTTTGCAAGATATGTCACGTCATAAGGGGTCGACTGTTATTATAGTTACGCATAATTCAGCTCTTGCCCCAATTGCTGATCGTGTGATTCACATGCACGATGCTACGGTAAGCAGTATCGAAGTTAATGAGCATCCTCAAGATATTGAAACACTAGAATATTGAGGTGGTGGCTATGTCAAAAAAGACTTATTGGAAAGATATCAGAAAATCAATCGTAAGTTCAAAAGGTCGTTTTTTATCCATTATGCTTTTGATGATGCTTGGAGCTTTTGCTTTTATCGCCTTGAAAGTAACTGGTCCTGATATGCAAAGAACAACAAGTATTTATCTGAAAAAGCACAATACCACGGACCTGTCAGTCATTGCAAGCTATGGTTTTAGTGATGATGACCAAAAAGAACTGACTAGGATTAAAAATAGTACAATTGACTATGGTTATTTAACAGACGTAACAATTAAAAATACCGATGATGCTATTCGTGTGTTTTCAAATAGCAAACGCATTTCAAAATATGAGATAGTCTCAGGTGCCTATCCCAAGACTTCTGATGAAATTGCCTTAGCATCAACCATGCAAAAGAAATACCACCTTGGTGATGAGATTAGCTTTACACAATCTGACGAACAAGGTATTTTGAAAAAAACGACATTCAAAGTTGTTGGCTTTGTCAATTCCTCAGAGATTCTTTCAAAATCTAGCATTGGGACATCAAGTGCTGGAAACGGAGTATTGAAATACTATGCCGTCGTTCCAGAATCAGCCTTTGACAGTGATTTTTACACGATTGCTAGAATTCGTTATAACGATTTAAAAAATTTAAATCCGTTTTCAGAGACTTATAAGAAAAAAATAGCTAAAAAAGAAAAAGTCCTAGAGGATTTGCTTTCTGATAATCCTAGTCAACGTCTAGTACAATTAAAATCAGAAACGCAAACCTCAATTGATGCTAATCAAGCAAAGGTCGATGCAGCTAAATCTCAACTGGAAGCCCAAAAAGCTACGCTCACTCAATTACCAAATGAGCAACAATTAGCAGCACAAGACTCCATTAATCAAGCCCAAGCTCAAATTACTGAGAGTGAAAAGCAACTTGATGACGCTAAAGTTAATCTTGATGCTATGAAAGAGCCGACTTATGCAACGTATACTCGCTCAAGTTTCCCTGGTGGAGGAGGTTACCAGACTTATGCTTCTAGTACCTCAAGTATTGGTAGCATCGGCAATGTCTTTCCCATTGTGTTGTATGTGGTCGCAGCTTTGGTGACTTTCACAACAATGACGCGATTTGTTGATGAAGAACGCACTAATTCAGGAGTGTTAAAAGCTCTTGGTTACAGCAATAGTGACGTTATTATGAAATTTGTTATCTATGGTTTTGTTGCTAGCATGACAGGGACCATCTTGGGAATTTTTGCGGGGCATTGCATTTTGTCACGAATCATTGCTGAGATTGTTACAGGTGATACGACTTTAGGAAGTACGACTTATTATTTCTATTGGTCGTATACGTTGATTGCAATTGTATTTGCTCTTGTTAGTGCGGTTTTACCAGCCTTTATTATTGCTAGAAAAGAGCTTAGTGAGAAACCTTCTCAGCTTTTGTTGCCAAAACCACCAGTTAAAGGTTCAAAAATTTTCTTAGAGCGTATTGATTTTATCTGGCGTCGTTTATCATTTGCACATAAAGTCACTGCTCGAAATATTTTTCGATACAAACAACGTATGCTGATGATCATATTTGGCGTTGCTGGATCGGTTGCCCTTTTATTTGCTGGACTAGGCATTCAATCTTCTTTAGGAAAAATTATTGATAATCAATTTTCACGTTTAATGCCATATGACATGATTGTGGTAACCAATGGCGATAGTAGTCAAAAAGACTTGATGTCTGTTTTAGATTCTAAAAAAGTATCCAAATACCAAAGCATATATTTATCACATGTTACAGAAAGTATCTCTGGATTGACTGATAAACAAGACATTTCAATTTTGGTTAGTCAAGGTAAAAGTTTTGGTGACTTTATTCATTTGAAAGATGCTAAAACAGCACAAGACTTGACCTTAACAGATGATGGTGTTGTCCTATCAGAAAAATTAGCTGACTTATATCATGTAAAAGCTGGTGATTCATTTGATTTTAAAGATCAAAATGGGAATAAGCATTCTCTTAAAGTTTCTGCAATTGCTGAAATGAATGTTGGTCACTATCTCTTTATGTCACAAAAAGCTTATGAAAAACTCTTTGATGAAGGGGTTAAAGATAATGCTTACCTTGTTACGCTTAAAAATCACTCTAGTAAGAACATTGAAGATCTGTCTACAAGATTATTAGCCATGGATAGTGTATCAGCTGTCGGTCAAAATACTTCACTGATTAAGAATGTTAACTCAGTCGTTGTATCTCTTAATGGCGCAATGACGATTCTAATCATCATATCTATTTTACTTGCTGTAGTTATTCTCTATAATTTGACTAATATTAATGTGGCTGAACGTATTCGAGAATTATCAACGATTAAGGTTCTTGGATTTTATGATAATGAAGTGACCATGTACATTTATCGTGAAACCATTAGCTTATCATTAATTGGTATTGTAGTAGGATTGATTAGTGGAAAATACTTACATCAACTGATTATGAATATGATTGGTTCAGATTCAATTAAGTTTGGGACTGAAGTTAGCTTATCAATTTACATCATTCCAATTATCGTTGTTATTGGCATACTATTCTTGTTAGGTTGGCTTGTTAATCATATTCTTAAGACAGTTGATATGCTAGAAGCGTTGAAATCAGTCGATTGATTTCTTGATAGATTTCGAATAAATAGTAGGGGAGCAGTAGTCATACTGCTCTTTTAACTTGTTTAATGTTCAGATTAGTATTATAATACTAACATGTAAGGAGAGATAGCTATGAGTGAATTGATTGAGAAATATGAAGCAAATCCGATTACCAAAGTTTCTTTAAGTGACGTGACAGAACATTTTAAAGGAAAGGCCGTTTCAAAATTAGGAGATACAGGAAATGTATCGGTTGTTAACTTAAGTGATATGACTGAGACTGGCATTGATTACGACCATTTGAAAAAGATTGATGCTGAACAAGAGAGTGTTTCACGTTACCTTTTAGAAGATGGAGATGTTTTAATTGCCTCAAAGGGAACAGTTAAGAAAGTCGCTGTTTTTCATGATCAAGATAGGGTAATCATTGCCTGTGCCAACATTACTGTTTTAAGACCGATCGCTGATATTTCAGGAACTTATATCAAATTATTTTTAGAATCTGAGTTAGGTCAAGAACTTCTTGAAACAACTAATACCGGAAAAAATGTAATGAATTTGAATACGAAAAAAATTGTTAGTATTCAAATACCAAAACTTCAACCACTCAAACAAGCTTTTCTAATTCAACGATATGAACAAGGTTTGAAAGATTACAAGCGTAAAATGTTACGTGCTCAACAAGAATGGCAACATATTCGTGATGATGTTGCAAAGAACCTATTCTAGATATATAAAAGAAGTCCTCGAGACTTCTTTTTGTTATAATAGGAGTAATTATAAAATCAAGCGAGGAAATTATGAATAACATTAAGTGTCCCCATTGTGGAACAGTCTTTACCATTAATGAAACAGAATACAGTCAATTGCTAGCTCAAGTCAGAAGTAGCGAATTCGACAAAGAAATTCATGAGCGTTTAGAAAAAGAAAAGGCACTTTTAGAAGAAAAATCAAAAAATGATTTGCAAGTTCAAGCTAGTGCTAAAGATAAAGAAATTGCAGATTTAACTACGCAATTAGAGCAGCTAAAACAAAGTTTAGAGCTTGACAATCAACGCCAACTGGCTAAGAAAGACCAAGAAATTCTCAAGTTAAAATCTAGCTTGGAAAATTTCCAATCAAATAAAGATTTGGAACTAACAAAAGCTTTAACAGAAAAAGATAAAGAAGTAGCTGAGCTTAAAAATCAACTCGAATATTTATCACTTGAAAATAAAACAAGTCTGGTAGAAGCAGTTGCTAGCGTTGAAAAAGAACGTGATGATGTTAAGTCAAAATTAGCCCTCCAAGAAAAAGAAGCTGAATTATCTCTTGCATCTGTTAAAAGAGATTACGAAGCTCAATTGAAAGCTGCCAATGAACAAGTTGAATTCTACAAAAACTTCAAAGCTCAGCAATCAACTAAGGCAATCGGCGAAAGCTTAGAAGTTTATGCTGAAACAGAATTTAATAAAGTTCGTGCTTATGCTTTTCCCAATGCAACCTTCGGTAAAGATAACGAAGTATCAAGCCGTGGGTCAAAAGGGGACTTCATTTATCGTGAAACTGATGAAAATGGTATTGAAATACTATCTATCATGTTTGAGATGAAAAACGAAGCCGCTGAGACAAAAACTAAACACAAAAACAAAGATTTTTACAAAGAATTAGATAAAGATCGACGTGAAAAAAATTGTGAGTATGCGGTCCTAGTTACCATGTTAGAAGCTGACAATGATTACTTCAACACAGGAATTGTCGATGTTAGCCATGAATATGAAAAGATGTACGTGGTTCGTCCGCAATTATTCATCCAATTGATTGGTATTTTGCGAAATGCTGCGCTTAATTCTCTTAAGTACAAACAAGAATTAGCCTTGGTTCGTGAACAGAATATCGATATTACACATTTTGAAGATGACCTTGAAACCTTTAAAAATGCCTTTGCGAAAAACTATAATTCAGCAAGTAATAACTTCAAAAAAGCCATTGATGAAATTGACAAATCAATCCGTCGTATGGAAGAAGTGAAGCGTTTCTTAACGACAAGCGAAAACCAACTTCGACTTGCTAATAATAAACTTGACGACGTTTCAGTCAAAAAATTAACCCGAAAAAATCCAACAATGCGAGCAAAATTTGAAGCCTTAAAAGATTAAAAATGATGTCAGCTTTTATGACAGATGAAGTCAGTTTAAAATTCTTGTGCTATAATGAACCTATCCCTAATAAAAGAGGTTATTATAATGAACAATATTATAGATTTAACAAAACCAGTAGCTGAGGTTGTAAAAGAACATCCTGAGATTAAAGCTATTTTGGTTGATTTAGGTTTTAAACCTTTAGCACAAGTAACTATGCTAAATACCGTCGGCAAAGTGACTTCTCTAAAAGCAGGAGCAAAACTGGCTAATGTCTCACTTGATAAAATTCAAAAAGTGCTTGAATTTAACGGTTATGAAGTGATTGGAGGCAACAATGACTGAAAATCGTATTGAAGTACTAAAAGATATTTTGTTGCGTTTGCATCACGGTGCGGATGCTGACTCTGTTCAGGAAGATTTCAATCAAAACTTTAAAGGTGTTTCTGCGCTTGAAATTTCAATGATGGAGCATGAGTTAATGGGAGATGAGACAGGTATTACTTTTGAGGATGTGATGGGATTGTGTAATGTCCACGCTAACCTTTTTAAGGGAGCTGTGTCAGATGTTGATGCTCCAGATGCTGAACAAGAAGGGCATCCTGTTTATGTGTTTAAGCAAGAAAATCTCGCTTTACGCTCAGCCATGTTTCGCATTCGCCGTATTATCGAAAACTACGAGAAACCTGAAAATGCAGATTTTCGTGATGATTTATTACGTGGTTTAAAATTTCAAATGGGGCTGCTAGGGCAATTTGATAACCATTACAAGCGTAAAGAAGAACTCTTTTTCCCGTTGATGGAACAACATGGTCATGATGCTCCGCCACGTGTCATGTGGGGTGTTGATGATGATATTCGTGAGCTCTTTCAAAAAGCGCAAGCAGCAGTTGATAAGTTGCCAGAAGTATCAATTGCTGAAGTGTCACAAGCCTTTGAAACTTTTGCTCATGAATTTGAAGAAATGATTTTCAAGGAAGAAGCCATTCTCTTGATGATTCTTCTTGAAGCTCTTACCCAAGATGATTGGTTAGCTATTGCTGTTGAAAGTGATGCTTACGGCTATGCTATCATTAAGCCAACCACTAAATGGCAACCAAAACGTGAGTCATTTGAAAGCGAGAAACCAGGATCTGCTTCTGCAACAGTTAATTCTGATGACTCTTGTCAAACTAATGCTGAATTGAATGATAATCTATTGACGAAAGTTATCGATATGCCAGAAGGTCAGTTCACCATTAGCTTTACACCTAAAAAAGAAAAGCCAGCTGTTGATCGTACAACCACTCAACCATTTGGTAACGGGTATTTGTCAGTAGAACAAGCCAACCTGATTTTAAATCATCTACCTTTGGAAATAAGCTTTGTTAATAAAGACGATATTTTCCAATACTTTAATAACAACACTGTTCCAGAAAAAATGGTGTTTAAGCGTACACCGAGTCAAATTGGACGTAATGTTGAACTTTGCCACCCACCAAAAGTGTTAGATAAAGTCAAAAAAGTCTTCAAATTACTTCGCTCTGGCGAACGCGATAAAGTTGTTATGTGGTTTAAATCTGAAAAAATGGAGAAATTCATTCATATCACCTATGCAGCCGTTCGTGATGAAAACGGTGACTTTCAAGGTGTTCTAGAATACGTGCAAGACATTCAAGAATTTTTAGACATTGATAGTGATGTCAAACGCGACATTTAAAAAACGCAAACAAGTTAAAACAATGCAAAGTTTTAGCTTGTCTTTTTTTACTGAAAACGGTTATAATAGAAATTATGATTAACGGAATTATTAACTTAAAAAAAGAAGCTGGAATGACTAGCCATGATGCAGTCTTTAAGCTTCGTAAAATTTTACATGAAAAGAAAATTGGTCACGGTGGAACGCTTGATCCTGACGTTGTTGGTGTCTTGCCAATTGCTATCGGAAAAGCAACACGTGTGATTGAATATATGACAGAAGCTGGAAAAGTATATCGTGGTCAGATTTGCTTAGGATTTTCAACAACAACTGAAGATGCCAGTGGTGAAGTTGTTGAGAAGACTCCAGTTTCAACAGAGCTAACAGAAGATGCCATTGACCAAGCTATGGCGAGTTTTGTAGGTGAAATTACTCAGATTCCACCAATGTACTCAGCGGTTAAGGTTGACGGGAAACGTTTATACGAATATGCTCGCACTGGACAAGACGTTGAACGTCCTAAGCGTCATGTGACAATCTATGATTTTAAACGCACAAGCCCATTAATTGTCAAAGATGATTGTTGTTATTTTGACTTTGAAGTTGCTTGTAGTAAAGGAACATACATCAGAACCTTATCAGTTGATTTAGGAAAATCGCTTGGTTTTGCTAGTCATATGTCTTACTTGGAGCGCCAAGCATCAGCAGGTCTTCAATTAGAAGATGCACTAACTTTGTCTGAAATCACTGAAAAAGTTGCGCAAGATGATTTTTCATTTCTTTTGCCAATCGAGTATGGCGTTATGGATTTGCCACGTGTAGATTTGACAGAAAATCAAGTTACAGAGATTTCATTTGGGCGTAAAATTGCTTTAGATAGAACTGAAGAACAATTAGCTGCTTTCTATCAAGATAAAGTTGTTGCTATTCTAATTCCACGTGATGACCAATACAAACCAAATAAAGTCTTTATATAATGGAATGGAAAAAATGAATATTCAACATATAAAAGATGCTCGAGATATCAATCGTACTCGAGACAGTGTTTTAGTATTAGGCTACTTTGATGGCCTGCATAAAGGGCACAGAGCTCTGTTTGATCAAGCTAGAGCGATTACCAAACGCGATCAGCTAGACTTAACTGTTTTGACTTTTAATGAATCACCGAATCTAGCACTTGCTCGCTTTACACCAGAATTATTATTGAATTTAACGGCACCAGAAAAACGTTATGAAAAATTTGCTGAGTACGGAGTTGATGATCTTTACTTAGTTGATTTTACATCAGCATTTTCAAAAGTGTCGTCAGAAGAATTTTTGAGTACTTATATCAAAGCTTTGCGAGCAAGAACTATTGTCGTTGGTTTTGATTATAAGTTTGGACATGATAGAAGAGATGCAGCTCATCTATCAGAAATTTTTGATGGTGATGTTATTGTAGTTCCTGAAGTTCAAGATAACGGAGAGAAGATTAGCTCTTCACGCATTCGTCAAGAGATTCTATCAGGGAATGTTTCTGAGGTAAATCGTCTACTAGGTTACGAGTTTTCAACCCAAGGAATTGTTGTTCATGGTGATGCTAGAGGTCGCACGATTGGATTTCCGACAGCAAATCTTGCCGTTTTAGATCGCGTTTATCTTCCAGGTGAGGGAGTTTACGTGACGGACATTATTGTTTCAGAAAAACGTTACCGCTCAATGACAAGTATCGGAAAAAATGTGACATTTGGTGGTCAAGATTTGCGACTGGAAGCAAATATTTTTGATTTTGAAAACGATATCTATGGCGAAACGGTCGAAATTATCTGGTTAGATAAAATTCGAGGCATGATTAAGTTCGCTGGAGCCGATGAATTGGTTGAACAGCTAAAATCTGATAAAAAAATTGCCCAAAATTGGGGAAAAAATAGAAAACTTTTTTTAAATTTTGTATAATTAAGTTAAGAAGATTAGAGAGGTGGTTTTATGATTACTTTATTTTTGTCACCAAGTTGTACAAGCTGCCGAAAAGCACGAGCTTGGCTTAATGAACACGATGTTAAATTTCAAGAACACAATATCATTACCAGTCCTCTTAGTCGCGATGAATTAATGGCTATTTTGGCCTTCACAGAGAATGGAACAGAAGACATTATCTCAACTCGTTCAAAAGTTTTCCAAAAGTTAGATATTGATCTTGACGAGTTATCTGTTTCAGAGTTGATTGATTTAATTGCGAAGAATCCAGGTTTGCTTCGTCGTCCAATCATTTTGGATAACAAACGCATGCAAATTGGGTTTAATGAAGATGAAATTCGTGCATTTTTACCACGTGATTATCGTAAACAAGAATTGCGTGATGCAACGATAAAGGCAGAAATTGAAGGATAGAAAGGAATAACTCTTCAACAGGGCGATGTCTGTTGAGCTATGGAAAACGATTTGTTTTCTTAAGAGTTTGGGCATCTTTGCATGAAAAATTACAGCTATCCACTTGATTTGTCTTGGAGCACTGAAGAGATAGCATCAGTGCTTCATTTTTTGAATCAGGTTGAGGCCGCATATGAAAAGAAAGTTGCTGTTAGCGATTTATTAGATAGCTATGCAACCTTTAAGACAATTGTAAAAAGTAAAGCACAGGAAAAACAAATTGACCGCGAATTTCAACAAAGTAGTAGCTATTCAACTTATCAAGCTGTAAAAGCTGCTAAAGCAAAGGAGAAAGGATACATTTCCCTTGGAAAATAAGTTTCAATTTGCTAAAAACATTATTCGTGACGCAGGTGACTTTATTAAGTCTAATATGATCAAGGGTCTTGAAATCGAAGAAAAGACACGTTTTGATGATTTGGTAACGAATCTAGATAAAGCAACTCAGGAATTACTAATCACCAAAATTAAGCAAGCTTATCCAAGTGACCATATCTTGGCGGAAGAAAATAGTGTACATCACGATATTGCCGATGGTAATGTCTGGGTACTTGACCCGATTGATGGTACTGTCAATTTTGTGGCGCAAGGTACGCATTTTGCTGTTATGATTGCTTATTATGAAAATGGAGTCGGTCAATTTGGTTTGATTTATGATGTGATGAATGATACCTTGTATAGTGGTGGTGGTCAATTTGATGTTTATATGAATGATCAAAAATTACCACCGTTTCAAGATCGTCCATTGAACCGTTTCTTGGTAGGATGCAATGCAAACATGTTTGCTAATAATTATCATGGGCTTCGTGATATGATTGAGCAAACTTTGGGAGTTCGTGTTTATGGCGGTGCTGGTATCAGTATGGCAGCTGTTATGGCAGGACAATTGATGGCCTACTTTTCATATATTCAACCTTGGGACTATGCCGCTGCTAAGGTGATGGGTGATAAGCTTGGCTATGTTTTGTTAACTATTGATGGTGAAGAACCTGATTTTACACATCGTCAAAAAGTCATGTTTGTTCCGAAAGCAAAATTATCAACGATACAAACTTATTTATCTCAAACCTAGTATTTTTACTAGGTTTTTCTTTTACACCTATGGTAAAATAAGAATGAATTTACAGAAAACGTTTTTATTAGATAATATTGATAAAAGGAGATTTGTTTATGATGAATTGGATAATGACACAAAATGTTGTCTTTTTAGCCTTTTTAGCAGGCCTTTTTACTTGGGGATGTACCATTCTTGGATCTGCCGTTGTTTTTTTCTTTACTAAAGTTAGCCGAAAATTGCTAGATATTATGATGGGATTTGCCGCAGGTGTCATGATTGCAGCTTCTTTTTGGTCCTTGCTTGACCCAGCCCTTGCTTATGCTAAAGCAGATTATGGTAATCTAGCCTGGGTACCGGCAGCAGTTGGATTTCTTTTGGGAGCATTTAGTCTTCGTTTAATTGACGCACTGGTTCCTCACTTGCATTTGGGAAAAGATGTTTCTGAAGCTGAAGGGATTCAACCAAAGAAAAAACTCTCAAAAACGGCTTTACTCTTTCTAGCCATAACGATTCATAATTTTCCAGAAGGTTTGGCAGTCGGAGTAACTTTTGGGGCTCTTGCTTCTGGTAATATGACTAGTGCTGCGCTTATTGGTGCTTTGGGACTCGCTATTGGGATTGGTTTACAAAATATTCCTGAAGGGGCTGCTTTGTCAATTCCGATTCGAGCTGATGGAAGTTCTCGTTTTCGTGCTTTCTTTCTTGGTGCAATGTCAGCCATTGTTGAACCAATTGGGGCTGTTTTAGGAGCAGCGCTTGTGATTATTATGCTACAAATCATACCTTATGCCCTTGCTTATGCAGCTGGTGCTATGATGTTTGTTGTAGTGGAAGAATTGATTCCAGAATCACAGACTAATGGTAATACAGATGTAGCAACTCTTGGTTTGATGGTTGGGTTTGTCATCATGATGGTTATGGATGTGGCCTTAGGCTAATGACATTTCAAAAGTTAGCTCAAAGAGCTTGCTTTTTTGTGTTGAATGATTAAAAACACTTACAGTTTTTATTAAAATAATCATAAAAAGGAAAAAGGTGATGATATGGCAATTACAGTAAACTTGTATTACAAAGGCGTTAATGGGAATGCTCGAAAATTCATGGAAGAGATGGGAAAATCTGGCACAGCCGATGCCATTCGTGCTGAAAAAGGCAATCTCAGATATAATTATTTCTTCCCCGCAAATGATCCTGAAACATTACTATTGATTGATAGTTGGGAAAATCAAGAAGCGATTGATGCTCACCACGCATCCCCTATGATGACAACATTAGCGGCCTTACGTGACAAATATGATTTGCATATGACAGTTGAGCGTTATCTTTCAGATAACAGTGATGTAGACAGTGAATTCATTCGCAAATAAAATGAGCTTCTTTTGGGGCTCTTTTTTAAGCTAATCATTTGTGATTCTTTTAGTCTTAGGATATGATTAGGTTAAGATATTTGGAGGTATCGTTATGACGAAATTTGCAGAACATTTCACAAATATTTCGGTAGAAGCTGCCAAAGAGCAATTACAAACAGCTGACGAGTTTATTCTTTTCATCGGTCGTCCGACATGTCCATTCTGTCGACGTTTTGAGCCAAAGCTTTCTCACGTTGCTAAAGAAAACCAATTAGTTGTTTACTATATTAATAGTGATCATACGACTCCTGAACTAGAGGAGCTTCGTAACACTTACAAAGTCGCGACAGTCCCTGGTTTGTTGGTCGCAAATGCCGGTCATGTAAGAGTGGTTTGTGATTCATCTTTGTCTGAAGAGGCAATTTTAGACTTTATTAAAAACTAGGCAAGGAGATTACATGGACGTTAAAGAATACGATTATATTGTTATCGGTGGTGGGTCAGGTGGAATTGCTTCTGCCAATCGAGCGGCTATGCATGGAGCAAAAGTACTTCTTTTTGAAGGTAAAGAAGTTGGTGGTACCTGCGTTAATTTAGGATGTGTTCCTAAAAAAGTGATGTGGTATGGTGCACAGGTTGCGGAAACGTTAGCGAATTACGCTGCTGAGTATGGCTTTCATCTTGAGCAGACAAGTTTTGATTTTAAAACTTTGAAAAATAATCGCGAAGCTTACATTGACCGTATTCATACCTCTTATGAAAGAGGATTTGATAGTAATGGTGTGGAGCGTATTTATGAATACGCTAGTTTTGTAGATGCTCATACAGTTGAAGCTGCTGGAAAATATTATACCGCTCCACATATTTTAGTGGCGACAGGTGGTCATGCACTGTATCCAGATATTCCTGGAGCGCAGTTTGGTATGGTTTCTGATGATTTTTTTGCTTTAGACGAGCTTCCAAAACGAACTGCTGTTGTCGGAGCTGGTTATATTGCGGTTGAATTAGCTGGTGTTTTACACGCCTTGGGCTCTGATACACAACTTTTTGTTCGAGAAAATCGTCCTTTGCGAAAATTTGATAAAGAAATTGTTGAAACCCTTGTTGACGTCATGGCAGCAAGTGGTCCTACCTTGCATACTTACGCCATTCCAAAAGAAGTTATTAAGAACGATGATGATTCTCTAACCTTGGTATTGAAAAATGGGGAAAATTATACTATTGATGCGGTTATTTGGGCAATTGGCAGACGAGCTAATATTTCTGGATTCGGTCTTGAAAAAACAGGTGTTGAACTTGACGACAAGGGATTTATAAGAACTGATGAGTTTGAAAATACAAGCGTTGAAGGCATTTATGCTTTAGGCGATGTTAACGGGAAACTCGAATTGACACCTGTTGCGGTTAAGGCAGGTCGTCAGCTATCAGAACGTCTCTTTAACCATAAGCCAAATACCAAAATGGATTATACGGATGTTGCAACAGTTATTTTTAGCCATCCTGCCATTGGTTCAATCGGCTATTCAGAAGAAAAAGCCATTGAAGAATTTGGTGCAGATAAGGTAAAAGTGTATCGTTCAAACTTTACACCGATGTATACAGCACTAGGAAAACATCGCCAGCCGAGCAAAATGAAATTGGTTACTTTGGGTGAGAAAGAAAAAATCATTGGTTTACATGGAATCGGATACGGTATCGATGAAATGATACAAGGCTTTTCAGTAGCTATTAAAATGGGAGCAACTAAGGAAGATTTTGATAATACGGTAGCCATTCATCCAACGGGGTCTGAGGAGTTCGTTACGATGAGATAAGCAAAGAGTAGATTTTTTCAGCTATAGAGATTCTCTTCTTTTTAGTTATCTGAATGCCTTTCATTAAAATTGCGAAAGGGTTCTCATTCGCCTTCAAAAGCTTTCCCAAAGCTTTTGAACTATTCATCCAACAGGGTCTGAGGAGTTCGTCACAGTGAGATAAAAAGTTGTTTTAGATTGTGATATTAGTTATGAAAATCACGAAAATCTTTGAAATCAAATCTTTTTTGCAGGATTTTTACAGTAAGATAAGCGGTTCAAAAACGAACTGCTTTTTTCTTTTTAACTACCTACAAAATCAGTCATATCATTATCTTAAAGTTGTAATTAACATGTGAAATTGTTATCATATAAGTATGAAATTACCTGATAAATTTATTGAAAAATACCGTAATCTTCTTGGACAAGAAGCAGATGATTTCTTTGCTACATTTGATCAAGAAGCTGTCTCTGGATTTCGTGTAAATCCTCTGAAAAATACTCAGCATGTTTTTGAGGATCCTATTCCAAATACCCCATGGGGTCATTATGGAAAAATATCTGGTAAGTCACCTGAACATGTTTCGGGCCTTGTCTATTCACAAGAACCTGCTGCTCAAATGGTTGCTCAAGTTGCAGCAACAAGTGAGCATATGCGAGTGCTTGATTTAGCAGCAGCTCCTGGTGGAAAATCCACTCATCTTCTTAGTTATATGAATAATACTGGTGTTTTAGTAAGCAATGAAATTTCTAACAAACGCAGTAAGATTTTGGTTGAGAATGTGGAACGTTTCGGAGCTAAAAATGTTGTGGTAACTAATGAAAGTTCAGACAGATTAGCCAAAGTTTTCAAAGAATACTTTGATTTGATTGTTTTTGATGGACCTTGTTCTGGAGAGGGCATGTTTCGTAAAGATCCCCAAGCTACTCAGTATTGGCACGAAGGTTATCCTGCAGAATGCGCCAGTCTTCAAAAAGAGATTTTAGAAGAAGCAATGAAAATGCTAGCGTTTGGAGGAACACTGGTTTACTCAACATGTACTTGGTCTCCAGAGGAAAATGAAGGCGTTGTTAATTGGCTATTGTCAGAATACGATTATCTTGAACTTCTTCCTATTGAAAAAATCAATGGAATGGCTGAAGGGATTGACATGCCAGAAGTTGCTCGTATGTATCCACACCGTTTTAAAGGTGAAGGACAATTTGTTGCTAAGCTACATGATACGAGAGAACCAGCTCACCGAAAAGTCAAACCTGTAAAATCTAATCTAACAAAAGATCAGCTTAATTTATGGCAAGATTTCGCCAAAAAACATCTAAAAGTTGAACTTAAAGGTCTTTTACAAACTTTTGGTGATAACCTTTATTTGTTGCCAGAAGGACTGCCTGATTTAGGTAAACTAAAAATTGCTCGAAATGGACTTCATCTTGGAACATTTAAGAAAAATCGTTTTGAACCATCTTTTGCATTTGGATTAGCTCTTTCGCCAAATGACGTAGAACAGTTTGTAGAAATTGATATAGAACAGTTCAAGGTTTATGTTACAGGAAATGTCATAAACTTAGAAAAACCATTACAAAATGGTTGGTATTTAGTTTCTGTAAACGGTAACGGAATAGGTTTTGCAAAAGTTACTGGAAATATTCTGAAAAATTACTTCCCAAAAGGACTTCGTTTTAATCCTTAAACTGTTATAGGTACAATTTTTGAATGTGATGGCCTGAAAACCACTTTTCAAGTTTTCAGTGATATGTTACTATTTGCATGTGGGGTGTTTGTAACACTTCATGTCAATTACTTTTTATTTTCAAAAAAGAAGTAGGAATCGCAAATGAAAAAAATGAAAATTCTTAGCTTTTTATTGCTAGCTACCTCAGTAGCCTTTATATTATCTGGTTGCTCAAGCTGGATTGACAAGGGTCAGTCGATTACCAGTGTAGGATCGACAGCTCTACAACCACTTGTTGAAGCTGCCGCTGATGAGTTCGGATCGACGAATATTGGTAAGACAGTCAATGTCCAAGGTGGTGGATCTGGTACAGGTCTTTCACAAGTTCAGTCAGGGGCTGTTCAAATTGGTAATAGCGATGTTTTCGCAGAAGAAAAAGAAGGTATCAATGCTGATAAGTTGGTTGATCACCAAGTAGCAGTAGCAGGTCTTGCAGTTATTGTTAACAAAAAGGTATCTGTTAACAATCTAACAACTGAGCAATTGCACCAAATCTTTACAGGTAAAATTACTAACTGGAAAGAAGTTGGTGGGCCAGACTTAACTATTTCAATTATTAACCGTGCAGCAAGTTCGGGGTCACGTGCGACATTTGATGGCATCATCATGAAAGGTGATCCAGCTATTCAAAGTCAAGAACAAGACTCAAACGGTATGGTTAAGTCAATTGTTTCGCAAACTCCAGGAGCTATTTCTTATCTTGCTTTTGCTTACGTTGATAGTTCTGTTAAGACTATTCGTCTAAATGGATACAAACCAACAACCGAAAATGTAACTAAAAACAATTGGCCGCTTTGGTCATATGAACATATGTACACGAAAGGTAAACCAACAGGTTTGACTAAAGAATTTTTGGATTACGTCATGAGTGATGAAGTTCAAGAAGGGATCGTTGAACATATGGGCTACATTTCAGTTAATGAAATGAAAGTTACCAAATCAGCTGATGGTACTGTTACAGCAAAATAAGGAGATACTATGAGAAATCAAGATCTTGAGAAACAGTTAACAACGCCTTCAAAAAATTCTCGCCTTGAGAAGTTCGGAAAAGGCATCACATTCTTTTGTTTAGTACTGATTGTTTTCATCGTGGCAATGATTTTAATCTTCGTTGCCCAAAAAGGATTATCAACTTTCTTTGTCGATGGTGTTAATCCAATCACATTCCTCTTTGGAAGTAAGTGGGATCCAAGTTCAGGATCATTTGGAGCTCTTCCAATGATTTTAGGATCATTTATTGTAACTATTTTATCTGCCTTAGTAGCAACTCCGATTGCTATTGGTGCAGCAGTCTTTATGACAGAAATTTCTCCAAAATATGGAGCCAAAATTCTTCAACCAGCTATTGAATTATTAACAGGTATTCCATCTGTTGTTTATGGATTCATTGGTTTGCAAGTTATCGTACCCTTTACACGTTCTATCTTTGGTGGAACTGGGTTTGGTATCTTATCTGGTGTCTGCGTTTTGTTTGTTATGATTTTACCAACGGTAACTTTCATGACAATTGATAGTTTAAAAGCAGTGCCAAGACATTATAAAGAAGCTAGTTTAGCGATGGGAGCTACTCGTTGGCAAACAATCTGGCGAGTTATTTTAAATGCTGCTAGACCTGGTATCTTTACCGCAGTTATTTTCGGTATGGCACGTGCCTTTGGTGAAGCCTTGGCTATCCAAATGGTCGTTGGTAACTCAGCTGTTGTACCAACATCTCTAACAACTCCAGCAGCAACCCTAACATCCGTTCTTACAATGGGAATCGGTAATACCGTTATGGGAACTGTTCAAAATAATGTTCTTTGGTCACTAGCGTTGGTTCTACTCATTATGAGTTTAGGATTCAATATGCTTGTTAAATTTATTACAAGAGAAAGAAAGAGAAACTATGCACGCTAAGAAATTTGATAAGTTAGCAACAGGAATTCTCTATACAATTGCTGGAATTATTGTTGCGATTTTGGCATCATTACTACTATATATCTTGGTAAATGGATTACCTCATGTTAACTGGTCATTCTTGACTGGTAAATCATCATCGTATGAAGCAGGTGGTGGTATTGGGATTCAATTGTATAATTCCCTCTTTCTTTTGGTAATCACATTGGTTATTTCTATTCCTTTATCAATGGGAGCAGGAATTTACTTATCTGAATACGCGAAAAAAGGACGCTTTACAAACTTCATCAGAACATGTATTGAAATCCTTTCATCTTTACCATCTGTTGTTGTCGGTTTGTTTGGTTATCTGATTTTCGTTGTTCAATTTCAATATGGATTTTCAATTATCTCAGGTGCCCTTGCACTTACTGTCTTCAACCTTCCTCAAATGACACGTAATGTTGAAGACGGTCTTCGTAATGTTCACCACACACAACGTGAAGCAGGACTTGCACTCGGTTTGTCACGTTGGGAAACAGTAGTTCATGTGGTAATTCCAGAAGCTCTTCCAAGTATTGTGACTGGTATTGTTCTTGCCTCAGGTCGTATCTTTGGTGAAGCAGCAGCGCTTATTTACACAGCTGGTCAATCAGCACCAGCTCTTGATTGGTCAAACTGGAATCCGCTAAGCGTTACAAGTCCGATTTCAATTTTCCGTCAAGCCGAAACTTTGGCTGTTCACATTTGGAAAGTTAATAGTGAAGGAACGATTCCTGATGCGACTCAAGTATCGCAAGGAAGTGCTGCAGTTCTTTTGATTTTCATCTTAATTTTCAACCTCTCAGCACGTTATATCGGTAAAAAGCTTCACGCCAAATTAACGTCAGCAAAATAAAGGAGAAGAGATGACAAAGTATAACTGGAATGAAAGACATATTATTACTTTTCCTGAAGAAAAATTAGCCCTAGCTACAAAAGACCTTCATGTTTACTATGGTCAAAAAGAAGCTATCAAGGGAATTGATATGCAGTTTGAAAAAAATAAAATCACTGCTCTTATCGGACCTTCAGGATGTGGTAAATCAACTTTTCTTCGTAGTCTAAATCGTATGAACGATACTATTGACATTGCAAAAGTCACTGGACAAATTTTGTACGAAGGTATTGATGTTAATGCCAAAAACATTAATGTTTACGAAATGCGTAAGCACATCGGAATGGTTTTCCAACGGCCAAATCCATTTGCTAAATCAATTTATAAAAATATTACATTTGCTTATGAGCGTGCAGGTGTCAAAGATAAACAATTTTTAGATGAAATTGTTGAAACTTCTCTAAAACAAGCTGCTCTCTGGGATCAAGTAAAAGATGATTTGCACAAATCAGCCTTTACACTTTCAGGTGGTCAACAACAACGTTTGTGTATTGCTCGTGCCATTGCTGTAAAACCAAATATTCTTTTGATGGACGAACCTGCATCAGCCCTCGACCCAGTTGCAACAATGCAATTAGAAGATACGATGTTTGAGTTGAAAAAAAATTACACAATCATTATTGTTACTCATAACATGCAACAAGCTGCACGTGCTAGTGATTATACAGCCTTCTTCTATTTGGGGGATTTGATCGAATACGATAAAACTAATAATATTTTCCAAAATGCTAAATTGCAATCAACTAGCGATTATGTGTCAGGACACTTTGGTTAGAAAGGCAAGACATGACAGAACCTATTTTAAAAGTAAGAGACTTATCTGTTTACTATAATAAGAAAAAAGCGCTCAATAATGTCTCTATGGATTTCTATCCTAATGAAATCACAGCACTTATTGGTCCATCTGGTTCAGGTAAATCAACTCTTCTTCGTTCAATTAACCGAATGGGAGATTTGAATCCAGAGGTGACATTAACAGGCTCAATCGTTTATAATGGACATAACATTTATAGTCCACGAACAGATACCGTTGAACTTCGTAAAGAAATTGGAATGGTTTTCCAACAACCAAATCCATTTCCAATGTCAATCTATGAAAATATTGTTTATGGCCTACGTCTAAAAGGAATTAAAGATAAGCAAGTTTTAGATGAAGCGGTTGAAAGTTCTTTGATTGGAGCTTCAATCTGGGATGAAGTAAAAGACCGTTTGCACGATTCAGCCCTTGGCTTGTCTGGTGGTCAGCAGCAACGTGTTTGTGTCGCGCGTGTTTTAGCGACAAGTCCAAAAATCATTTTACTTGACGAACCGACATCAGCGCTTGATCCAATCTCAGCTGGTAAGGTTGAAGATACTCTTTATGGTTTGAAAGATAAATACACTATGCTTCTTGTAACACGTTCAATGCAACAAGCTTCACGTATTTCAGACCGTACAGGTTTCTTCCTAGATGGTAAACTTATTGAATACGGAAAAACTCATGAAATGTTCATGAATCCTAAATGCAAAGAAACCGAAGATTATATCACTGGTAAATTTGGTTAGTTTTGGGAACACTCAAAAGGAGATGATACTATGTTAAGATCAAAATTTGATGATGAATTAGAAAAATTGCATAACCAATTCTATGCTATGGGTACTGAAGTGTTGTCACAAATTAACAAAACAGTTCAAGCATTCATCAGCCATGACCGTGAATTGGCAAAAGAAGTTATCGAGGGTGATGAAATTGTCAATAACTTTGAAACTAAGCTTGAAAAGAAATCTCTCGAGATTATCGCTCTTCAACAACCTGTATCACAAGATTTGCGTACAGTTATCACTGTTTTGAAAGCTTCAAGTGATGTTGAACGTATGGGTGACCATGCAGCATCTATCGCAAAAGCAACTATTCGCGTTAAAGGTGAAGAACGTTTGCCAGAAGTAGAAGCAGAAATCAAAAAAATGGGTAAAGCTGTTCGTAACATGGTCGAAGAAGCACTTGACGTTTATGTGATTGGTGATGAAGAACGTGCTTATGAAGTCGCTGCTTCTGATGAAGTGATCGATAATTACTTTAAAGAAATTCAAAATATGGCTGTTGAATCAATCCGCCAACAACCAGATACAGTATTTGCTGGTAAAGAATATCTTCAAGTTATCACTTACTTAGAACGTATTGGTGACTATGCTCGTAACCTTTGTGAATGGGTTATTTACCTTAAAACAGGAAAAATAATTGAATTATAAACAAAAGAAAGGCTGCCTGCTAGTGGTAACCTTCTTTTGTTTACAAGATTTTTAAAACTGACATATATCATATTTTGTGATATAATGATGAAGTTTGAAAGTATTGTGTGTCAATTCTGACATTTGCAAAAAATGATAACAATACTTGGTACCAAACTTAAATTTTAAAAGATTAAGTGATATGGGGCAAACAATATGTTGGTCCTCATTCTACGTTTTAAAGGAGTTATATGAAAACTGTAGAACATTTTATTGAAAAGTTTGTTCCTGAAAATTATAATATTTTCCTTGATATCAACCGTCAAGCTAAAACTTTTTCAGGTAACGTTGCCATTAGTGGTGAAGCTTTAGATAATGTTATTTCATTCCACCAAAAAGATTTAATGGTTGCTTCTGTTTTGTTAGATAATCAAACCCTTGAGTTTACGATTGACAACGACAATGAAGCTGTTCATGTTGAGTTACCAGAAACAGGAATAATGACACTTGTTGTTGAGTTTTCAGGTAATATTACTGATAACATGACTGGAATTTACCCATCATATTACACTGTTGATGGTGTTAAAAAAGAAGTAATCTCAACTCAATTTGAAAGTCACTTTGCGCGTGAAGCATTCCCATGTATCGATGAGCCAGAAGCAAAAGCAACATTTGACTTGAGTATCAAATTTGACCAAACAGAAGGTGAAATTGTTCTTTCAAATATGCCTGAAGTTGATGCTGAACGTCGTAAAGAAACTGGTCTATGGACATTTGATACAACACCTCGTATGTCATCATACTTGCTTGCGTTTGCTCTTGGTGATTTGCAAGGTAAAACAGCTAAAACTAAGAACGGAACAGAAGTAGGAGTCTTCTCTACAAAAGCGCATGCTCTTAAAGCATTAGATTTCTCACTTGATATTGCTGTTCGTGTTATTGACTTTTACGAAGAATACTTCGGTGTTAAATACCCAATTCCATTGTCATATCACGTTGCCCTTCCTGATTTCTCGGCTGGAGCTATGGAAAACTGGGGATTGGTAACTTATCGTGAAGTTTATCTTCTTGTTGATGAGAACTCAACTGTTAAGAGCCGCCAAAGTGTTGCGCTTGTTGTTGCTCACGAATTAGCTCACCAATGGTTTGGTAACCTTGTTACAATGAAATGGTGGGATGATTTATGGTTGAATGAATCATTTGCCAACATGATGGAATATGTTTCTGTTGATGCTATTGAACCATCATGGAATATCTTTGAAGATTTCCAAACAGGTGGCCTTCCATTAGCACTTAAACGTGATGCTACTGATGGTGTTCAATCAGTTCACGTTGAAGTTAAGCACCCTGATGAAATCAATACTTTGTTTGATCCAGCTATCGTTTACGCCAAAGGTAGCCGCTTGATGCACATGCTTCGTCGCTGGTTAGGAGATGACGATTTCCGTGCAGGTCTTAAAATTTACTTTGAAAAACATCAATATAGCAATACAATCGGTCGTGACCTTTGGGATGCTTTATCAGAAGCATCAGGAAAAGATGTTGCAGCATTTATGGATGCATGGTTAGAACAACCAGGATATCCAGTGGTTACTGCTGAAGTGGTTGATGATACACTCGTTCTTAGCCAAAAACAATTCTTCATCGGTGAAAATGTTGATGAAAACCGTATTTGGCCAATTCCACTTAACAGCAATTGGAAAGGTCTTCCAGATACTTTAACGCAAGCTCACCTTGAAATTCCAAATTACAGCAAACTTGCTGCTGAAAACGAAGGGGCTTTCCGCCTAAATACAGAAAATACTGCTCACTACATTACAAACTACAAAGGTGAGTTGTTAAATACAGTTCTTGAACAATTGACTGAACTCGATACTGTTTCAAAACTTCAAGTTATCCAAGAACGTCGTTTGCTTGCTGAAAGTGGTGAAATTTCTTACGCTGAGTTAATTCCACTTTTGACAAAACTTTCTGATGAAACATCATACTTGGTAGCAGAAGCTATTTCTCAAGTTGTTGAAGGTTTGGATATCTTCTTAGAGGAAGGAAGTCAAGCACAAGCACAATTTAAAGCTTTGATTAGCCGTTTGATGCAAAAAAATTACGAACGCTTAGGATTTGAACCAAAAGCTGGTGAATCAGACGAAGATGAAATGGTTCGTCAAAACACTATTTCATTAATGTTGTATGCTGATAATGAAGATGCTGTCACAAAAGCGGAGGCTATTTTCCACCAACACAAAGACAACATCGAAACGATTCCAGCCTCAATTCGTATGTCAGTTCTTGCCAACCAAATCAAACACGCTGAAACTGAAGAATTAGTATCTCTATACCTTGATACTTATGTGAAAACTAATGATGGTAACTTCAAACGTCAATTAGCTTCAGCATTGTCAAATACAAAAGAAAATGCAACGGTTGAACGTGTCTTGGCAGAATTGAAAAATAAAGACGTTGTTAAACCTCAGGACTTGGCGATGAGCTGGTACCGTCCATTCCTTGACAAACCATTTTCTCAAGGGGCATTTTGGACTTGGGCTCGTGAAAACTGGGATTGGATCAAAGCCGCCCTTGGTGGTGACATGAGTTTTGACAAATTCGTTATTTACCCAGCCAACTCATTCAAGACAACTGAACGTCTTGAAGAATACAAAGCTTTCTTTGAACCACAATTAAATGACATGGCTATCAGCCGTAACATCACAATGGGTATCAAAGAAATCTCTGCACGTCTTGATTTGATTAGCACAAGTAAAGTTGCTGTCGAAGAAGCTCTTGCAGCAGTAAAATAAGCAGTGCTTATAAAGGGTGTTTGAGTGAAAACTCAGACGCTTTTTTATGTTTTTAGGAAATCTTAAGTTGGTTTCGATATCCTTTTGGTAAACTAAATTAATTGCATTAAATACTTAGACCTAAGGGTCAAGTCATGATATAATAAGGTAAATAAGGGAGCAGATATATGATTAAGATTTTATTAGTAGAAGATGATTTGAGTTTATCGAATTCAATCTTTGATTTTTTAGACGATTTTGCGGATGTTATGCAAGTCTTTGATGGTGAAGAAGGACTTTATGAGGCAGAAAGTGGTGTTTATGACCTTATTTTGCTTGATCTGATGTTGCCAGAAAAAGGTGGTTTCCAAGTTCTGAAAGAATTACGTGAACAAGGTATTACGACACCTGTCTTAATTATGACTGCAAAAGAAAGCCTTGATGATAAAGGACATGGCTTTGAACTTGGTGCAGATGACTATTTGACAAAACCATTTTATCTTGAAGAATTAAAGATGCGCATTCAAGCGCTTTTGAAACGCTCTGGAAAATTCAACGATAATACTCTTTCTTACCACGAATTAACAGCCGATACATCAACTAACACAACAACTGTTAACGGTGAAAAGGTTGAGTTACTAGGTAAAGAATTTGATTTACTGGTTTATTTCTTGCAAAACCAAAATGTTATTTTGCCAAAATCACAAATTTTTGACCGTATTTGGGGATTTGATAGCGATACTACAATTTCAGTTGTTGAAGTTTATGTTTCTAAGATTCGCAAAAAATTAAAAGGAACAAGTTTTGCTAAAAATCTACAAACACTTCGTAGTGTAGGATATATTCTAAAAGATGCTGAATAACATACACAAAAAATTATCAACAGGAACGTTTTCTAATTTTTTCCATTTCTTCATTGTATTTACAGGAATTTTCATCATTATGACCACGATTATCTTGCAGATTATGCGTTATGGTCTATATTCTTCTGTAGATACTACTTTAAAAAATGCAGCTGACAATGCAAGTGATTACGTCACACGAACAATGGAGCGTAGTGATTCCATACAATCTAATAATAGTTTTAGTAATTCTGGAAAAAGTAAACCCAGCTCAAATGTGGCAAGTTTAAGTAATGTCAGTGTGCTACTGTACGATACAAATGGGAAAATCGTAAATGCAATTGATGCGTTTGTCCAGTTCGGGACATTAGCATCTAGTGTTGATGAAGACACTATTGGTGAGATTAAAGATGAGAAAATGACAACTATCTTTGGTCAAACCGAAAAATACCATGTTTTAACGGTTAGAGTGTATAGTAGTGACTATCCAACGATTGAATACGCGACTTTCTTAATCAGTGTTAGTCAGCTTGATGAGGCAAACGAACGTTATGTAACCATAACAGTTTCAGTCATGATTATTTTCTGGATGATTTCAATTTTAGCAAGTATTTACTTGGCAAATTGGATGCGTAAACCAATTTTAGAAAGTTATGAAAAACAAAAGCGTTTTGTTGAAAATGCTAGTCACGAATTAAGAACGCCTTTAGCGGTGCTTCAAAACCGACTTGAAAGTCTTTTTAGACGACCGAATGCAACAATTCTTGATAACAGTGAAAGTATTGCAGCGAGTCTTGACGAAGTTCGTAATATGCGTATTTTAACAACCAATCTTTTGAATCTTGCTAGGCGAGATGATGGATTGAAAGTTGAATTAGAAGAAATCCAACCTTCAATATTTAATGAAATTTTTGAGAATTACAACATGATTGCCGAAGAAAACGGTAAAACTTTTGTTTCTCATAATTTTGCGGATCGTCCGATAAAAACTGATCGCACCTTGCTTAAACAATTGATGACAATCTTGTTTGATAATGCGATTAAGTACACTGATGATGACGGTTTTATTGAATTTACGGTTAAAACAACAGAACGCCAGACTATTCTAACCGTTGCTGATAATGGACCGGGTATTAGTGACGCCGATAAAGCGAAAATTTTTGATCGCTTTTATCGCGTTGATAAGGCAAGGACACGTCAAAAAGGTGGCTTTGGGCTTGGGCTATCTTTAGCTAAACAAATTGTTGATGCCTTAAAAGGTGATATTCAAGTTAAGGATAATCATCCAAAAGGAACCATATTTGAAGTTCGTTTTAACCGATATAATTTTGGTAAATAAAAAAGGATGCTTTAAGTGACCTGCACCCCAAAAGTTAGACAGAAAAAAATCTAACGATTGGGGTGTTTTTGTATGAAATTAAGTTATGAAGATAAACTAGAAATATATCAGTTAAGACAAGCTGGTTTTTCTTGGCCTTATATTAGTCGAAAGTACGGTGTATGTCTATCCAATCTTAAGTACATGGTACGGCTTATGAATAAACATGGTATTGAGGTTGTTAAAAAAGGGAAAAATAAGTATTATCCCTCTAAATTAAAGCAGGAAACCATTAATAAAGTTCTTATTGACAGTCAATCTCAGCTCACCGTATCACTGGATTATGCTCTTCCCCAACAATCCCTACTCACCAATTGGATAGCACAATACAAGAAAAACGGGTATACTATTGTTGAGAAACAACGAGGGAGACCGAGTAAGATGGGACGTAAACCAAAGAAAACTTGTAAAGAAATGACTGAGCTAGAGCATATTCTGGAAGAGAATGAGCGTCTGCGTACCGAGGTAGCTTATCTAAAAAAGTTGAGGGAATTGCGCTTGAGGGACGAAGCCTTACAGCGCAAAAGGCGGAAACAGTTAGAGAACTGGTCTCAGGAGAATTTCGATTAGACCTCTTACTGAAAACCGCTAAGCTAGCTCGTTCTACTTATTATTATCAGTTGAAACGGTTTAATAGAGCTAAGAAAGATAAGAAATTCAAACCATTTACGATGACCATAAAGGCAATTATGGATACCGTCGTATTCATTTAGAACTAAGAAACCAAGGATTTGTTATCAATCATAAGAAGGTTCAACGGTTAATGAAACTCATGGGACTCGCTGCTCGTACTCGTTGTAAGCGTAAATACTCGTCTTACAAGGGAGAGATTGGGAAGAAAGCTGATAATCTAATTCAACGTCAGTTTGAAGGGGCTAAGTCTTATGAGAAGTGTTATACAGATGTCACTGAATTCGCTTTACCAAATATTAGAGAGA
>SKEC01000542.1_pt1 | contig 36074 bp, 21 predicted proteins | sample 4826641 | NCBI WGS metagenome assembly SKEC01 (sample SAMN11008819, study PRJNA524170) | human gut metagenome | biome: Human fecal sample; material: Feces; isolation source: fecal sample from pouch patient p18, p21 | host: Homo sapiens | place: Israel: Tel-Aviv | collected 2015-12-22
CTATAAAGAAGTAGTACAAATACGCTCTTGAGTTCTCAAACCACCACCACACCAGCAGACCGTCCCGAACCTCAGGAGCGGAACCGCCGTGCTGAGCAGCGAGATGTAAACTTACACGAACCTGCCGATCCACGCAACCCGGCCCCTCACGGACACCCCGCGAACCATTGGAAAACAACGCATCCACCGGCGTGTCGAAATCGCAGGAAAATCAAGTGATGAGCACCATTTCACAGCACAATCCCGCTGGAAAAACCTCAACATACCTCGCTACAGGTCAACATCCGGGCGTGTCGCAACCACACTATCCGTTTACGGCCCATCCCTCAAGCCAACCCATCCGAGAAAACCTCCCAGCTGAAAGCTGAAATAGGAGAAACAGAAGAAAGCAGATAAACGAAACCGCACCGCCGATCGTTGTCCTGAACACATTCAGATCTCAACTGATCGAAAGTGCGGTTTTGCATATGCGCGTGCAAGCGACGGCAGAACAAGGCAGCGCAGCCAAAAATCGATTAATCGGTGCAACCGAAACGGTAGAGGGCCCACCCCTGGCCGTATTGCGAATAATCGGCAACCTTCACCAACGTGCCGCCATCCACATACGTATCAATCAATTCCTCATTGTGGAAGGAATCGTACTGGGCGCGATACGGGAATGACTGCAGACTCTGCGCCTGGTCGCCCATCGTAAGGAAGTATTCCGGAGCGTCGGTCAGCGGACATACCGTGCCGAGCACCTGCTGCGCATCGCCGGAAGCAAACGCGGTCTCCACTTTGCCGAACGGAGCGGATGGCACATCGGTGCGCGCATTGATGATCGGATACAACATGTTCGCGTTGAACAGCGTCTCCGCATACATCGAACCGTTCAACGGATCGGAAATGATGGTGGCCTGGGTGCCCGTACGTTCCGTGACCTTGCGCAGCACAGCGATCTTTTGCTCGGTGAGCTGCTCGTTGGGGTCGCTTTGGTTCAGACTGGAATGCGCGATGATCGTGTCGCGAGCCGCGGAACGCGATGGGCATACGATCTGCGCGGAAACCGCAAGTATCGCAATCACAAGGAATACGGCGATTAGGACGATCCAATTGGAAGCGAAAGAAGCGTTCTTCACGGAAGAAACAGCAGACGCAGAAGAAAGGGAAGGAACGGAAGAAGCACTATTCTTCGTGGAAAAGGACGATGCAGAAGGAGCGAAAGAAGCGGATGCGGCGCACGCGGAAACGCATTCGGCAAGAGCGTTGATTCCAATGACAAGCAGCGGCAGCGTGACCAGCGGAAGCATGGTCATAATACGGTTTTCATCGCGATACCACGGAGCGCTGATGATATTCGGCAACGCGCCGACCAGCGTGACCGTGCACACATACACCAGCGTGACCAGCAGGAATGCGGCCGTCAACGCAATCACGTCACGCAGGCGATCGTTGCGACGAAGTCGAGATGATTCGGACGACGCGGACGCGGCATCAGTGGCGTTGGAGTGCGACGCAGGTGGCGGACAGGAAACGGAAACCGGGGAATCAGCGGCGGAAACCGCAATATCAGAAGTCGAAGCATCAACATCGACATCAGCAGAAGCCACGGGAACCACAGTGGAAGCAGCCGACGAAAACGAATCCGAAGCACGCGCAGCCGCGCGGCGGGAAGCGCAAACGAAAGCGGCCGCAGTTCCCGCAATCAGCAACAGTGCGAACAGAATCGCAGGAAAACCGTCAAGCCCATCCGTGAGACAGAACGAAATCGACTCCCACAAATTCTTGGACGGCTGATGGCTATGGAACCAGGAATCGGGATTCGCCCAACGGTCCGATTTGAACGACGTCAGCATCAACGCCACAAACGCCACCGCACCGACGCACATGGCAATGAACGCGCCAAGAATCAGCTTCCACGGCAAGCGCAGCACAATGAACGGCACCAGAATCAGAGCATACGTGAATGCGATACGCGGGTGCGCAACGAGGCAAACCACGCCTGCGACAGCAGCGATCGCAAGCCATTTTGCTATATGCTCGCGCGCGGCGATCGCATCGAACAAGCGCAATGTGGCGGCGATGAGGAACGGCAGCAGCGACGTGGCGAAACCGAATGCGATCAGCGGACCGGCATTCAGCAGTCCGTACGGGTGGCACACCGAGCTGACGGCAAGCACGGGCACGAACAGTCCAATCAGATTCTGCAGAACGAAAGTAGCGTCGAAAGTGACGTTATATTGCCGATTCACAGCTGACGATACCTGCTGATTCGAGACATTCGACGATTCAGATACGGACGACGATTCAGGCGTAGACGATGCTTGAGAAATACGTGAAATTGGATTGGAAATTGGATTACCGCGATTCCAACGTTGCAGGAAATACCTGCATAATACCAGCATTCCGGCAGGGAAAATCACGCCCGAAGCAATGATCCACGTGATATTGAATGCCGCGTAGATCGAACATTGCACGCCGAACAGCGCCGCGATCTTAATCACAAGGTAAGCACAGACGTGAAACAACGGCGGATAAAACGAATCATGCGGCCACAAATGCAGAGCCGCCCCCAATCCCTCGTCAAGCAGACGGTGAATGAAATAGTAATGCGCGGGGGCATCGCTGCTGACGATCGGCGTATTCCACACCGTGGAGGGGAACCACGCAATCACCAGGCATAGTGCGGACGCGACGCCGATAATCGACGTAAGCCACGGCAATAACGCGTGACGCGATGCAGGACGCAGCATCGCGTGGCACCGCTGCAGGCCATGTTTCTGCCCGGACGGACCGCCCTTGGCTGAATCATTCCTGGCTGGACCATTCGTAGCCGAACCATCCTTGGCCGAGCCATTCTGCCGAGCCTGAGTCTGCACATAAGCCTGCACATGAGTTCGCGCACGAGCCTGAGCCGAGCCACAATCGCCCGACACGGAACCGGTATTCGTAATCTGTTCGGAAGTCATCGATTCCATCGTAGCGAGTGCCGCAACCATGCTCAACGCTTATTCTCTGGAATCACTTTTCAGGAATCATTCAGACTTCATGCAGGGGTATAACAGTGTTGCGCAAGAAAACAATCACGTTGGAAGCCCAAGATGATTGCACGGGACGCATCATGCGCTACGGGCCTGCCTTGCTGCGGAGCGCGCGTCCCGGCCAACGCTGACGTCGGCATGCGCCGGCGCGCTATAACAGAGAACTGGAGAAGTACCGCATGTTCGTTCTCAAGAACGCATGGGCGGCGCTTGGTCGCGTCAAATGGCGCACCGCGCTGATCGCCCTACTCGCACTACTGGTGTCTTTCTCGGCTGCCGTGGACTTGGCAGTGATTCGAGCCGACGACACCGCCAATAATGAAACATACCAGTCGCAAAAAGCCACGGCGGTGATTCGTCCGAACGCGCAAACACAAGCCCAGCGCGACGGTGCCGATTCCAGCTATACCGACAAGTATTTGACGTGGGAAAAGTACAGCACGTATGCAACGGCCGCACAGAGCAACAACGTGACCTTCAATTACACGTTGGCAACATCGGTGCCGGTGCGCGAAAGCAAGTCGTTGCAGGCGATCGCCGCGAAAAACGACACCAGCGAAGACAAGACCGGCGGCAACCTGACTCTGCAGGCGTTCTACACGTTGGACGCCGCGAAAATCAACGACTACGGCTACTACAAGGTAGTCAAAGGCAAGCATCTGAGCTATAAGACGCAGAGCGACGGCGTACTCATTTCGCAGGCGCTGGCCGATAAGAACAATCTCAAGGTCGGAGACAAGGTGACGGTCGGCAATCCGTCGAAGGCTTCCGACACATACACGTTCACCGTGCGCGGCATTTACGAATACGCCAGCGACGTGCCGGAAGGCAACGGATCCGACGCGAAATACGCAAAGGACAATCGTGAGAACGTGATCTACACGACGTATATCAACTTCGCCAAGAACGGGCTTGACACGACGGAGGCCACGGGATGGGCCATTCCGAATCTGAATATCATCTTCTCGCTGGCGAATCCTTCCACCTACAACACGTTCGTGCGCTTGGTGAAGAAGGCCAAGTTGGACACGAAGACGTACGAGATCACCTCGCCGTCGCTTACCGCTTACAAGAAGTCGATCGAGCCGCTTGATTCCGCCGCTTCGGCAGCGCGCATCATGCTGATTGCCGTGACGATTGTCGGTGGCATCGCTTTGCTGGCATTGATTGCATGTGCTGCGATTGGCGGCCGCCGCGATGAGATCGGCATGGCGATGATCACAGGTGTGACCAAGGGCCGTTTGGGATGGCAGTTCATGCTGGAAACGTTCATGATGACGGTTCCGGGTTGGATTGTCGGTTTGGTTGCGGGCGCGCTGTTGGCGAAGCCGATCGGCACCGCATGGGCCGGCGGGCAGGCTGTGTCGATGACGTCCGCTTCGGTGTGGAACGTGATCTGGTACGGCTTGGGCGCATGCCTGGTGCTTGGCATCGTGGCATTCGCGCGCGTGGCCTGCTTCAACCTGAACCAACTGTTTGAGGAACGCTCGGAGGTGAAGGCATGAGCGACAACATGAATGATAAGAACGAGAACCTCGACGAGACCGTGGTCGACGAGACTGCCGAGACCGCATCAAACGAGACCGTCGATGATGTTGCGACTGACGATATTGCAGCTGACGCATCTTCCGCTGATTCCATTGAATCCATCGATTTTGCGGTGGTATACGACGATGACAATGCAGATATCGAAATTGCCGCAACTGACGGCGCGGAAATTTCCGACGATGTAAACGATGGCGATACTGCAGTAGCTGCCGACGGCGATGCTGTGGTATCTGCAGATAATGCAGATACCACTGAAGTTGCAGATGACGCTGCAACTGCTGCTGATACTGCGGATGGTTCGGATGTGGTCGCCAACAATGCGAATCAGGTGAGGGAAACGCTTGCCTTGCGTTCTTCCGACGAACCGACCGTGCTGGAATCACATGAAATGGTGAAAGCCGATTCCGCAACCAGCGTCTCCTCACAGCTCGACCGCGAAATCAAGCATCATCGCAAGAAGGATGCGTTTTTCTTCAAAGCGAATCCGACGTTCGCACTCGATCATGTGACCGTGATCAATCGCAAGACCGGCCGCAATATTCTCGACGACCTATCGCTGTCGTTCCATGCGGGCGCCACGCATGCGGTGCTCGTGGACGCGGAGGATCGCGAACAGCATCAGGCGTTGCTGGCCACCATGGTCGGCATGGTACGCACGGACCGCGGCAACGTGATGCACAAAAGCACCAACCTGAGCGACGTCGAACCGGTCGAAATGTTGGGACACCGCATCGGATTCATTCCGCAACGTTTCGCTTTCCGCCCCGACCTCGACGCGGAAAGCAATGTACTGTACGCCATGGATGCGTCGAACCGCAACTTCCTCAAGCCGAAGCCTGTGATCGCCCGCGAACTGCTCAAGCGCGTGGGCTTCGACGAAGTGACGTCCGGCCTGGCAGTCGGCGAAGTAAGCGAACTGAACCAGCGCCGCGTGGCCATCGCTCGTGCGCTGAGCTGCGAGGCTGAAGTGATCATCGCCGACGAGCCGACCGCTGGATTGGATGCCGACGATGCGGCCGTGGTGTTGGATCTGTTGAAGAAGTTCAAGCGCGATGCCGACCGCAAGCGCGCCATCATCGTGGTGACCACCAATCCGGAGATCGCCGATGCGATGGAGCACAGCGTGGAACTCGACTAGCCGCCTAGTGCAACGGGCGCACGAACATAGACTCTTTCGTGCGCCCATAGGTAAGCCCTTTGGAATTCTGGTTTTAGCCAAATTCCAAAGGGCTTGCGTGTTCTGAAAACGGTCTGCCCTACTCGACGATACGCATGTGGTACTGCTCGGCGAGCGGCGTGACGTCAAGCACGCCGTATCGTTCGAGCAGCCGCAGCCATTCGCGCCTGTTACTTTCGCCGAAACGGGCCGCCTTGCGCGCATAGGCTTCGGCCGTCAGGAACTTCGGCGGAATCGACTTGCTGTTGTACTTGTCGGCCACCATCACCACTTCCTGCTCAAGATTCATGGGCACATAGTCGGCCGGAGGCAATGGCAATCCTTGCGATTCCACCGCTTCTTTGGTGAGTCCCACACCGGTGTGGTTGCGCGCGAACTGCGCGATAGACTCGTCAACACCCTCATTCAACAAATATTCGTAGCCTTTAAGCCCATGCCGCACGTAATTCGGACCGTCGAATTTCAGCGGTCCACCGTCGGAACCGTCTTGCTTGAGCAGAAAATACGTGCCGATATCATGCAGCAGACCACCGATCACCACCAGATGCTCGTCGATCAGCCTCGGCGGAACGGTCCCGCCCGTAAGCCCGTCCGATGATGGAATGGAGGGGATGCGAAGCATACCGAACGATTCGCTTCCATTGCCGTCTTGCGTAAGCCTAAGGCCGAAATCGCCCGCTTTTTCAGGGGCATCGTCCGGTAGTGTGCAGCGGCGGGTGAACAGTGCATTCTGCCTGCGTGCCATGCGACGTGCGATGTCGGCGACGACTACGCAATGTCCGTGAATCAAATCGTATGCGGCTTGCGATTGCGCGATTTTTCGATGCAGTTCGTCAACTTGGGCGAGTGTAGGAATATATCCGGTTGTCATACCGCCTATCTTAGGCGCTGTATGACGATTGCCGCATGCTGAATCCGGTCGAAAAAAACTGGAAATCCCCGATGAAAGTTTCAGCCGAAAAATTCCGAAATACGGATTTCAGATTACGGATTTCAGATGGAACGCACACGGAATGCGCCGGTACGGTTGGAAGCAACGATCATCTGATTGTTTTCCAAACGAGTCCAGCCATCTTCGGCACACTGATCGAAACCGGAGCTGGCCACAACCACGCCCTTCGGCTGGCCTGCAGCCTGATCCGCTTCGGATTCACCGAGCGTACGATAGCGCATCACACGATAGTCATGCGCCTGGTCGCCACGGCCGTACTGGTCATAGATTTCCACAATGCGCTTGGACGTGACCTCACGACCGGCCGCGCACAGAGCGATGAATTGGTCTTGGCTCTGGATCATGCAGTTGTAGCTGGACTTCGGATAGCTTTTGCGCAGTTCACGCACCGCCTGCGCGACCGCCTCGTCGAGTGCGAAACCAAAACCGATGTACTGCAGGATCACTGCGAAGAAAATGGCGGAATCGGAACGTCCGCCAGTGGACTGCACGATGTTGGGATCGACCGGGAACGCGCGGTTGGTGATGATGTTGCGACCCTGATCGTCGGAAATATCGCCATTGTGGATGAAGCTCAATCCGTTGGCGTAGAACGGCTGCTGGTTTTCGAGAATCAGCGGCAGGTTCGAGCTGGCCAAACGCAGGTGCCACAGGCCTCCACGAGCCGGAGTGTTCGCAAGCTCGTCGAAAATCGGATCATGTCGGGCTGCGATCGTGTTCTTGTAGACGGCGGTGCCGGTTTCCGGGGTGGGAGCGCCACCGTCACGCAGGTACGGCGACTCGCTCGGCACGGTGACCAGCGCGGAGCCCCAGCCATCGTTGTGGATTTCGCTCAGATTCCGGAAATCGCGTACGGCCTGCATGCCGAGCACGCCATTGAGACTGGTGTTGCTTCCGGCTGCCGCGAATCCAAGTAATCTGCACATGGTTGATTACTCTACAGGGCTTGTAATGCAACGCGCGCATATGGCTATCGACATTGCTTATAGCGTGCGAAAAACAGCGTGATTCCAACGATTCTTCGAGATAAGACCATGCAAAAACCTACAAAATGCCCTACGAAAACGGGCTGCGCGACGATGGCAGATACGATCGCCATCATCACGCAGCCCGTTTCACGGCTTGTTTCACACACGCTTTAGCCGCGGAGGACGCTGAGTCGCGAGGAACAGCGGCTGTATCTCAATCAGCGGATTGTAAGGCGCAAGGCCGAACCATTTGACCGGAGATCCCGCAAAATGACGAATCGCATACTTGACTTCCAAAGAAATCGCGCCACGCTGCGACACCTTCGACTCAGGCATAAGCGCCTTGTGTATCAGCACATATCGAATCGGACCGATATTCGGATCAGCATCAAGCTTCGGATAGCGGCTTTCCTGCCTCGGCAGATCCCCCGACTTCGACAAATCGTTCATGATCTGATGAATGTAAGCTGGAATCGACTGAGAAACCTTGAAACCAAGCCGAATGCGAACACGGAACATATAATCCGTACCGAAATTCTCAACCGAATACTCGCGGGTGAACGGCTCATCGGCAGTCTCGACGGAAACAGCCCACCAAGCGCGGGCACGTTTTGGATGGTCGGCGAAAATCGAGAAGAAGATATCGGTATCGATACGCTTCGTCTCCGGATCCGACGTGAGATAGACGATATTGTCGGCAAAATACGGAATCGTATCGTCATCATGCAACCGCTTCAGCACCGGTAGGCATTCGGCGGGCTGCATATGGCGACGCTGCGCACGTTCCAGCTTCGTGCCTTCGTTCCACGTGTACATAACCAGCAGAATCGCGAAGGTAAGCAGCATCGTGAACCAACCACCATGCAGGAACTTCGCCATGGAAGCGAAGAAGAACATGAATTGGATCGCAAGGAACAGCACGGTGAATACGACCGCTCCGATACGACGCCCCGAATGCCAGATGTAGACGGCAAGCAGAATGGTGGTAGTGATCATGGTGATGGTCAACGCCAGACCATACGCCGCGGAAATATGCTCGGAATCACGGAATAGCGCCAAAACCAACAGCGTGGAAACGCAAAGCACCGCATTGACCACAGGAATGTACAGCTGGCCGCGGGTACGGGCCGGGTAACGGACCTGAAGATGCGGCATCCAGTTCAGATGGGTGGCTTCAGACACCATCGTGAACGCGCCGGTGATCAACGCCTGCGATGCGATAACGCCCGCGACCACGGAAAGCACGACGGCCACGTAACGCACGCTGGGCGTCATCATTTCGAAGAACGGGTTCAAACCGTGCGTGCGGATGTAAGCCGAATCATCCCAATGATTGAGCATCCATGCGCCTTGGCCGAAATAACAGAGCACAAGCGCGATTTTGATGAACGGCCACGTGAAATAGATGTTGCCACGGCCAACATGACCCATGTCGGAATAAAGCGCTTCGGCACCGGTGGTTGACAGGAACACCGTACCCATGATGGCAAGCCCGGCGGCATTATGGCTGCTGAACAGGAATCTGACACCGTACACGGGGTTGAGCGCCGCGAACACGCTCCAATACTGACTGAGGTTCGCCAAGCCGACAACCGCCAGGAACGAGAACCAGACAAGCACGACCGAACCGAACGCCTTGCCGATACGCTCGGTGCCACGCGACTGCACAGAGAACAGCATCAGAATGATGGCCGCGGTGATCATCAGGGTCAGCTGCTTGTTTTCAGTGAAAAGTTTTTCAAAAGCTGGCAGCGTCTCCAAGCCTTCCACTGCCGAGCTGATGGACACAGCCGGGGTGAGTACGGAATCGGCGAGGAACGCGGCGCCGCCGAGCATGGCAGGAATCGCAAGCCATGCACCGTACTTTCGAACCAACGAGTACAGCGCGAAAATGCCGCCTTCGCCCTTGTTGTCGATACGCATGGCAATCAGCACGTATTTGACGGTGGTGATAAGCGTGATTGACCAGAACACCAACGAAAGCACGCCGAGCACGGCTTCGCGGTCGGCATGCGCAAGTCCGCCCTGCCCGTTGAGGAACGTCTGCATGGTGTACAGCGGCGAGGTGCCGATATCGCCATATACCACGCCCAACGCCACGATCGCCATGGCGGGCGTGATTCTGTTTGGACCGGATTGCAGACGGCTCCACCAACGACCGACGGGACCCTTGCTGGCCACCTGGTCAAGTTTGGCGGCCTCCTGCTGTTTCTCCTCGTGCTGCTTGATCAGCACCTGTCGCTCTTCCTTGGTCAGCACCTTGTGCGAAACCTTCGGCGCCTGCGTGTATGTGGCTGCGTGAAACAGCGGCTCATCCTCGTTTGGCTCGTTAGCCATAACGCTACCTCCAAGTGGCGGGCCTTCCAACCCACTCCCCAAAATAAACGCAAAAAGGCACGTTAGGAGCCTTACGAAGTCTTGTCAAATCTTCACATTGTTTCTTGCGATTCTTGATCTCGCACGAAGTAAACTTCCTGTGGGTTTTTTTCTTATTTTACCTCTTGTCTTTCTCTTACTCTCTCTTATTTTCGGATAAATCGTTTCCGTCCTGTCGATTTTCGGAATTTGTTCAGATTCCGTACACTTCGCGCGTGGTCTTTCGCGTTGCCTGCGCGACTTCCGTCAGCGGTTTATCGAGATAATTCGCCAACGACTGCAGGGTGTAGGGGATCATGTATGGCGCGTTGGTGCGGCCCCGATACGGCATCGGACTTAGGTAGGGGGCATCTGTTTCGACCATGACATGGCTCAATCCGACAATGCGCGCCGACTCGCGAATACCATCGTTGCCCTTATAGCTGGATGTGCCCGAAAGGCTGAGATACCAACCGTTTTCACGTGCGATCTCACCCATTTCGACATCACCGGAATAGCTGTGGAACACGGTCCGTTCGGGAGCGCCGTCCGCCAGCAGCGTTTCGATGACTTCCTTATGTGAATCGCGATCATGGATCTGCATGGGCAGGTTCAGTTCTTTCGCGAGCGCGATGTGCGCGCGGAAGGCTTCTCGCTGCAGTTCTTTGGCGGCTTCTCCGGTGCGGAAGAGGTCCATGCCCGTCTCGCCGATGGCCACAACCTGGTTGGGGTAGGCGGCGGCGAGGCGGTGCACTTCGGCCATGGCGTCTTCGAAGCTGGTGTCGTGCCATGGCTTGTATTTGAGCGGCAACCCGTCTGGGCCCGGCACCCCGCGGTGACCGTGGAGCACGGATTCGTTGGGGTGTATGGCGATGGCCGCATGCACGGTTTGGGGGTGTTCGCGTGCCATGTCGATGGCCGTCATGAGGTTCGGCAGTTCGCATCCGCAGTCGATGACGCCTTCGACTCCGACTTGTTGCGCTTGGTTCAGCAGTTCGTCGACGCTGTATACGGGGACTTCCGGCTGTCCTTTTTCTTGCGCTTCGTGGCTCATGGCCCGCGAGAACGGCACGACGGACGCCACATGCGTGTGGTTGTCGATGACGTGCGCGTTCTCGGGAAGTGGTTGCGGTGCTGGCGCCCAGCTGCGGTCACGATGGTGTTTGCTCATGCCTCCAGCCTACGCTCGATGGCAGTCTTGCTTCGGAAGCCGCGTTATTCATCGATGGCAGTGGGATTGACCAACGCACCTCCATATGTTTTGCGGCGTAGCGCTGAAACGCTTTCCGCGATTAGTCATGGAGGGTGAGGGTGGTGAAGGACCAGGAGGGGGCGGTGTAGGCGCCGCTGGTTAGGTCGATTGCGGTTTCAACCGGAACGGTTGGCGAAGCCTTGCCGATTTCACCGGCGTACGGGTCGGTTCCGGCGAGCACGGTGGCGGTTGCCGAAGCGCGGGATTCCGCGGAAACACCAAGCTCTTCAAGCACTTGGTTCAGATCAATCTCGGCTTCAGCGTCGAGCGCGTTGACGATACGCACGTAGGTGACGCCTTCAGCATCATTGCGAGCCACGGTGACGGTACGGCGGGGCTCTTCCGGCTTCTCAACACCCTGTGCAACAAGCTCTCCATCGATATACAGCTTCATGCTTTCGCCGCGATCGGCCACTTCGATGCGCACCTGCCACACGGTTCCGGGGAACACTTCGTCCATGGACCATTCGGTGCCGTCAAGATTGTAGGCGGTACCGTCGCGCACCACCTTGATTTCGAAAGCACGACCGAAGGAGGTGATGTTGTGGTTCTTGCCGTTGATGTCGCCGTGGACCAGCTGCAAGCCCCAACGACCCTGATAGTAGGTGATGGTGGCGTTGATGGTGTAGGCGTCAGAGTCAATGTTGAGGTTCGTGTTCATCGGACCATTGCCTGCGTAATGGCAGTCCTCAAGATCGACATGGCGGCCATCAGCGGTGTCAACGCTGAAGTTGGTGATGTCGGCGTGAGCGGCACCTTCCAAGCGCAGGCCAACGGTTGGTGGCAGTTCGCGACGCAGCGTGGTCTTGCCTTCCACCGCGACCGGCCATGCGGTATCGGACGTGGTGGTGGCATACATCTGCTGCACCCAGTAGCTGTACGGCAGGTAGGTACGTTCGTTGTCGAAGTAGATCAGATCAGGATTCCAGCTGTGATGTCCGTTCTTGGCAAACAGCGGCGCATACGAAGACATGACCACGGCATCGCCGTTCAATTCCATGCGACCCATGAACGCCGCTTCGGAAAGACCGTTGATCAGCTGCGTGTTCCACGAACCATACTCGCCCAAGTACACCTTCGGGCCCTCACGATCCGTGGTGTCGTAGTGGTCGAGATTGTGGAACCACCAGCTGGAGGACTGATAGGAATGCTCGTCAACGATGGGAACGCCGGCTTCACGCGCATACTGCCAACCAGCCTCGTAGTCGGGACCGCTCGGAGCCGGACCGACCGTGCCAACCACAACAATATCCGGGTAGGTGGCCTTGACCGCGTCGAAGATCTGCTGGAAGCGGTTCCTGAACACGTCATCGATGAGATCTTCGTTGCCGATGCCCAAATATTCAAGGTTGAACGGTTCCGGATGACCCATGGCGGCACGCTTGGCACCCCATTCGGTGGTCGCGGCATCGCCATTGCAGAATTCGACCAAATGCAGCACTTCATCGATGTATGCCGGCATGTCTTTCTGCGCGATCGGCACCGGGCCCTGACTGGTGTTCTGGCAGCTCACGGCGGCGGGCAGCACCGGCAGCGGCTTCGCGCCAATGGTTTCGCACAGGCACAAGTATTCGTAGTAGCCGATACGGAACGACTGGTGGTAGCCCCACAGGTTGAAATTGTGCGGCCGATGCTCAACATCACCGATGGTGCGATCCCAGTGGTACATGTTATCCATGCCAAGACCGTGGGTGATGCAGCCGCCCGGGAAGCGCATGAAGCGCGGCTGCAGGTCGGCGAGCGCCTTGACCAAATCGGGACGGAAATGCTTGAGCCCGTTGTAGGTGGTGCGTGGTTCGAGGGTAACGAAATCAAGATCGACGGTACCTTCCGTGGTGAAGGTGAGTCGCAAAGCGCCTTCATGTACAACGATGGCATTGCTTTCACCGGAAACCGTCAGCGAAACCTCTTGCTTACGCCAATCGTTGGAATCGACGGTGATATCTTGTTCTGCAATCGCATTTCCATCGTCGTCAATCAGAGCGACGGTGACGGGAAGTGCGGAAGCTTCGCAATTGCTGGAAATACGCATCCATGCGGAGAAATCGTAGGTTTCGCCGGCACGGAAGACCATGCCGTCCCAGCCGATATTTTCAAGCGAAGCCGGCGCCTGTTCGACTTCGACGGACGCATAGTGCGGGTTTTCTTCGGCTACCGGATTGTCGGTGAGCACGTCGAAGGCTGCGAAGGAGCCGGCGGGCACGATTTTGCGCCAGAAGCTGTAGTTGCTCCAGTCGGAGGAGTCGGCGCGATTGTATTCGAATGCGCCGTTCTGTACGAGGTCGGCGTTGAGTCCGCCGTCGCCGGAGTAGCTGATGTCTTCGTAGAAGATGCCCCACAGGTCGGTGCTGATGTTGCGCACGCCCGCCTTGTTGAGGGTTGCGATGATGGTATCGGTCATGGCATTCCTTTTTGTGTTTGGTTGGTGGTTTGTCATTGAGTTTTGTTGGAAATTTGATGATTGATGGCGATTTATAGCGACTGCTGGTTGCCGTCAGCGCGGGTCGAGTGCGAACCAGAGCACGCCATGCGCTGGTATGGTTCCACGGATGACTCGATCTTCGCCCTCACCTTCGATACGTGCGCCGGTTACATCAGTTTCGCCAGTTGCGTTGGTTTCGTCGTCAAACAGATTGGTAATCGTCCACGGATCGTTGCGTTGGCTTAATCCGACGATGGATTGCAGCTCGATGGTTGCCGGCAGTTCGTAGTCGCGATCGCCGGTCCAGAAGATGGCTGCATAATGTCCGCCCGAATGTGCGGAAGGAGTGCCATCCGCCCAGTCGGCCGCATCGGCGGCCCACACCACGAGATCCCCAAGGTAGGAGTTTTCGTCATCCCAACGTTCGAAGATGCGTTCGTACACGGTTTCGTGATTGTTGGTGGATCCTGCGGTGACTTCGCGCAATGCCGGATTGGCGAGCAGTTCAATGGTTTCGCTGGTACTGGTCGGCAGGTCGCCGCCTACCATAAGTGGGCTGCGTCCCATGCACCAGAGGGCAAGCAACGTGCGGCTTTCATCTTCGGTGAGGCGGCTTTGGCGATCGTCTCCACGTTCGGCCCGCAATCCAATATGCCCCAACGGCAGCATGTCGGCGTCAGCCCAATGACCGGTGGTCTGGAACGGCGCCCACCTCGCAAGACGCGGGAATTGCTGGTAGATGTCTTCCCAACGATCCCATAAATCGTCGCTGATACGCCACATTTGCGCGCTGTCTCGCAGAAATTCGGTGTAGCCGGTGCTCACCCAACCGCCCGGCGAGAGCGACAGGCTGATGCTGCGACCGTATTGCGCTTCAGCTTTGGCGATGGCGTTATGGTAGGCGGCGATTTCCGCGCTGTGGAATGGCGTTTGCATGTCGTCGACTTTGAGGAAGTCAAGCCCCCATGAGGCGAACAGGTCGAGCTGTTCGTCATACCAAGCTTGAGCTCCGGAGTGGTTATGGTTCAGCCCATAATTGTCTGAATTCCACTTGCACACGTGGTTAAGGTCCGCCACCTCTTGCGCCGTGTATGGAGTGCCTTTGACCGGCAGATTGTTGTCGACCGCCAAGCGCGGAATGCCTCGCATCATATGTACGCCAAATTTGAGTCCCATGGCGTGGATCTGTTCGGCAAGCGGTGCGAAACCGTACCCGTCTGCAGCGCTGGGGAATCGTTCAGGGTCGGGCAGTTGACGCCCGTATTCGTCGAGGATCAGCGGCGCATTGGCATTGTAACCGTGTGCGCGGGCGGTCGGGTCATACCAGTCGATGTCGACGACGATCGTATCCCAGCCGGCGTCTTTCAGGTGTTCCGCCATGAATCGTGCGTTGGCAAGCACTTCGCTTTCGGTGACGGTGGTGCCGTAGGAATCCCAGCTGTTCCAGCCCATTGGCGGTCGCCATGCTTTTGGCAGATCCTCGGTAGTCGCCATTGCCTTCTCCTTGTACAACGTTAGAAAAGCGTGCCGTTTACAGTATCTGACGTCATCCTTGACTTACTTGTTCGACTTCATCATCTTGGAAAACTTCAGATATGTACCGTTACATATTTTATAGCATATTTCAGAAATCACAATCATGATAGGATATCGGTGATTCTTTGAAATTTCAACGATTACCAGAAAATCATCATATATAATATCGTTACAGAAAAACTTGGCTGTAAGGAGCGGTGCATGGCAAACGGCAAACCGACATTGCGCGACGTGGCGGCGGAAGCCGGCGTCTCCCCCATGACCGCATCGAATGCGCTGCACGGCAAAGCCGGCGTCAAGGAATCGACGCGGGCCAAAGTGCTGGCAGCAGCGAAAAAACTCGACTATCGCATCAATCTGACAGCCAGCATGCTCAAATCAGGTCGCAGCAACATTATTCACATCATCGTCAACGAATTCGATTCGCCGTTCTATTCGAAGCTGACGCAAACATTGAGCCGCGAGATCACCTCACGCGGACTCACGCCGTTCATCGAGCAAACCCAGTATTCGCCGGACGCGGCCGAACATGCGCTGACCAGCAATCCGTTCTCAGGGCAGCTCTTCGACGGTGAGATTCTGCACGCCACCGGATTGGGCACGAATCTACCGCTCGCCAAACTCAACGGCGGGCGCCCTCTCGTACTGCTCGACGCATGCGAGGAAACGCCAACCGTGGATGCCGTGAATTTTCCCAACGAGGAGGGCGAACGCGCTGCGATGCAGTATCTGATCGCCCAAGGATGCCGGAATATTGCGATTGTCGGGCATACGTTCGTGCCGCGCGCCGAGTTGGCGCATGCGCAGAACGCATTTGCATTGCGACTTCGAGGAGCGTGCGCGGCGTTGCTGGACGCAGGATTGCCATATGACGAAACCATGGTGTTCGAAGGCGGTCGCTCCGACGAAGGCATTACCGCCGGGCACGCGATCGCCGAACGGATCATGGCGGCGCGAAGGACGGGCTGCGGAGCCGGCGCGGGTGCTGGAGACCGCGAAACAGGCACGGCCGGAACCGCCGATTTCAACGATGCAAGCGGCAAGATTACGGGCAGATCGATCGAAACGACCGACAAGATTCCCGCAATCGCGTTCGACGGAGTGTGCTGCGCCAATGATTTCGCCGCATTCGGCGTGATTCGCGGCCTCGCCGACTATGGCATCCATGTGCCGCAAGACGTGAAGGTGATCGGATTCGACGGCGTGACTTCCGGAACCTACGCCACCCCTTCGCTGAGCACCATCCAAGTGGATCTCGACCAGCTTGCCAAATTCGCGGTCGATATGATTGTCGAACGGATCGAACGCGGCGAAGTGAATGATAATTCCAGCAATGCCGGAAATTCCAATGATGCAGGCACGGTGCTGCCGCCGAGCCGCGCAACCATCGGATATCAGTTGGTCGAACGTGAATCCACGACCGCGATCATATAGCTATCGTGCGTTCCGCGCCCGATTGCAGCGGAACGCACGATAGCCGGAAATACGGCATTTCAGCGATTGGTTGGCTCAGCCCCGATCAGTCGCGGCGGCGAATGGCAAAGATGCGGGCGGAGGGTTGCTTGGAGGTGGCGGCGTTCAGGCGAACCGTTTCCGGATCCATGCGTTCGATAGTCCACGGTTTGGCATTGGGCGCATGGTCCGGTTCGGCAGGATTCGGGAACACCTGTTCGATGGTTTGATCCGCATCCAACGGCATGTTCACGGACGGTGTGCCGCCGCGACGCCACACGATGATGTAGTCGGGCTTATCTTCCGGCTGAGGTTGCTGATCGTTCTGCTCGGCAGCCTGCTCATTCCAAGCGGATTCGCCGTACACATACGCGTCACCCATATCCGTTTCGACATGACGCAAGCCGACGGCAAGCCAATCGCCGTCGAAGTCGGGAAGTCCGGACGGCCAGAACGGCACCATATGCTGCTGGTCGGCAAGTACACAACGATGTAAGGCGATAGCGTCGCGAACGAGTGAAAGACGCGGCTCCGTCATGCGATCGATGAAACCAGACAGATACAGCCTGCCGAGCACACCCGTAGCAAGCGTGAACACAGCAGTCTCATCATCCATCTCTTGCTGAGCGTAACCCCAATTACCCTGCTGTTCCGGCAGAATCGTCATACCTGCACCAGCCGCAATCGCAGCATAAATCAGAGGATCGCACTGGTCGGAAGTGGACTGCAAATCCAAGCGGGACAACTGCGCGTAATCGGCGCGCATGGCACCGGAACCGCAGTTTTCGATCATCACATCCGGATGACGGCGACGCAGATCGTCAAGCCAATCCACATATGCGCGGCAATGCTCGAGCAGGCCATCGCCAACGGACTCGGCATTCAAATCAGTGCCGACGCCGGGAATGGTGTTGTAGTCGAACTTGAAGAACACCGCACCGAAATCGTCAATCAAACGATCAACAGTACGCGTAACATGCTCTCGCGCTTCGGGAGAACGGAAATCAAGCAGATAACGACCCGAATCGCACACGCGAACACCATGACGCTGGAAGAACGCGGAATCCGGCAACATGCTCGCAAGCGGCGATTTCACGCCGATCACTTCAGGTTCGAGCCACAGTCCCAAGCCCATGCCATGAGCACGAATCGTGTCGGCAAGACCGCGCAGACCGGCGTCGCCGAAACGGTTGGTGGAGGCCTGCCATTCGCCGACCATGTCCCACCAGCCGCCGTCGGTGCTGTCGTACCAGCCGGCGTCAATGCAGAAAACATCCGCGCCAACGCTTGCCGCACCTTCAATCAGCGGCAGTTCCTTCTCAATACGAGGGTCACCGAACAGCGTATTCATGTAATCGTTGTAGATCACAAGACCCTGCGTATGCTCGAACTGATCGACGCGCCCCAACTCACGAGCCTTGGCAATGCGCAGCGCACGACGCTGCAACGTCATTTCGGCAACAGCCCGCTGCCAATCGCCTGCGGCAATGGCAAACGACACAGGAACGGACTCGAAATCATTGCCTTCACCAAGATTGGTGAACCAACCATGATCCTTATATTCCGGACCGAACGCAGTGACGTGCAGACCGGGATCGTCCTCGCCGACTTCCCACTCCCACGGACCGTTATGCTCGATCTGCCACATTACGGAAAAATCGCGGGCGCGGCGTACCGAACCTTCCACCTGCAGAATGCCGGCCGGCTCATGCTCTCCCGAGCTCCATGTAGAAGTCGAGCTCATGGCAAAACGCGAACTAGACTGACCAGGATTGATTTTCTGGTTGCGGTTACGCACCTGAGTGTCACGCAGCGGACGAACACGCCAATCGTTTTCCACAGCCCAAGCGGCATCGCCCCAGAAAATATTCGAACGATGCACCTTGCCGCAGTTGACGCGCATCGGAACGGTCAGATTCAACGATGACACCGCTTCAATCGGCAGTTGCCTGGCGGACTGCAGACGCGTGTAGGTGCGCACTGCGGAAAGATTCGGGAACGCCTCGAATACGGAAGTGACCACCAAGCCTGCATTGGAATCGGCGGAAACCGCCTCGGACGCGGAATTCGCGGCGGAATCGGCTGCGTCACGTTCGCTTGCCGTCGGCTCGAATTCACGACCTTTCGGTTCAAGATCGGCATACGGCGCGAACTGCGTGATCTCCAAACGGAACGGATCGGCGGAACCTGGTTCAGGTTCGGAAGCAAGCGCGGAAACGAATCGCAATTGGCTGCCGGCAACTGTGGCAATCAGCGTCAGTCGGTTGTCTTGCGAACCGGTATTGGCGGCACACACCTCAACAATCGGACGCGGATCCTTTTCAACCACTGGCTTTCCATCGTCAGACAAGCGACCATCGATCGGAACCATGTTGCGCCCTACAACGTTGCAGAGGCGAACGGGGGAATCGGCGGCAATGTCAAACAGCATGGAGACCACACCATTGCCCCATTCAAGGCGCCCATCCTGCCGAGGAACAAGGGGAGTCATATTGCCGTTCTCCATTTCCATCTCCTTCGAATTCCGAATGCCGCCTATCCGTTGACGTGCATCGTTTGACGTACCCTCACTAGCTTAAGCGGAAAACGGGGCAACCGCGATGTGCGTGTCTACGCACATTCAGCAAATATTCAGCAACTGAAATGACCGTTCGAAGACCAGCAAATACCTACTCGAATTGCAGATATTCCACGAATTGAATCGGCATATCCTTGGATTCCGTGATATTGCTGAATCCGAGAATAACCCCTTCTTTCGGCAGTCCCTTCATGGAAGTCCATGTTTTCGAATGGGACAAGTCGAATCCGACAGCGTCGTTCACATCGGAAACCGGATTGCCTTTGGCGTCGACCAGCGCATCCTTGACCTGCTCAAGATCGGCGGCACTCATCACTTCCGCGGGTTTGGTGATGTCGCCGCGATCATTGACTTCGGCGAAAATATCGGTTTCGGCAACAATCATGTTGATCTGACCTGCCGAAACGCGAGCCGTCAACGATGCGGAACCATCTTGCGCGGCATTCTCGCTAATCGCAATGGAGGCATCCGTCCGCACGAGACGCTCGTCTTCAATACCTTGCGTCTTCACAAAATCAGCGCCCAACGCATCAATCTGTTCGGAATATTCCGCCATATCGACACCTTCAAGACTCAGCTCGGCCTCGGGACCTTTGGTCACATACGAGATGACGAAAGCAAGTACCAAGCCGACCACTGCGATAATGATCAGCACATCGGTCAGAAAGTTCTGCTTGAAGTACGGCCACTTGTCTTTCGGCGGCAACTCGCGGAAGGTTTTGAATTTCGATTGCTTCGCATACACGTTGGTGGATGCGAGCGCTGCGACCGCATCTTGCTGCTCCTGGGTGAGAACTGGCTTCTCTACTGCCATACCAAACCTTCCCGCGTTGTTTCATCGACGCATTCACGCGTCATCTTCATGCGCAGCAACATGCGTTGCTTTCTGACTTCCCTATCTTCCGCCTCGTACCTGATAATTTGCGGCCAGCCGCCGGCCGAAAAACGACAAGCGGCTAGCAGGAAGGCTGATTTCAAGCCAATCAGTCCAAGCCCTAATCAGCCCATTTAGACCTTGATCATGGCGTATTGGGAGTCGTAGAGGCGATAGTAGGCGCCACGCTTGGCGAGCAGCTCGGCGTGGTTGCCTTGCTCCATGATCTGCCCATGATCGATGTAGCAGATCATGTCCGCGTTCTCTATGGTGGACAGTCGGTGCGCGATGATGAAGCTCGTGCGTCCCTTCAGCAGGTGGTTCAATCCGGCCTGAAGTGCCTCTTCGGTACGCGTATCGATATTCGACGTGGCCTCGTCGAGAATCAGAATGCGCGGATCGGCCAGCAGCACGCGGGCGAATGCAATCAGCTGACGTTGACCAGCGGAAAGCGTGGAACCGCGCTCCTCCACCACCGTGTCGTATCCGTTCGGCAAATCCATAATGAACTCGTGCGCATGCACCGCCTTCGCGGCCGCTTCGATCTCAGCATCGGTCGCATCCAACTTGCCGTAACGGATGTTCTCGCGCACATTGCCGGAGAAAATGAACGTATCCTGCAGCATGACGCCCATCTGCCGACGCAACGATTCCAATGTGACAGAACGCACATCATGACCATCAATTGTGACCGAACCTTCTGCAACGTCGTAAAAACGCGACAGCAGATTGATAATCGTGGTTTTGCCGGCACCGGTCGGACCAACCAACGCAACGGTGCTGCCTGGCTCAACATGCAGATCAACCAGATTGAGAATATTGCGACCGTCAGGCTCGTAACGGAAAACTACATCGTTGAAATCGACGCGTCCTTCGATTTGCGGCAGTTCAGTCGCGTCAGGCGCGTTACGAATCTCCGGCTGCACGTCAAGCGTTTCGAAAATACGCTCAAGATATGCGGAACAAGTGATCAGCTGATTGTAGAAATTGCCGATGCTGATCACCGGATTCCAGAAATTATTCGCATAGCCAACGAACGCGATCAGCACGCCGGTGGAAACGTTCACCGCGCCGAAGCCCGTGACGCCCACATAGTAGATGAATGCGATCGTCATGACGGAAATGGTTTGAATGCCCGGCCACATGAGGAACTGGATATGCACGGCCTTCATCCACGAGGTGCGCACGTCGTCTTGCTGCTCTTGGAAGGTTTTGAACTGCGCCGCCTCCTGGGCGAAGGTCTGCGTGGTTTTCACGCCGGCGATCGACTCGTGAATGAACGCGTTGAGATTGCTCTGCTTGTTCGACAACACCTGATACGCGCGGCGCTGGAAATGCTGCAATACCAGCACCCACGCGATCAGGAACGGGAAGAGCACCAGGCTGAACAGCGCAAGCCGCCAATCGACCACGAACATGACCACCAGCGTGATCAGGAAGGTGAATACGTCGGAAATCACATTGATCAGGCCGGAACTCAACGTGTCGGAAAGCGTGTTCACATAATTGACCACGCGAATCAGGATTTTGCCGTGCGGACGCGAATCGAAATAGCTGAACGGCAGCGTCTGAATATGCGTGAAAATATCGCGGCGCATGTCTTTCAACATGAGCTGACCGACGCGAGTAATTTCGACGGTACGATAACGCAATCCAAACTCATACATCACAATAAGTACGGCCATCAACCCCGTTAATTCACCAAGTAAGGTGAGATTTTTCGACGGAATCGCGCTGTCAATCATGATTTTCGTCAAATATGGCACGACTACCGCAATGCAGCTCATCATGACGACGACGGCAAGAATGCGTATGATTCGCGACATATACGGCTTTACATAGACGCCGATGCGCAGAATATCATGCAGGTTGATCTGTTCTTCCAGCTCTTCATCTTCGCGGTATGTGTTACGTTTTGCCATGGGTTTTCCCCCTTTCCTGCTTTCCCGCGCCTACGCTTCGAAACCTTGCGAACGACCCGCCTGCAAGCCGAGCTGCCTGTAGTAGATCTCCCAATATCGGCCGTGCGCGGCCACCAGTTCGTCATGCGTGCCGCGCTCCACAATGCGGCCATGCTCAAGCACGAGGATCAGATCGGAATCTTTCACCGATGAAATACGGTGTGCGATGGTGACGATGGTTTTCTGTTCGTCCAGTTCGCGCAGATGGCGCTGGATTTCCGCTTCCGTTTCCATGTCGACGGCGCTGGTCGTATCGTCCATGATGAGGATCGACGGATTGTCGGCGAGCGCGCGTGCGAGGCTCAGGCGCTGTTTTTGGCCGCCGGAAAGGCCGACGCCACGCTCTCCGACCACGGTATCGTAGCCTTCCGGCATGCTGCGGATGAAGCCGTCCGCGCCGGCGATGGTGGCCATGCGGCGAATGTACTGTTCGTCGTATTCGCGTTGTTCGCCCGCGCCGAAGCTGATGTTGCCGCCGATGGTGTCGGAGAACAGGAACGTGTCTTGCGCCACGACGCACACTTGCGAGCGCAGTGTGGCGAGCGGCCAGTCTCGCGCGTCGACGCCGTCGATGAGCACATGGCCTTCGGTGGGGTCGTAGAAGCGGGAGATGAGGTTGACGAGGGTGGATTTGCCCGCGCCGGTTTCGCCGAGAATGCCGAGTTTGGCGCCTGCCGGAACATGGAAATCCACATCTTCGAGCACGGGGGTGTCCGGTTCGTCGGGGAAGGCGAAGCTGACATGCTGGAAGTCGATGCTGCCTGCGATGCGGGTTGTGTTGGTTGTTGCAGCGGTTGCAGCCGCTGTGCTGGCGTGATTCGCGTCGGCGCTGTCTCCCGGTTTTTCCGTATTTTCCGGCTTTTCCGTAATACGTGACTGAGCGGTGAGCAGTTTGCGGATTTTGATGCAGGATGCGTTGAATCGCTGCCAGTCGTTGATCAGCCATCCGGATTGGCGTACCGGCCCGTCGATCATCCACAGGTAGGAGTTGAACGCCACGAGATTGCCGAGGGTCATGCGCCCGGTGATGACCAGGAATCCGCCGAATCCAAGCGTGATCAGCTGCAGTGAGAAGCCGAGACCGTCGAGCCATGGCATGTATTTGCGGCTGTTGTAGGCCTGGTCCATGTTGCGTTGCATGTAATCGTCGTTGTGTTTGTCGAATTTTTCGGTTTCATACGGTTCGCGCACGAACGCTTTGACCACGCGGTTGCCTTCGATGTTTTCTTCGACCATTGAGTTCATTTCGGCAAGCGAGTTGCGGATGGCGAAGAACAGTGGTCTTGCGTGCGTGGAGAGTCCGCGCGTAAGGATGAAAATGAACGGCGTGACGCATGCGAGCGCGAGCGCGAGCCGCCAGTCGATGGTGAACATCATGGCGAGCGCGCCAATGAACATGACCACGCAGTCAAGCACCTGGTAGCTCACCCAGCTCAGCGCGTGGCGTATGGCATCGGTGTCGGAGGTCATGCGGCTCATGATGTCGCCGGTACGCGTGTGGTTGAAATAGGTGAAGTCGAGTTCGTGCAGTTTCTCGTATTCGTCGCTGACGAGACGGAATACGGAGTTCTGCCCGAAGCGTTCCATCCACATTTGGTAGCCGTAGCGCGAGGCGACGCGCACGATGGTGAACACGATCATCATGATGCACAGTCGCGTCAGTTCGTCGACTTGGCCTTGCACGATGACACGGTCCACGATGAGGCCTGACAATAGCGGAATGATGAGCGCCATGGTGTTGTTGACGCAGAACAGCACTATCGCGCCGGCCACTCGTGGCAGGTCGGGTTTGCAGTATGGCAGGATCCATTTAAGGTTGCCTGCTTCTGTATTACGATTCGGATCGACGTACATACGTAGCGTTCCTTCGGATTGTTTGCTGGTTGTCTGGGTTTTCGTGGGTTGGTTTTGCGTTTTTGCGTTGCTTTTACGGCCATTCGTTGCCGTTACGATTCACGTCCGTCGTTTGTCGAGCGTCCCGTTGCCGTCTCTCTCGGTCGAAACCCCTGTTCGGATTCGCAAACGCGACTTATTCTATGCGAACCGTTTTTTGATGCAACGTGAGTGATTTCGGCGTGTCGCAATCGCAATAAAATCAACGCATGTACCGTTACATAAATTCGCTCTGGACGTAAAGGAATATGGGTGATCGCAGTAGCGCTTTCTATATCGAACCGGTACGATATATCGAGGTGCGGCATTCCGATGACGGAACGGCCGCAATCGCATGAACATCATGAAAGGACGGCGTCGATGACGAGCACACAGACCATTGAGGAACTCAGCGCACAATGCGCGGCAAAATATGGCATCACCCGTGAGATGATCGACCATGCGGAACGTTGGACGGAAACCGACGGCGATCTCGAAGGCCTTTCCGAAGAGCGCGTCCGCGGCATTCTCGACATGCGTTTCGGCGCGATCGCGGTTGACACCCCGCGTTCCGAACTGTGGCACACACCTGACACAATCGACGTGATCGAAGATATTCCATACCTGCCTGACGGTGGCTACGATACGGAAGCCGGGCAGTGCAGAGGGCATTTGCTCGACCTGTATCTACCGCACGATGCGGTGCTGCGCTGCGGGCATACGCTGCCGGTGTACATCGATATACACGGCGGCGGTTTCACTTACGGATATAAGGAATTGAACCGCAACTTCAACGTGCATCTGGCCGAAACGGGCTTCGCCGTATTCTCACTGAACTACCGACCGGCCCCGCAAACCGATTTGAGGGGTCAGCTGGCGGACGTTCAGGCGGCATTGCGTTGGATCAAGGCGCATTTGACTGATTATCCGGTTAATCCGAACGCCGTGTTCCTCACCGGCGATTCGGCAGGCGGCGCGTTGACCATGCTGACGTTGGCGATTGAAAACAATGCCGAAGCCGCTGCCGCATTCGGCGTGGATGAGCCTTCGGGCATTGGTTTCGCCGGTGCCGCTCCGGTGTGCGGTGCCTACAGTTCCGCATCGTTGGAAACCATGGGAAGCGAACTGACCGTAGGCTACGATCCGAATCGCCGCACCGGACTCGAACAGATGCTGGGCGTCGAATTCTTCGACGGCATCGAAGCCGCCGACCCGAAGTTCCTCACCGCCGAAGGCCTGGCGTTCAACGTCAACCTGCCGCCACTGTTCATCGTGACCTGCGGCGACGATTTCCTCGAGGCCGACAATCTGGCGCTTGCTGCCGCACTGGCCCGCAAGGGAGCCGATTTCGAACTGTTCGACCCGAAGCCACGCCGCCACGAAACGCTCGGCCACGTGTTCGTGATCGGCATGCCATGGCTTGACGAAAGCGTGGAATGCTTCGAACGCCTGCGCAGGTTCTCGTACGAGCGCTGCTGAATCACGAATGCCTGCACGCGACCACGCATAATCACCAGCATCACAAACGGCCGACCATGCATTACTCACGCATGGTCGGCCGTTTGTCTTGCAACTCTTTTCGGCAAAATCGCGAAACATAAATCGCGAATCGCACGAATCGCATGCATCGTGTTCAGAAAAGAAGAAAGCCGGCGGAGAGAAGGGCCGCCGGCTGAGAGAGAAGAGAGAAGAAGGGTTCAGTTATGGGGTTCTTCAGGAACCTCGCCAGCCGCCGTAACTGCTGACATGTTCTATATAAGCGCCCGAGTCTTGGAGGAATGATACGTGTTCCTGCCAATTAGCTGAGAAAAATGTATCAGACATGTGAGCGGCCATACACATTCGTGAATTCCGTCGAATGATCGCAACATTACTTCCGATTTGCCCAATCGCACGTCTATATCACTCACCCACTCCGCAAAAATCATCCATTTCACTGGACGATTCTGAAAAAACGCAAAATCATCCATTTCACCGGACGATATGTCGAGCTCAAGATGCTGCCGTTGTCTTTCTCGGAATACCGAAATGCATTGCAACCGACAGCAAATGACAATGCGCTGTTCGACCGGTATCTCACATATGGAGGTCTCCTCTACGTCACACAGCTCACCTTGGATACCATCGGGCTCGGCGACTACCAAGACATTCGACACCGCAACATCCTCGACTGGCTGCTCGAGTAGGACACACTCTCCCGACTGCACAATTTGCGTCCACGGATCACAAGGTACGAAAAATAGCGGGACCAAATAGTTCCTGCATAACGTGCGCCGTGTTCCACCTATGATGGATATATGAAACATTTCGAATATGAAATCTCCGGCATCGACGGCAGCGCAGCGAAATTCGTCGGATATTGCCTTGATAACAGCGAAGAAGTCGTTCCCGACCGTGTGCGTCCGTCTGTGCTTGTGATTCCGGGCGGCGGTTACGAAATGACGTCGGATCGTGAGGCGGAGCCGATTGCGATGCAGTTTCTTGCGGCCGGTTTCAACGCTTTTGTGCTGCGATATTCGGTGAAGCCTTCCGTTTTTCCAGTTGCGCTGTTGGAAGCTGCCGATGCGATGACGATGATTCGTGAGCATGCCGCCGAGTGGCATGTCGATCCGGATGCGATTGCCGTGATTGGCTTTTCCGCAGGTGGTCATCTTGCTGCGAATCTCGCCACCTCCACCAGCGACGATGTTCTTGTCGCTCATGGTTACGATCCGGATGCGGTGCGTCCGAATGGTTTGATGCTCGCCTATCCGGTGATCACGTCTGGCCCGCTCGCCCATCGCGGCAGTTTCGATTCGCTGCTTGGTGAACGCCGCAACGATTCACAAGCGCTTGAATCCGTGTCGATCGAACGTCATATCGACGCCAAAACACCGCCGGTTTTCGCATGGCATACCGTTCCCGACGAAACCGTGCCATACGAAAACACACTGATGCTGATCGACGCTTGCAAGAAAGCCGGAGTCAGCATCGAAGCGCACCTATTCCCGCAAGGCGGGCATGGACTGTCGTTGGGCACTGCGGAAACCGCATGGCAGGGCGTCAACGGCATTGAACCGAGTATCCAGATCTGGCCGCAGCTGGCTGTCTCTTGGATGCGCAGAACGTTCGCACGATAATCAGCGCAGCAGACGCCGTGACATCTAACCCCATCTAGTCACGTTTCCCGCCTGCGCAACCCGCACCCTGCATCTGCACAACCCATAAAATCGGGTTAAAAACCCGGGTTGTGCAGACGCAGAACGCAAGTCGCGCAGACAGAAAAATACCCCCGAACCGACCGGAAAGACTGGAAATCGCAAGCTCAGGGGTATAAATGGGCCGATTGCTGTCTGCACAACTCTTGAATCGGCCCGATTTTGCGGGTTGTGCAGACAGCAATTCAGCGGGGCTGACGGAAGCGACGATCGCCAATCGGATCGAACGGTGTATGCGGCTCGAGCTGATACCAGTACGCGACGGAAGCGACGTCGTCCTGACGCTCGAAATTGCCGCCCTCCTCAGTACCGATCTGCTGCCATTCCACACGCAAATCATGTTCGAAATAAATCGGATCGGGAATGTGCCAGCGATACAATCCGCGGGTCACCGGCGTATTCACATCCCAATACGCGCTCTCGCGATGCGAGGCGAGACGCTGCGAATAGAACGGGAAACCGACGTACGGCGCACAGAACGTCTGCTCATGCATACGCCCATGCTCGTCGAAATCGGCGAAACTCCACGCGCCACCGAAATAATCCTCGGCACCGGTGCTGCACCACGTGGGATACTGGTCGTCCCCATCGATGTACATCTTGACTTCACCCTCGCCCCACCAGCGGCTTTCCAACGCGGTGAGCGCCAGATACGTGCCGATATACGCGCCACGACCATGCACGCCGTCGAGCACCACATAGTCGCGGGCCAGTTCGGTGACGCGCTCGCGACGCCACTGCGCATGGAAACGCATGGTGTCTGCCGGAAGCGCGTCATATTCGGTGTAGTCGATCTGGTAGAAGAACGCGGGAACGTCTTCATTATGATCGTTGCGAAGCACGATGCGCGCATGTTCAAACGGCATGGAGAAGTAGCAGTTGAAACCGCGATTGGGCACGACCACCACCGGCATCGAATTGACTCGGCAGGCCTGCGCGTGGCCGCAGCAGAAGAAGTCGCCGACCGGGCATTGCACGGACGGGGTCTCCTCGCCATCCCAATAGAATTCCAGGATCAGGTTGCGAAGCACGTTCGGACCGGTCGGGGAGGTTCGGTCGGTGACGGTCATCCAAATATGGCGGATCACGCCCGGGCCATCCACGTCCATCAGTGTGACGCTCTCCCCCGCTTTCACGGTTTGAATGCACGGACTGCCCTTGCGCGACGGGCCAAGTGCACTGGCTGCAGTGGCCGCAGCGCCCTTGCCGCCCGTGGGATTCTCGGCGTTCACGCAACGTGTGCGCCCTGGTGCCGCAACCGCCAGCGAGTCCAGCGGACTGCGCGCGGCGAACGCACCCGACGAATCGACCTGCATATCGTGATATAAGCTTTGCTGCATAGCGCTCCAATCGTTATGTTGAGTCATCGGCGTCCCTTTTCCTGATACTTTACGGCACCCACGCCCTTGCCTCGCGGAAGTTCAATGCAAAAAGCGGCTCTCGAATGAGAAAGAGATCATTCAAGAGCCACTTTCAGGGAATACGGCACGCATGCCGCTTAACCAGGAAATTACTTCAGTACCGCTTTGCCTTCCGGAGCATCGACGATGTCGCCGAAGCCAAGTCGTGCGGTGAAGGCGCGGCCGTCGGAGCTGGACACTTCAATGCCGCCATCGGTACGACGAGCGTTGAACACCACCGACGACCCGCCAATCTCCGAAACCACCGCTTCAGCGGCATCGCCCTGATCGAGGAACACCGACACCAACGCATCCTTGCCATACTCGTAATCCGGCTTCTTAGCGCCCGGCTTGGTAACCAGCACACTGCCATCGCGCACCCACAGCGGCAACGTGTCGAAGCCGTGACGTTCGCGACGCCACAGTCCATGCTCACTGGAAACCTGCTCGCCAGTGAACCAGTTGGTCCACGTTCCCGCCGGCAGATAATATTCGACGTCACCGGAATAGGTGAACACCGGAGCCACCAGCAGATCCGGACCGAACATGTACTGGCGGTCCAGCGTGCGGCACGTCGGATCATCCGGGAATTCCACGAACATCGAACGCATCACCGGAGTGCCGTTCAGGTGAGGCTGCAGACCAGTCTGATACACGTACGGCATCAGCGAAAGCTTCAGCTTGGTGAACGTACGAGCCACATCCACAGCGGTCTGGCCAGGCGCATTCACCACACCGTTCTTCTCATCCTCCTCATCGAACAGCCACGGCACGCGATACACCGTAGAGCCATGCATACGGGAATGCGAGCCAAGCAGACCAAACGCAACCCAACGCTTGTACACCGCCGGATCAGGATACGCACCCTCGAAGCCGCCGATATCATGGCTCCAGAAACCAAAGCCAGAGCTGGTGATCGACAAGCCCGCACGCAACGACTGAGCCATGCCATTGAACGTGGATTCGCAATCGCCACCCCAATGCACCGGCTGCTGCTGGCCGCCAACCGTCGCCGAACGCGCATACAGGCAGGCATTACCCTTGCCGTACGTTTCCTCGATAGCCTCAAACACGGCCTGGTTGTACAGCTGCGTGTACCAGTTATGCATCGAAAGCTTCGGAGAACCGTCATACCACACCACGTCGCGTGGAATACGCTCACCGAAATCAGTCTTGATGGCATCTACACCCTGGCTCAGCAGCTTCTTAACCTTGCCCTTGAACCATTCGCGGGCTTCCGGATTCGTGAAGTCCACCAATCCCATGCCAGCCTGCCAGAAATCAGTCTGCCAAATCTCACCATTGGCCTTCTTGACCAGATAGCCCTTCTCCTTGCCTTCCTTGAACATGGAACCGCGCTGACCAATATACGGGTTGATCCAAGCGCAAATATGCAATCCCTTGTCTTCATGAAGACGCTTGAGCGTGGACTCAATATCACCGAAGAAACGCTTATCCCACTCGAAATCAGTCCAATGGAACTCACGCATCCAATAGCAGTCATAATGGAACGCGCTCAACGGAATATCACGTTCAGCCATGCCATCAATGAAGGAATTAATAGTCTTCTCGTCATACTTGGTGGTGAACGACGTGGTCAGCCACAAGCCATAACTCCACGCAGGCACATTCGCCGGACGCCCAACCAGCTTAGTATAACGATCGAGAATCTGCTTAGGAGTCGGACCATAAATCACACAGAAATCAATGGTTTCACCCGGAACAGAGAACTGCACGGCCTCCGTATTCTCAGAACCAACCTCGAACGACACATGCCCACGATTATTCACCAGCACGCCATAACCGTTGGAAGTCATGTAGAACGGAATATCCTTGTACCCCTGCTCCGAAGCGGTACCGCCATCCTCATTCCAAATATCGATGGTCTGACCGTTCTTCACGTACGCGCCGAAGCGCTCGCCGAAGCCGTACACGTTTTCGCCCACGCCCAAGTGCAGCTGGATGCCGGTGAACACGTCGGATTCGTCGTATGCCGAGCCGTCCATGGTCACGCCGAATTCGCCGACCGGCTGCGCGGTGACGTTGGAAAGCCTGTTCAGGCCGAAACGACCAAGGGATTTGCCGCTTGCTTCAGTAAGCACGGTGCCGTCTTCGCCGCTGAACGTCAGATTCCATGGCGATCCCTTGACCACTTTTGCGGTCAGTCCTCCGGTCGTCAACGAAACGCTGGCGCCGTTTTCGCCCACTTCGCCGTCGCCATTGCCTTCCGCCACGGCGTGCACGTATTCACGACCGCCCGGTTCGTCGGCGTTGAGCGGGAATCCCGGATATTCCGTCGCACCCTGCCAATGGCCGGCGGTCACGCGGATCACGCCTTCCGCAGGAGTGGTGATGTCGATGTTGAACGTCGGAAGATTCAGCGTATCGTAACGGCCACGCACCACGGAAGTGGGCGCCAGCACGTTCAGGCTTTCGTTGTCTTCGTTGATGTTGAGCTCGTATGCTTCTCGCGCGTACAGAGCGTCGACGCCGTCTCGAAGCATCCAGTAGCCGTTGGTGAACTTCATGTTGTACTCCTCAATGGTTGAAAGATGATTACTTGACTGCACCTGCGGTAATGCCGCGGGACAGGGTGCGCTGGAAGATCAAGTAGAAGATGAGCGTCGGCACGATGCTGATCAGCGACGCAGCTGCGGTAGTGGTCACGTCCATCAGGCGATCGCCGGTCAGCGAGCTGACTGCGATCGGGATGGTCTGCGTCGAATTGTCGATCAGGAATGCCATTGGGATCATGTATTCGTTCCACGTCCAGATGAAGAAGAACACCAGCATGACGCTCAGTGTCGGTTTGGAAATCGGGAAGACGATCTTACGGAAGATGGTCCAACGGCTTGCGCCGTCGATGGCCGCCGCTTCCAGGATCGACTTCGGAAACGTTCCGTAGACGGAGGAAAGCAGGTATGTGCCGAACGCGCTTTGGATCACGGTGAAGATGATGACGATCGCCCACGGAGAGTTGTATAGGCCGATGTTCTTGAACATAATGTACAGCGGGTACAGCATGGCTTCCTGTGGGAGCATGTTGGCAAGCATGATGAGCAGCACGATCCAACGGCGGCCCTTGACTCGGCCAATGCCCAAGGCGAATGCGTTGAACATCGACAGGATCACGGCGAGCACCGCCACCAGGCCGGACGTCCAGATGCTGTTCCATAGCTTTTCCGGATAGTTGACGCGGTTCCAGAACTTCATCAGACCGTCGGTGCTGAATTCGCTCGGCCATGACAGTGGGCCGGAGGAATTGTAGTCGGCCGTGGTCTTGAAGGCGTTGAGCAGCAGCACGATGAACGGGAACAGCATGACCAGGCCGCCCACGATGAGCAGTGCGAGAATCATCCAATCGCCGACCGTACGGTTCTTCTTGACGTGCACAGGAATCTTTGCGCTTGTTGCAGAGCTAGTTGCGGAAGTCATGATCGTTTACTCCTCATCTTCCTTCGCAACCTTCTCCTGAAGGTTGGTGAAAATCACGGCGACGACAATGATCACCACAGTCAGTGCCGTAGCGATCGCAGCGCCATAGCCGACCTGCTGGGACTGGAAGAACTGCACATACGAGTAGTACGACGGCACCATGGTGCTGGTACCCGGACCGCCCTTGGTCAGCATGTACACCGGACCGAACACCTTCAGCGCGGCGATGGTGCAGGTCAGGGCCACCACGAAGATTTCCGGCTTGATGGCCGGCAGAGTGATGGCGAGGAAGCGCTGCCACCAGTTTGCGCCGTCAAGGCTTGCCGCTTCGTAGAGTTCCGGATCGACGCGCTGCAGACCAGACATGAAGATGACCAGCGGATAGCCCACCTGAATCCAGATCATGATGAGCATCAGGAAGATCAATGCCGTGTCGGGTTTGCCAAGCCAATCATGTTGCAGAGCTCCCAAACCGATGTTTTCCAACAGCGCGTTCAATGCGCCGTTTTCCGGGCGGAAAATCCAGCCCATCACCAGCGAGGCGACCGCGATCGGCAGCAGCTGCGGGAAGTAGTAGACGGCACGCATGGTGGATGCGACTTTCGGTCCGAACTTCTTCTGCACCACGTCGAACACGAGCGACGAAAGAATCAGACCGAGCAGAATCGGAATGACAACCATGGCGATGATCATCCAAATCGAGTTACGGAAGGAAACCCAGAATGTGGTGTCCTTCATCAGACGGGCCCAGTTGGAGAGTCCAGCCCATGTCGGCGGCTTGATGCCACGGTAGTTGGTGAAGCTCAGGTAGATGTTCCACACCGCAGGGATCACGATAATCCATAGCAGCATTACGAAACCTGGGATCAGGTAGAGCCAGAATCGGCCTGAAGGATTGCCCGGGATTCGGGACATTCCCTTCTCACGCGCGGTTGACTGCTGCCCGCGCTTATTGTTCTTTGCAGATGCTTTCATAATATGATTCACTTCCCAATGTCGGTTGTTGGGTCGCTGATTGCACGGTGTCGCAGGCACATTCGTTGTGTTGCGATAGATGGGCTTCATCGCCCGGTTGTGCGATTTTTGGGTAGGCTTGCGCCCGCCCTGCATGGTTTTTGGAAAACTTGCGATCAAATAGGGGTGCCGCCATCAGCGAAACAACGACACCCCATTCGAGTTGTTTCTTTAGGAAGAGCTTGCTCTTGGATCGTTAGGACTGCTTGACGCCCGCGGCCTCAACGCCCTTGTCGTAGTTGTCCTTCATCTGATTGAGCACGGTCTTCACGTCGGAAGTGCCGTTGACCAGCTCCTGCAGCGAGGAGTTGAGCTCATCGTAGAAGGTGGAGGTCGGCCAATCCGGGTAGAAGCCCAACGCATCCTTCTCGAGCACACTGTTGAACGAGGTGATGAGTTCCTTGGTCTTCTCGTCGGTGATCTGGTCAGGATCGGCCGCGATCGGCAGGCCACCGGAGTTGCCCATGAGGTTCTGCACTTCGTCGCTCAGGGTGATGTCGATGAACTTTGCCGCGAGGTCCTTCTTCTTGGAGTTTTCAGGAATAACCCAGATGTTGCCAGAGGAGCCTACGACCTTGTCGGTTTCAGGGAAGGTGGCGAAGGTCCAGTTGGCGTCGGTCATGTCGCTTTGGAAGCGGCCGAACCACCAGGTGCCGGAGAAGAACATCGGGTAGGTGCCGTTCATGAATGCCTGGCCTGCGTCTTCAGCCTTGGTGCCGGTGCAATCCTTGGAAATGTAGCCCTTGTCGATCCAATCCTTGATGGTCTTGGTGGCATAAGTGGTTGCCTCGCCCTGCCAATCGACATCGCCGTCATACATTTCGTATGCCTTGACGAAGGAATCGTCGGCCTTGGACAGTACCAGCTGCCACCACAGGTGCTGCAGCGGGTATTCGGCAACGCCTTCGGAAAGCGGGGTCACGCCTGCATCGACGAACTTCTGCATGGCGGATTCGAGTTCGTCAAGTGTGGTCGGGATTTCGATGCCGTACTTGTCGAACATGTCTGTGTTGTAATACATCACGATGTCTTCACCATAGTTCGTGATGCCGTACCAGTCGCCGGAGCCCATGATGCCCTGCTCGTTGTACTTACCGGTATCGCCCAGCGTTCCGTTGACCTTTTTGTCCCACTTGTACTTGCTGACGTAATCGTTGAGATTGGTCAGCAGCCCCTGGCTTGCCAGTAGGCCTGCGGTGGCGTTGCCCTTGTTGTATTCCATAACGTCCGGAGCTTCGTCGGAGTTGAGGATCTGAGAGGCGTTCTGACGGATCTGTTCGAAGGACTTCTTTTCGAATTCGACCTTGACACCGGTCTCCTCTTCGAAGATTTCCATCGCCTTGGCCCAAGCCTTGCCCTGAGCGCCGTTATCTTCCTCGTAATGCCAGATCTTGATGGGGGTTGGATTCTCCTCCTGCGCGGCGTCTCCGCTGGAACCGCAGCCTGCCAGTCCGAGTGTGCCAAACATAGTCGCGACAGCAAGTCCTGCAGCAACCAGTTTACGAGTTGACTTCATTGTTTTCTCCTTTTCTTTTCAGCGCCGTTACTGAAATGAGTTTCGAAACGATTCGAAAGGCTCATGTAGTTAAAAATAGCTATTGCAAACATTGTTATCAAATCATTTCGATTGATTTCGACAATCGTTTCGATATTTATTCAACTCACTTAACTATGTGAGCGTTCACAGAAGAACATCCCAAAAATCAAACCTGCGGAATATTCGATTTTGTCATTTTTCGTCTCCGATACGGCTACGCCTTACGAGGCACCATAGTGCCATGCGCATGATATTCACCGAGCACCAATTCAACGGCACCGACATCATGACGGCGACCATCAAGAATCTCCATCATCAAATCCACCGCACGAGAACAGACCTTCTGCGGATTCATCGGCATTTCATCAACCGTCTGCGGAAGCTGCTGCAATCCTTGAGAGCAGCAGCACAGCAAAGAAATATCCTCAGGCACACTTAATCCGCGCTCATGCAATGCAAACAGCAGATTATTCACATGCGAAGCGTTATTCTGATCGAAAATTGCAGTAATGTCAGGATATTTCGCAAAAGCGGAATCCAACAGCAGATTCACATCCGCCATGCCGGAACCGGTAGACGTCATGAACACGACCTCTACACCCAAATCAGCGCCGCGCTTCACTGCAGCATCGCGAAAACGAACAAGATAATTGGAGCCATCCTCATATGCGAAACCGCTCGTGCCAATGACCAGCACATGCTCATGTCCCAACGCGGCGGCCTTCTCGATCGCTTCGCGTCCCATGCGTTCGAAATCAAGATCAACCGAATACACAGCCTCGGAATTAGCCGGATATCCAACGGAAACCACCGGAACATCAAGCATCTTCGCGACTTCCGCACGGGCATCATTCATCAACACGTCAAGCAGCAGAATCCCATCAACCATGCCGCTCTGAGCGATACGAGTCAACTCACGGTCACCATACTCATGCATCAGCAGCAAAATATCGTAGTTGTAACGCCTCGCACGCGTTGCCAACGCGAAGAAGAACGACGCATAGTTGGAATAATCGGTATATTCATGCACCGGGGAACTCAACGCAAGCACCCTCGTCGGCTCGCCGCGCAACGAACGCGCCTGAAGATTAGGCTGATAGCCAAGCTCCTGAGCCGCTTTCAGCACTTTCTTCTTAGTCTCTTCGCCAATCGAACGCTTACCGCTCATCACATACGAAACGGTGCTGATGGAGACTCCGGCCTTCGCCGCTACGTCTTTAATACCTGCCATGCAAACCCTTAAACCCCATAAACAGCATCGCCCGGCAAAACCAAACATGAAATCGAGCCGAAACAGGAAACAGTCTAATCCCTTTGTCATACACAAAACAACCATGACATACCGAAAATGACTTGTCGGCAAGTCGCTACAACCAACGCGCGAGTACACGCGCAAGCACGCGCTACAGCGGGCGGGACTCGTAGATCATTTGGCGGTCGCCGAAGTAGAGGGCGTCACGCCAAGAGGCCTTCTTGCGGGCCGCCTCCTGCTGAGGCTCCTTGATCGGCACGAAGAACCAACGG
>SKEC01000544.1_pt1 | contig 35904 bp, 27 predicted proteins | sample 4826641 | NCBI WGS metagenome assembly SKEC01 (sample SAMN11008819, study PRJNA524170) | human gut metagenome | biome: Human fecal sample; material: Feces; isolation source: fecal sample from pouch patient p18, p21 | host: Homo sapiens | place: Israel: Tel-Aviv | collected 2015-12-22
AATCGAACTCACGGCCTCTTGAACCCCATTCAAGCGCGCTACCAAAACTGCGCTACACCCGGATATCGACCGCCGCTTCCCTACCGAAGCGTGGCGACAAGAAGTATTATACTCAGGCAAGGCCGTTTTGTCAACAGATTTTTTGATTATTTTTGGTTTTTTCTGAGAAAAGTCTGATTTTTACACGGATACGCGCTTTTTCGTTTTTGCTGTTTTTCAGTGTTTTTCCGCTTCTGCGGCGCGCTGCGCGCGGTCACGTTCCAGCAGCGGGCGCAGGTACTGGCCGGTAAAGCTGCCGGACACGGCGGCCACCTGTTCCGGGGTGCCCTCGGCTACGATCTCACCGCCTGCGCTGCCGCCCTCCGGGCCAAGGTCGATGATATGGTCGGCGCACTTGATGAGATCCAGATTATGCTCGATGACGATGACCGTATTTCCCACGTCCACCAGCTTTTGCAGCACCTCGATCAGACGGTGCACGTCTGCAATGTGCAGACCGGTGGTGGGCTCGTCCAGAATATACACTGTTTTGCCGGTGCCGCGGCGCGCCAGCTCGTTGGCCAGCTTTACGCGCTGCGCCTCGCCGCCGGACAAGGTGGTGGCGCTCTGCCCCAAGGTAACATAGCCAAGACCCACGTCCAGCAGCGTTTGCAGCTTGCGGGCGATCTTGGGCTGGTTGGCAAAGAACACCACCGCTTCCTCCACGGTCATGTTCAGCACGTCCGCAATGGTTTTTTCCTTATACTTTACTTCCAGCGTTTCGCGGTTGTAGCGCGCGCCCTTGCACACCTCACAGGGCACATATACGTCCGGCAGAAAGTGCATTTCGATCTGCAAAATACCGTTACCCTCGCAGGCTTCGCAGCGGCCACCCTTGACGTTGAAGCTGAACCGTCCCGGGCCATAGCCGCGCATCTTGGCGTCCTGCGTCTGGGAGAACACGGTGCGGATATCGTTGAACACACCGGTGTAGGTGGCGGGGTTGGAGCGCGGGGTGCGGCCGATGGGCTGCTGGTCGATGCCAATGACCTTATCCACAAATTCCAGCCCCTCTACCCCATCGCACTTGCCGGCGCGGGAGCGGGCACCGTTCAGCTCGCTGGCCAGCGTTTTGTACAGGATCTCGTTGATCAGGCTGGACTTGCCCGAACCGGAAATGCCGGTAACGCAGATGAACTCCCCCAGCGGGAAGCTGACGTCAATGTTGCGCAGGTTGTTTTCCCGTGCGCCCTTTACGGTCAGGCAGTGGCCGTTGCCGGTGCGGCGGGTCTGGGGCACGGCAATGCGCTTGCGGCCGGAGAGGTAGTCGCCGGTAATGCTGCGCTTGGCCTTGCAGATATCCTTTACGCTGCCTGCGGCCACGATCTCGCCGCCGTGCACACCAGCACCGGGGCCTACGTCCACGATATAATCCGCGTTGCGCATGGTGTCCTCGTCGTGCTCTACCACGATGACCGTGTTGCCGAGGTCCCGCAGGTTTTTCAGGGTGGCGATAAGCTTATCGTTGTCCCGCTGATGCAGGCCGATGGAGGGCTCGTCCAGCACATAGAGCACACCGGACAGGGCACTGCCGATCTGGGTGGTCAGGCGGATGCGCTGGCTCTCGCCGCCGGACAGCGTACCCGCCGCCCGGGCCAGCGTGAGGTAATCCAGACCCACGCTTTGCAAGAATTGCAGGCGGTTTTTGATCTCCTTCATGATCTGGCCGCCGATCTGCTGCTGCTTTTCGGTGAGGTTCGGCTCGTTTTGCTTGATAAATTCCAGCTCGTCCCGGATAGACATTTCACAGAACTGGCTGATGTTCTTGTCCCCGATGGTCACGGCAAGCACCACCGGCTTCAGGCGCTGCCCGTGGCAGTCCGGGCACTCCACGCCAGACATAAAGCTGCCGATCTCCTCCTTCATCCACTCGCTACTGGTCTCGCGGAAGCGGCGCTCCAGATTTTCTACGATGCCCTCGAAGGTGTTGTAGTACACCCCACTGCCGAACTCGTTGGTGCGGTGCATCTCGATCTTTTCGCCGTTGGTGCCGTAGAGCAGGGCATTCACCGCCTCGGTGCTCATCTCCTTGATGGGCGTATCCAGCGTAAAACCGTATTTTTTGCCAAGGCCGAGGTAGTACATCTCGCTCACAGAGCCCTCGGCGTAATACCAGCCGCTGGCCTTGATGGCACCCTCCCGGATGGAAAGGCTGCGGTTGGGCAGGATGCGATCCTCGTCCACCCGCATAAAAGTACCGAGACCAGTGCATTTTTCGCAGGCACCCAGTGGGTTATTGAAGGAGAAGAGCCTGGGCGACAGGTCGCTGATGGAAATGCCGTGCTCCGGGCAGGCAAAGTTCTGGCTGAAGGTCATGCACTCGCCACCGATGACATCCACCTCCGCCACGCCGCCGGTGAGCGCCAGCGCCGTTTCCAGCGAATCCGCCAGACGGCTGCGGATGCCCTTGCGCAAAGCAAGACGGTCCACCACGATCTCCACCGTATGCTTGATGTTCTTTTCCAGACTGATCTCCTCGTCCAGATCATACAGGTTGCCGTCGATTTTCACGCGGGCGTAACCGGCGCGGCGGGCGGCATCCAGCTCCTTTTGCTGGGTGCCCTTGCGCTGGCGCACCACGGGGGCTAAAATCTGGAACTTGGTGCCCTCCTCCAGCTTGAGGACGGCATCTACCATCTCGTCCACGGTCTGCTGGCTGATGACCCGCCCGCACACCGGGCAGTGCGGCACGCCGATGCGGGCGTACAGCAGGCGCAGATAATCGTAAATTTCAGTCACAGTGCCCACGGTGGAGCGGGGGTTGTGGCTGGTGGTCTTTTGGTCGATGGAGATGGCCGGCGAAAGACCGGTGATCTCGTCCACGTCCGGCTTATCCATCCGGCCCAGAAACATCCGGGCGTAGCTGGAAAGGCTTTCCACATAGCGGCGCTGACCGTCGGCGTAGATCGTATCGAAGGCCAGACTGGACTTGCCCGAACCGGAAAGGCCGGTCATAACGATCAGCTTTTCCCGCGGGAGGGTCAGGTTAATATTTTTCAGGTTGTGCTCGCGGGCACCCTTGATGATGATTTTATCGTTTGCCAAGGTATTTTCTCCCTTTTCGTTGTGTCTGTGCATGGTTCTGTTTGCGCTCGGTCTCAGCGGCGGAGTCCACGGTGGGGTTCTCGCCCCGGCGCAGGCGGTCGATCTGATCCCGCAGGAAGGCTGCGTGCTCAAATTCCAGCAGCTTCGCGGCTTCCTTCATCTCCCGGGTCAGGCGCTCAATGGCAGCTTCCCGCTCCAGCTTGCCCATGCGGCGGGTGTTGCGCTTGGCGTTTTCGGCCTTATCGCTGATCTCGATGCTGTCCGCAATGGCTTTTACGATGGTCTTGGGCACGATGCCGTGTTCCTCATTATAGGCCATCTGGATGGCACGACGGCGCTCGGTCTCGGTGATGGCGCGCTCCATGCTGTCGGTCACCACATCGGCATACATGATGACCATGCCCTCCGCATTGCGGGCGGCACGGCCGATGGTCTGGATCAGGCTGGTCTCACTGCGCAGAAAGCCTTCCTTGTCGGCATCCAGAATGGCCACAAGGCTCACCTCCGGCAGGTCCAGACCCTCGCGCAGCAGGTTGATGCCCACCACCACGTCGATGCTGCCCAAGCGCAGATCCTTGATGATCTCCATGCGCTCGAAGGTATCCACCTCGTGGTGCATATACTTGACCTTGATCCCCTGCTCGGTGAGGTAATCGGTGAGATCCTCGGCCATTTTTTTGGTCAGGGTGGTCACCAGCACCCGCTCCTGCCGCTGGATGCGGGCGTTGATCTCGCCCAGAAGATCCACCACCTGCCCTTCCACCGGGCGCACCGAGATGACCGGGTCCAACAGACCCGTGGGGCGGATGACCTGCTGCGCCACCTGTGAGCTGTTCCGGCGCTCGTACTCGCCGGGGGTGGCGGAGACAAAGATCATCTGGTTGAGCTTGGACTCCACCTCCTCAAATTTCAGGGGGCGGTTATCGAAGGCGGACGGCAGACGGAAGCCGTACTCCACCAGCGTTTTTTTGCGGGCGTAGTCGCCGCCGTACATGGCGCGCACCTGCGGCAGGGTGACGTGGCTTTCGTCCACGAAGAGCAGAAAATCCTCCGGGAAATAATCCAGCAAGGTGGTGGGCATACTGCCCGGCGCGCGGCCGGACAGCACCGCCGAATAGTTTTCGATGCCCTTGCAGATACCCACCTCGTTCAGCATCTCGATATCGTAGTTGGTGCGCTGGGCAATGCGCTGTGCTTCAATGAGCTTGCCCTCGGCGGTGAACTGCTTGACCTGTGCGTCGCACTCGGCGCGGATCTTTTCCAGCGCAGCGGCCTTTTTTTCGGCGCTGACGATATAGTGGCTGGCCGGGAAGATGGCAACGTGCTTGACCACGTTCTGCTTGGAGCCGGTCAGGGGGTTGAACTCGGTAATGCGGTCGATCTCGTCCCCGAAGAACTCCACCCGGATGGCCAGCTCGCTCATATAGGCCAGATAGATATCCACCGTGTCGCCGTGCACCCGGAACTTATTGCGCACAAAATTCACGTCGTTGCGCTCGTATTGCAGGGTGACCAGCTTTTTGCACAGCTCATCCCGCTCCATCTGCATCCCGGGGCGCAGACTGATGACCATGCTGCGGTAGTCGATGGGGTCGCCCAGCGAGTAGATGCAGGACACCGAGGCCACAATGATAACGTCCCGCCGCTCGGAAAGCGCCGCCGTAGCTGAGTGGCGCAGGCGGTCGATCTCGTCATTGATGGCGCTGTCCTTTTCAATATAGGTATCGGTGCTGGGGATGTAGGCTTCCGGCTGGTAGTAGTCGTAATAGCTGACGAAGTACTCCACCGCGTTATTGGGGAAAAACGAGCGGAACTCGGTGCACAGCTGCGCTGCCAGCGTTTTGTTGTGTGCCAGCACCAGCGTGGGGCGGTTGCACTGGGCAATGACGTTGGCCATGGTAAAGGTTTTGCCGCTGCCGGTCACGCCCAGCAGGGTCTGGCAACGGTCGCCCCGCTGCACCCCCTCCACCAGCTGCGCGATCGCCTGAGGCTGGTCGCCGGTGGGGGCATAGTTCGACACCAGTTCAAATTTTTCCTCTGCCATCGTTTTCTCCTTCCGCACATATAACCACAATCTGTTGTTGTTTCAAGTTGTATTATAGCACGCACATTTTATAATGTAAACAGTTTTTTGTTTTACGGCCAGAACAGCGTACCGGTCTTGAAATCGTAGATGGGCAGGCGGTTGGCGTCCCGCATGGAAAAATACTCGGTGTCGGTCAGGATGAAGTGATCCAGCAGGTGCACATTTACCAGCCCCAGCGCCCGGGCAATGCTGCCGGTAGCGTCCATGTCCTCCAGCGAGGGCAGCGCCACCCCGTTGGGGTGGTTGTGGCAGAGCACCACGGCGTCCGTGCCGCCCTTGATGGCAGCAGCCACCACGTTCTTGATATCCAGACTGACCCGGTCGGAGGTACCCTCCCGCAGCCAGACGGCGGCGCGCACCCGCTTGCGGCTGTCCAGACTGACCAGCATGGCGCGCTCGTAGTCCGCCCACGCAAACTTTGCCATCAGATAGCTGCCCATCTGCTCGGTGGTCTTGATGCAGCGGGTGGTGCTGGTGCGGCTGCGCCCATAGTACCGGCTGATCTGGGGCAGCAGATGCAGCATCCGGGCGGTAGATGGGCCTACGCCCTCTACCGTGCACAACTCTTCCTCGCTGGCTTCCAGCACCGCCGCAAAATCCCCAAACCGGTCGATCAGGTCGTGGGCGATGCCGTTGGTATCCTTTTGGGCGTTGGTCAGGTAAAGCACATATTCCAGCGCCTCGTGCTCGGCCAGACTGTCCAGCCCGTAGCTCTGCACCCGCTCCCGCATCCGCTGGCGATGTCCCTTGTGCCGTTTATTCTCTGCCATGGCGGTACTCCTTTTTTCTATGTTCTCTCCTTATAGTACCCATTTTGCGACGCAAACACAAGCGTTCTGCAAAAATAACCCGGATTTTGCACCGGAATGCGCGTTGACTTCCCGCCCCGCCTGTATTACTATAAAAGCATGATTCTGACAAAAACGATGAGGATAGCTTTATGAAACAATTTACTGCCACCGCCAACGATGACGGCGTGCGTCTTTCGCGCTTTGTGCAGAGCGTGACCCGCGATTTTCCCACCAGCCTGCTGTACAAGAGTTTCCGCAACAAGCGGGTGAAGGTAAACGGCAAAAAAGCCGCGCCGGAATACCGTTTGCAGGCGGGAGATCTGATCGAGCTGTACATCAACGACGAGTTTTTCCCGCCCGAGGGCGCAAAGCCGGTGCAGAAGGCTGCCCCCAAAAAGCAGCCCAATCAGCCCAAGGTGACGGTCATCTATGAGGACGAGAACCTTGCGGTGCTGTACAAACCCACCCATCTGCTGTGCCACAGCGACCGCACCGGCGATGCCAATCTGGTGGACGCGTTTACCCAGTACCTGACCCAGAAGGGTGAATACGACCCCCACGGTGAGAACCGCTTCAAGCCCGGCATCTGCAACCGACTGGACCGCGGCACCGAGGGGCTGGTGATCGCCGCCAAGAACTACGCCGCCCTGCGGGACATGAACGAGATCATCCGCACCGACCTGCTGAAGAAGGAGTACTACACCATCACGGTGGGTATTCCCCAGTCCGGGCGGTTCACCGCATGGTGGGAGCACGACGAGAAGAACAACAAGGTCAGCATCCACGCCCATCAATCGCAGGACGAGCGCCGCAAGCAGATCATCACGGATGTGGACGTGCTGCGCACCGCAGGCCCCTTTGCCCTGTGCAAGATCGGCCTTGTCACCGGGCGCACCCATCAGATCCGCGCGCATCTGGCTTATCTGGGCAAGCCGGTGCTGGGCGATATCAAATACGGCAACCGCAAAATGAACGAGCGCACCGGCACCAAGACGCAGGCGCTGTGCGCGGTGCGCATCAGCTTTCTGGATGTGCCGGAGGAAAACACCCTGCACTACCTCTCCGGCAAGGTCATCAAACTGAAAGACCCCCAGATCTTACAGCAGTTCGATGCACTGGATAAAAGCAAGGAAGCATAACAAGACAAGAACCGCCGTTGCTCCCCGCACTTTTTGTGTAAATTGGCTCTTGCAGAAGTCTGCAAAAAGCTGCTGGCCGAGGCCATGCACTGCAAGGGCTACCGGGTGGAAAAAGCCGCCGACCTCATCCCCACGCTGGAAGAAGCCTTCCGGCAGACGGTGCCCAGCGTGATCGTAGTCCCTGTGGATTACAGCGAAAACATGAAGCTTTCTGCCCACCTGAAGGAGGTATACCGGCAAAGCGAGACCTGAGCTTTGTGCTACAAGCAAAACACCCCCGGCAGCTGCAGCCGCTGCCGGGGGTGTTCTTTTTGTAGGGAGATCAGGCGGCTTTCTGCGGCCTGTCAGGTCTTATTTGCACCACTTGGCAAATTCTTCGTCCGTACACTTGACGTAATGGCTGCCCTCCACATGGTGGCTGGTGCCCTTGGAATAGTCGATGCCGGAGGTGGCATAGTCATAAGTCTCGGCCACGCGGCGCTTTTCCACCACCGGGTTCGGCAGCGGAATGGCCGACAGCAGGCTCCGGGTGTAGGGGTGGATGGGGTGCTCAAAGATCTCCTCGGTGGTGCCCGTTTCCAGCAGGTGGCCCAGATGCAGCACACCGATGCGGTCGGAGATGTACTTGACCATGGACAGGTCGTGGGCGATGAACAGATACGCCGTGCCGGTCTCCTGCTGGATATCCTTCATCAGGTTGACCACCTGTGCCTGAATGGACACATCCAGTGCCGAGATGCACTCATCCGCAATAATGAGCTTGGGGTTCATGATCAGGGCGCGGGCAATGCCCACGCGCTGGCGCTGACCGCCGGAGAACTGGTGGGGATAGCGCTCGGCGTGCTCCGGGGCAAGGCCGACCTTGGCAAGGATCTTTTCCACCTTTTCGCGGCGCTCTGCCTGCGTTTTGCATAGATGGTGGATATCCAGCCCCTCGCCGATGATGTCCTCCACCTTCTTGCGGGGGTTCAGGGACGCCATGGGGTCTTGAAAGATCATCTGCATCTGGGTGCGCAGGGTGTTGTTCTGCGCATGGGTCAGACGGCCGCTGATATCCTGCCCGTCAAAGGTGATCTTGCCCGCAGTGGGGTCGTACAGGCGGATGATGCTGCGGCCGATGGTGGATTTGCCCGAGCCGGACTCGCCCACCAGACCGTAGGTCTCGCCGGGGTAGATCTCAAAACTGACATCATCCACCGCCTTGACTGTAAAATTCTTGTTGACGCGGAAATACTGCTTCAGTCCCTCGACCTTCAGCAGCGGGGTCGTGCTCTGTGCTGCCATTTATTCCGCCTCCTCGATCTTTTTTGCTTCTTCTTTCATGCGGGCAATGCGCTCCTTGAGCTCCGGCGGCATCTCCACCTTGGGGGCGCGGGGGTCCAGCAGCCATGTCGCCGCATAGTGGGTATCGCTGATCTTGAACATGGGCGGGTCGATCTCATCGTCGATGTTCAGCGCAAAGCGGTTGCGGGGTGCAAAGGCATCGCCGGGCTTCTCGTGCAGCAGGTTCGGCGGCGAGCCGGGAATGGTATACAGACGGTCATCGGCGGTGTCAAGGTCGGGCATGGCCGACAACAGACCCCATGTGTAGGGGTGCTTGGGGTCGTAGAAAATTTCGTCAATGGTGCCGGTCTCCACGATCTTGCCGGCGTACATCACGTCCACATAATCTGCCACCTTTGCCACAACGCCAAGGTCGTGGGTGATATAGATGACCGAGATGCCGCGCTCCTTCTGGATGCGGCGGATCAGCTCCAGAATTTTGGCCTGAATGGTCACATCCAGCGCGGTGGTGGGCTCGTCGCAGATGAGCAGGTCGGGGTCGCAGGAGAGTGCAATGGCAATGACCACGCGCTGGCGCATACCGCCGGACAGCTGGTGCGGGTAGTTTTTCATCCGCTTTTCCGCATCGGTGATGCCCACCTCTTCCAGCAGTTCCAGTGCCTTTTTGTAGGCCTCCGCCTTGGGCATCTTGAAGTGCCAGAGCATTCCCTCCATGATCTGCTTGCCGATGGTCATGGTGGGATCAAGGCTGGTCATGGGATCCTGGAACACCATGGCGATGCGCTTGCCGTTGATGTGGCGGCGGATCCACTTTTTATCCTTTTGCAGCAGGTCCACGGTCTCCGGGCTGCCGTCGGCGTGGTGGTAGCTGAACCGGATGCTGCCGCTGTTCACGGTGGCGTTCTTGGCCAGAATGCCCATGGCGGCTTTCATGGTGACAGACTTGCCGGAACCGGACTCGCCCACCAGTGCGACCGTCTCGCCCTTGTACAGGTCGATGTTCACGCCGCGGATGGCGTGCACCGGGCCTGCGGTGGTCTTAAAGGTGATATCAAGGTCTCGCACCGACAAGACCTGTTCTTTTTTTGTTTCAGGCATGGGGTGTTCCTCCTTACATACTCTTCATCTTGGGGTCCAGCGCCTCGCGCAGGCCGTCCGCCACAAGGTTGAAGCTGAGCATCAGCAGGCTCATAACTACAATGGGCGGGATGATCTGATACGGATGGGTGGTAAAGCTGTTGTACAGCTCGCTGATCAGAGAACCCAGCGAGCACTGCGGCACCGGGATGCCCAGACCCACGAAGGAGAGGAACGCCTCGGTGAAGATAGCAGTCGGGATGCTGAACATGACCTGCGTGATGATGGGTCCGATGATGTTGGGCAGCACTTCCTTGAAAATGATGAAGAAGCTGCCCGCACCCAGCGTGCGGGACGCCAGAACGAACTCCTGATCCTTCAGCTTGAGCATCTCGGCGCGGGCGATGCGGCTCATGCCCACCCACTCGGTCAGCATCAGGGCAAAGATGATGGTCACCATGCCGGGCTGTAATACCAGCAGCAGCAGCGTGACGATGACCAGCCGGGGGATGCCGTTGGCTACTTCCAGAAAGCGCTGCATCACCATATCCACCCTGCCGCCAAAGTAGCCGGAGATCAGGCCGTAGCTCATGCCGATAAGCATATCAATGATCGCAGCGGCCACCGCGATGATCAGGGAGACGCGCGCGCCTTCCCATGTGCGGGTCCAGATGTCGCGGCCGTACAGGTCGCTGCCGAACCAGTAGTAGACGTCCAGCTTATCCTTTTCCTGATAGGCGTTGGTCACCTTGGTGCCGGTGGTGGTGCTCATCTTCTCGCTGCCGTCCAGAATGCCGAACTGCTCAATGCCCGGCACGCGGGGTGCAAAGTTTTTCTGGCTCAGATCCTGCCCGGAGTAGGTGTAGCTGTTCATGCCCGGGCCAAATACGGCCAGCAGCACGATGACCACAATGAGGACAAGCCCCAGCACGGCGCTCTTTTTATTGAAAAAGCGGATGAGCGCTTCCTTCCAGAAGTTCTGCGCCGCAAAGTTGGTATCCACGCTGATCTCGTCCTCATTGTGCTTGAGGGCAAAATCCTTTTCCGCAAAGGTGTGCTCCGTGTACATTGCATCCACGGCGCTGACAATGGCATCGGCGGTGGATTCGCCGCCCAGCCGGATCGCTTTTTCTGCCATTTAGTCGTCCCCCTTTGCCAAACGAATGCGCGGGTCGATGATGCCGTACAGCAGGTCAACGACCAGCATGATGCCAATGTACATGGCACTGTAAATAAAGCTCAGACCAATGACCACGTTGTAATCGTTGGACTGGATGGCTGTCACCAGCAGACTGCCCACGCCGGGGATGGCAAAGATCTTTTCCACCACCAGCGAGCCGGTCATCAGATCCACGATCAGCGGTGCCAGCACCGTGATGATGGGGATCAGGGCGTTGCGCAGCGCGTGGCGGAAGATCAGCGCCGGGCCGGAAATGCCCTTGCTCTCAGCCAGCAGCATATAATCGGAATCCAGCACCTCGATCATCTCACTGCGGGTAAAGCGGGCAATGGATGCCATGGTAAACATGGAAAGCGAAATGCTGGGCAGCACGCTGGAGCCAAAGATGTCCTTGGCGGAAAACAGCATGGGGAACCAGCGGAATTTGAAGCCGAAGGTGTAGCTCAGCGCCAGTGCGAACACATAGGACGGCACCGATACGCCGATGACCGAGATGATGGTAGCAATGGTGTCCACCACGGTATCCCGCTTTAAGGCGGCGAGGATGCCCAGCACCAGACCTACGATGGCACCCAGCGTGACCGCCATGCCGCCCACCTGAATGGAGATGGGCAGACGGGACTGGATGAGCTGAGAGATGGGCGTATTTTTGGAGATATTGTAGCTGACACCCAGATCGCCCCGGAGCATATTGCCCACATAGCGGAAGAACTGGATATAGATGGGCTGGTCAAGGCCGTACTTTGCATATAGGGCTGCCCGCATATCGGGCGTCAGCTTTTCATCATTGAAGGGCGAACCGGGCATCAGCTGCATCAGGATGAACAGCACCAGCAGGATTGCCAGCAGCGTGAACAGCGATGTCAGGATTCGCTTGAGTGTGTACTTTTTCACGTCGGGTGGACCCCCTTTGTCCAAAGCGTTTTTCGCGGTCAATCGTTCGCCTGCCGCGTACAGGTCAAATGGCAAAAAGGCGCACAGTGGCTTTTTGCGGGCCACTGTGCGGCCTTATTCAGTATGCTTTTGTTTTACACGCTCTTAGCGGCGTTCTTGTACACGCGGTTCAGTGCCACAGGGTGGAACTCCACACCGGTAACAGCAGAAGAGACCATCTCGGCGTTGCACTGGCCGTACAGCGGGAAGATGACCGCCTGCTCCAGAATGATCTGCTCTGCCTCGTACAAAGCAGCCCAGCGGCCCTCGGGGTCGGTGCACAGATCGCCGGTGGTGCACTCGTCAATGATGGCATCGTAGTCGGCATCGCTCCACAGACCGTAGTTGTTGGAGTTGCCGGTCACCCACATACCCAGATAGGTCATGGGGTCGGCGTAGTCGGGGCCCCAGCGGGTCAGGCCGATCTCAAAGTTGCCGTCCTGCAAATCCTGCACGCGCTGCTTCTTGGGCTCCACGGTCAGGTTCAGGGTAAAGCCTGCCAGCGTGGTTTCCAGCTGCTCCTTGACGACCTGTGCCACCTTCTGGGGTGCGTCATCGGCATCCACCACCATGTTGAAGGTGAAGGAGTCCTTGCCCAGCTCGCTCTTGGCCTGCTCGTAGTACTCCTTGGCCTTGTCGGCATCATAAGCGCAGAACTCTGCAAACTTGGTCTGGTCGGCGCTGAAATCGCTGCCGTCGGGGCCGGTGGCAAACTGCGGCGGAACCGCGGTGTAGCAGGGTGCAGAGCCATCCTTCAGCACGTCCCCGGTAATGGCGTCACGATCCAGTGCAAAGGTGATGGCCTTGCGCAGGTTCTCGTTGGCCAGCTCCGGCACACCGTCGATGTTGGGGCTGATGTACCACAGGTAACCGGCACCCACGCTGGTAAATTCGGGGTCATCCTTGACCTGATCCACCTGCTCGCCGTTCAGCAGGGTCATATCCAGAGCACCGGTCTGGTAGCTCATCAGTGCCTGCTGGCTGTCCTTGATGACCTGATAGGCCAGACCGTCCAGTGCGACCTTAGCAGCATCGTAGTAATCGGGGTTCTTTTCCAGTGTAAAGGCAGTAGCAGCCGGCTGGTAATCCGTCAGCTTGAAAGCGCCGTTGGACAGCACCGTGTCGGGGCTGGTGCCGAAGGTGTCCTTGCAGGTGTTGAAGAAAGTCTCGTTGACCGGATAGAAGGTGGGGAAATACATCAGGCTCAAAAAGTAGCTGACAGGAACATTCAGCTGGACCTCCAGCGTCTTGTCGTCCACTGCGGTGACGCCCAGATCGGTGACAGGCTTTTCGCCGGCAATGATCTCGGCAGCGTTGACCACCTGACCGATATCAGAAAGCATATAGGAATACTCGGAAGCGTTGGCAGGGTCTACGGCACGCTGCCAGCCAAACACGAAATCAGCAGCGGTAACGGATTCGCCGTTGGACCACTTGGCATCCCGCAGGTGGAAGGTGTAGGTCTTGCCGTCCTCACTGATGTCGTAGGTCTCTGCAATGGCGGGAACTGCTGCGCCGTCGGCATCCATCTGCATCAGGCCGTCGGTGTAATCGGCGATGACCTCAAAGGAGGTGCCGTCGGTGGCGATCTGCGGGTCCAGCGACTGAACCTCGGTCTCCAGCATAATGTTCAGGGTGCCGCCCTGTGCAGTGCCAGCTGCAGAGGAAGCAGTGCCGGAAGCGGAAGAAGCCGCCACGGAGCTGGAAGAGCCGCCGCAGGCTGTCAGAGCCAGTGCTGCGGAGGTAACACCGGCAGCTGCCAGGAAGCTGCGGCGCGAAATACGACGATCAAATCTCATAGATGTTTCCCCTCTCTTCACTGCTTTAGCTTTATACTTTGCTAAAGCGTTGCGTTCTAAAAATACACAAGGGATGTCCGTTCCTCCTTCTGGAACTTTGCACGCCCTTGTGCTATGGACGCATTATACATCCGTGTTTTCCGAAAGAAAAGAGTTTTTTGAAAATTTGTCCTCGTCAAATGCACATTTCTGCGGTTTGTCCAACATTTTGCCGGAAGTTTTTCTTGGTTTTTGTATAGTTTTCACCCTTGAGCACATTTCACTTAAAGAGTGTTTCAATTGAAAATCCTTTTTAATTCAATTCAGGCTGTATATTTTCATCTTATTTCTTTCTTTTATTAAGAAAAAGCACCGATTCGCTTTTTCATGTGCAAACCAGTGCTTTTCTTGATTTCTCTTTTTAAATTGTATTTTTGTGGCGAACAGTTTTTAATGTCACTCTCAGGCTTCTGCCGCGAGCGTCTCCACCGTACCATTGTAAACGGCAGTGTCCAGCTGCTCTTCGGTAGCGGCCACAAGGGTGGTGGCGGTAGCCGCACCCACAACGTTCGTAGCGGTACGCGCCATATCCACGATGCTGGAGATGGGAGAAAGCAGGATGATGGCTTCCACCGGCAGACCGGCAGCGGCAAACAGCGCCGTTGCGGTAATGGTCGCCGTGCCGGGCACACCGACCGTACCAATGGAAACGACCACAGCCAGCACCACGAGGAAGGCGTACTGCACAGGCGTGTACTCGATGCCAAGCAGATGGATGGTAAACACTGCCAGCAGAGTGGGCCAGATGCCCGCGCAGCCCGGCATACCAAGGTTTGCACCCAGACTTGCGCCAAAGGCGGCAACGTCCTCATTCACACCCAGCTTCCGGGTCAGCTGGTTGACCGTGACCGGGATAGTACCCACACTGCTCTGGGAGGTAAAGGCAACGGTAGCCGCGGGCCAGATGCCCTTGAAGAAGCGGACGGGGCTCAGCTTGCCCACAAACTTGATCAGGGCGCTTTCCACAACAAAGACCTGAATGCCGCACAGCACATACGCCAGCACCAGAACGCTGAGCAGCGGAATAAGATCCGCAGGAGAAGAACGGCTGACCGCACGGGCGATCAGGGAAAGGACTGCATACGGGGTAAAGGAGATCACATAGCTGACCACGCGGCCCATCACAAGGTCGCCGGCATCAATGAACTTTTTAAAGGGTGCCACCTCTTCGGGCTTCTTGGCTGCGATCTTGTTATAGCTGACAGCCACCAGAATGCAGAACACCACAATGGGCACCACCTCGCCGTTGGACCAGTGCGCAGCCAGATTCTGCGGGAACAGGCTGATGACCGTATCCACAAAGGTGGGCACTTCCTTGGCGGTGTAATCGGTGGCCAGTTCATACTGCACCCCGCTGCCAATGTTAGTAGCCACACCGGCGATCAGGGTGATCAGGCTGGCAATGAAGGTGTTCAGCACCAGAAAGAACACGGTCTTGAGACCGATCTGCTTCAGACGGACGGAATTGCCCAGATTGGTGATGCTGGAAATGATGCTGAAGATCAGCAGCGGAATGACCACAGCGGAGACCACATGGGCGTAAATAGTACCTACGGCTGCTACGTAAGTGTGGTGTCCCTTGAACGCAAGACCCACGATCAGGCCAAGACCCACGGCAAGGATGGTACGCACGCCAAAATCAACGTGCTTTTTCTTGTGCAGATAATACAGCAATGCAAAAAATACTGCGGTGAGCGCCAGCGCACCCAGATCCAAAATTTCGACAGACATAAAACGTTACCCTTTCTTTTGTTTGTTGGTTTACTTCGTTTTCGTCTGACAACACATTCGTCTGTTCATAGCTCTCTCCTATTTCTACAAACCTACACGTTATGTATGTTTTGTTGTTTGAAGGGAGTATACTCTCCTTCCGGGCAATTGTCAATAGAAAATTCATATTTTCCTATTTTATTTGTAGGAAAGTCAGGGATAGGCGCTCCGCACAAAAAGGAAGCTGCCGCACCAGATAATGTGCAGCAGCTCCCTTTGCATTTTTATTTTACCGGCAGCCAGACCGTTGCTTTTGCCCCGCAGGGGTGCAGGCGTAAACTATCACTTTTTTAAGAAGGAGAACAATCCCTTCTTTTCGTAGGGCTCACGGCAGATCTCGCCCACCTGGTACCCGGTGCCCTCAATGGCGGCGCGGAGTGCCTTTTCGTCCAGCGGCTCCTTGGAAAGGATCACGGTCCTGCCCTTAGAATGCGAGGACGAGACCTTTTCCACCGGGAACTCACTGCGGATCGTGTCATTGATATGCGCTTCGCACATGGAACAGGCCATGCCGTCCACTTCTACGGTTGTCTGGAACATTTTTGTACCTTCTTTCAGTTTCTTATGACGATCATCGTTTTTCCTTCACATCCTCTGTGCAGGCCAGAAGCAATAGTTAGAATTAGCTAACTTTCGTTTCTGAGAAAAGCCGCCATCCAGCGGCCTTCCCGCCCAAATAATACGCCCTGCGGCTGCATCTGTCAAGGCATCCGGGGCATTTTTGCTGGGACAGCAGCTTTTTTATTTCGGTGCGTCAGACGTCCCGTCTCAGCAGCTCCGTCAGACTGCGGAAGGTCCTGCCATGGCTGCCGGTGACGGTCTCGGCATGGAGCAGACTGCTGAGAACGCTTTCCTCCACGCACTCTGCCACCGCCCGGAACAAAGGGTTGATGGCATCATCGTGCAGCAGGGTCATGGACAGCAGCGCCTTGTCCGAATAGTGCGGCACCCGGTTGGCAGTGGTAAAGGCGATAACGATCTCGCCGCTGCCGTTGCCGCAGTAGGAGCCGGTACGGGAAAGCCCCACCAGCGCCCGGCGGCACAACCGCCGCAGCTGCCGCTCGCTCAGGGGGATATCCGTGGCAAGCACCGTGATGATGGAGCCCTTGTCCTCGTGGGGCGGGATGCTGTCGTCCAGCAGCGTATGGATGGGCTTGCCCGCCACGATGAGGTCGTCAAACAGCGCGTGGTTGGAGAGCACCAGTGCACCGATGGTGTACTGCTTGCAGTCCAGCTCCACCACCCGGGAGGCAGAGCCGATGCCGCCCTTGAGCCCGTGACAGCGCATTCCACGCCCTGCGCCTACGGCGCCCTCGGCAAAGTCTGCCTTGCAGTCCGCCAGCGCAGCAAAGACGTGCTGTTCGGTGACATGAAGTCCCCGGATGTCGTTCAGGCCGCAGTCGTTGCACTCGCAGACCACCGGGTTCACGCTGCCGGTGGTCTCGCAGATATCGGGGTTCTTTTCCAGCATATACTTCACCAGTGCCGTCTGCGCCGTGCCCACACTGAGGGTGTTGGTAAACAGAATAGGCGTTTCCAGCGTGCCAAGCTCGTCGATCTGCACAAGGCCGGTGGTCTTGCCAAAGCCGTTGATAACATGGCTGGCCGCCAGCACCTTTTCGTGGAAAATATCTCCCGGGTGCGGCAGCAGCGCCGTTACGCCGGTCTGCACCACACCGTCTGCCAGCGTGCAGTGCCCCACCGTCACGCCCGGCACATCGCTGATCTTATCCAGCGCACCTTTGGGCAGCCTGCCCACCTGAAAACCCCATTCATTTCCCGCGATGCCCATCGTAGTTCCTCCTTGCTTTTTTCTAAGATGTATCATAGCATTTCTCCTGCCAAAAGTAAACTGCTGTAACAGACCGGAAGCAGACCTGAAAAAAGGCTGCCGCACAGGATCTCACTGTACAGCAGCCTTTTGCTATTTTGTAAAAAAACCCGCCGCAGCGCGGGGTGTTCCATCAGGAGTGCTCGAGCGGGCGGAAGAGTCCCTTGACCTTTTCCCAGCAGGCCACCACCCGCTCCCGCGGCAGGAAATAATTGACCAACAGCGCCACGATCACGCCCACTGCCGTATCGAAGATACAAGTTTTTTCCGCTAGTAGATCATTTAACGAGACACTCCCGCGCAAAAACAGGACCCCGGAGCCCTTTTTGAGCCATAACGGCTCCGAAAAAGGTTCCGGGGTTTGTGTAATGCTTTTCGGCCGCCCAAAGCGGATTTATTTTCCAAGCACAACGGAGAGTTTGATTTCCTTTTCCGTCTCGCTCAGGTCAAGAGCGCCGCCATCGGCGACGGTCACGTGCAGCTCATAGAGCGTACCGGCGGTAAGTTCCGTTACAGCCTTGCCGTCCTCGTCTGTGATCGACCACAGTGCAGGATCGACCTTTGCTAGCTTGCCGTCCACGCCATAGGCGTAGAGGGTCAGACCGGAGGTGCTGCCGGACAGGTTATTCATGCGGAAAGCTACCGTGGTGTTGGGATGTACGTTGCGGACGGTCACAGTGTTGCGCCAGCTTGCAACGGTGCCTTCGCCGCCGTCCTGCGCAAACTGTTCCTGCGAGAGGACATTTCTTGCTGCCTGATCAAGATCGACCTTGCGGTAGGGCATTTCGGGCAGATAAACGAAACGGTCCTGCAGACGAAGCAGTTCCAGATAGCCTGTCGGGCAGTAGAGCGCATTGCCGCTGTTGCCGGCATACATTCCAATGGCCATGTTGTTGTAGCCGTACTTGTTGGAAACATCCATCGTGAAAACAGTCTCGCCGGTTTCAAAGTCCAGAATGATGTACTGCCACATCCCGGTGGTCACATTCTGCACATAGCCGTAGATATAGCCCGTTGCGGTGGAAAGCTTCAGGATGGAAGTGTCGCTCAGGTCGTTCCGGCTCCAGATGCTCTTCATCTCGTAGCCGTTTGCGGTCTTTACGGTGTCCATGCGCTCAATGCCCGGGGCGATCATGACGTTGCCCTTCATGAGCCAGTTCTGGTCGTAAATATTGGCGTAGCTCTGGATGGAGGAGTCGTTGTTGGGGTCCGCCAGACCTGCATTGCCCGCGCCAAACCAGTTGCAGACGATGGTGCTGACGGTTCCATTGCCGTCATCATAGACGATGGCAGAGTTATCAACGGCCACCTGATAGCCCTCGGGCAGGTCATCCAGCACCGGGGCGCTTGCCACGACCTCGCCGGTCTTCATATCAAGTGCAAGAAGGTTTACGGTATCCTGATTATCGGTGAACAGCACAAGGTTCGGTGTCAGTGTGGGAGAGCAGCCGCCGCCCCATGCAAGACCGCCGCCGGTGGTCTTATCGCCTTCGCCGCTCACCTTTGCACCCGCGCTCTCATAGGGCGTGCACCACACAACGTCTACGCCTTCTTCTGCACGCAGAAGATAGCAGTTCTGGTTGGTGAGGATCACCGCACCGTCCTTGGAGGCGGCGATGCCGTTCTCGGCACCCTCGCCGGGGGTCAGCTCGTAGACAAAGACAGCCTTTGAAAGGTCTGTCTGCTCGCCGTTCAGGATCGCATCAATGGCCGAGCGGGCAATATAGCCGATGACGCCCTGCTGCTGGCGCTGCGGATAAATGCGGAAGCCTCCCGTTGCAAACCAGAGGTTTCCGTCATAGTCAAAGACCACGGACAAAAGATTCTGCGTCAGCTCTTTTCCAAGCGCGGCCTCGGCGGCAGCTTTGATATCAATGTCCAGCACCTTCTCAAATTCGGGCAGCACATTGCCGTTTTCATCTGTTGCACGGAGCATCAGCACATGGTTGTTGCTCGTGGGGCAGACGATGCGGTTGGACGCGTCCATGAAGGTATAGGAGCTCTGGATAACGTAACCGCCGCCGTCATGCTTCTTTGGCGAGAAATAGCCGAGCGTCTTTGTTTCTTCGGCGTTCAGGTCGCGGATGGCGATGCCGCCCAGCAGCGGCACAACGGCATGGCCGTAGCTGTCAAAATAGATAGCGGGAGAAGCATTTGCATTCGTTGTCTCATAGGAAACGTTGATCTCGGGATAGATCGCAAGCGGCAGGATCTCATCCGTTGAATCTGTGTTGTAGCCGTCGTGATGAATGTTTGCATCGCTCTTGGCCATGTAGGGGTTTTCCTCCACCTGCTTGGGGTTCAAGGCCTTCACAGGCAGTGCCGCAGAGGTCGTCTCCGCAGCAGAGGGCTGCACCACGGCGGACGGTGCAGAGGGCTGAGAAGCGGCGACACTGTCTGCGGGCGTCTGCGTACCGCCGCAGGCGGCCATGGAAAGGCACAATGCTGCGGTCAGCGACAAGCTCAACGCAGAGTGGATGATCTTTCTCTTTTTCATAAGTCGTTCTCCTTGTTGTGTTCGTTGCGGTCAGGTCGGCGCTGCTCTGCCGGTTTTTTTTGATCCAGCCAGATGCAAAAACCCTGCCGCAAAGCGGCTTCGGTCACTGGCTCCAGCAGAAAGTAGTCTGCACGCAGCCGGAAGGCATGGAGCGAAAAATTCAGATCGCTGCACCAGATAACGCGTGTTTGGGGACAAAGCGCGCGCAGATGCTCTACTGCATTCAATCCATCCACCCCCGGCAGGGCGATCACGGCATTTGTCAGCGGCTCGCAGCGCGCGGCTTCAAAAAAGCTTTCCTGATCGTGGTAACAGTCCATTTGGGGAAATAAACAATGCTCGGCGCAGAACTGCAAGATCTGCTCTGCCCAAAAAGCTTCCTGCGCCCTGCTGTTTGTCAGCACGGCGATTCGATACACAGCGACCCTCCTTCCTTCTGCCGTCGTGGGGGTTTTTCTGCCTTCAGTATACGGGCAGGCGCAGCCTTTTCAAGGCATTTGGCACGAAAGCCCGGTTTCCGTCACGAAATCCCGGTTTCTGCTGCGACAGAACCGGGCAACTGTGCTATAATCAGGAGGAAAGAGTTTATAAAGGAGGTTGGAAGCTGTTTGTAAGCAGCTTTCCGGTATAGCATGAGAATTGCAATTGTCGATGACCTCGATGCGGAGCGCGCGCAACTGAAGGAGCGCCTGATGCGGCAGCTGCGCGCGCGCGGCACAGAGGCGGAGCTTTTAGAATTTGACAGCGGAGAAGCTTTTCTGGCGGCAGAAGAAGCGCAGCGCTTTACCGCCGCATTTTTGGATATTTACATGGATGGTTTAAGCGGCATGGACGCGGCAAAGGAACTTCGGAAAACAGACGCAGACTGTCTTCTGGTTTTTACCACCACCTCGACAGACCATGCACTCGAGGGGTTTCAGGTACGGGCATTTCATTATTTGGTCAAGCCCTTTTCAGAGGCCGAGTTGTCCGGTCTGTTGGATGAAATGCTCGCAAAACTCCCCCGCCCAGAGCCGTTTTTGACGGTGAAGGTGGATGGCAGCGACATCCATTTGTGCTATCGTGATATCATATCCGCCGAGCATTTCGCCCACATCATCAATATCCGCACCACTGCCGGCAAAACGCTTGCCATGCGCCAGAGTTTCAAGGCGTTCACAGAGCCGCTCAAAAAGGACCCGCGCTTTTTTGTTTGTGGCCGCGGTACGATCATCAATATGGAGAATGCTGCCGATTTTCAGGATGCCGCCTTCTGTATGACGGACGGCAGCCAGGTCTATGTCAGTCAGGAGCTTTTGAAAGCCGCCCGACAGGCGTTTATGGAATTTCTGCTGCAAAGGGGGCGTGTGGGTTGAAGGATGTTCTGCGCCCGATCCTGGAGCTTACCGTTGTGTTTCCCGGCCTGCTGCTCGCGTATTTTCCGGTGCGCTCCTATCTGAAGCAGTCTTCTGCAAAGCTTGCGGTATGGGAGGTGCCGCTGCTGTTCGGGCTTTGCCTTGGCGGCGGGCTGCTTTGCTATCATTTCGGTCTCTCGACCGCGTTCCCCTTGCTGCTCATAACGATTGTGACAATTTTCCTGTATCTCAAAACGCTGCGGCTCTCTCTCTGGAAATCCGGGACCATCGCGCTGGCGGTCTGCGCGGTATTTGCGTGCCTGAATAGCTTGTCCCGCGCCGTTGGTACGGTAATCACGATCCGGCTGCAGCTGCCGCCAGACAAGCCGTGGTTCTGTTTTAGCGCCTGCATTTTTTATAACGTGATCTGCTGGCTGACCGCTGCTGCAGCCTATTATCCTTCTACCCACGCAGTGCGCGCAATGGTGGAGGATGACAATTTTGCGCAGACGTGGTATGTGTTCTGGGTGCTTCCGATGGTGTTCATCCTGCTGAACCTTTTTATGGTCCCGCGCTACCAGATAACACTTCAGACAGGCCGGGTCTTGCAGGTCTACATCGTTATGAGCATCGCGCTTTTGTTTTTGATGTTCATGTTCAATGCAATCTTTCTGCTGATGGCAAACAGCCTTAACCGGAATGCAAGATTGCAGCAGGAAAACCAGTTTCTTTCCATGCAGCAGCAGCGCTATGAAAGCCTGAAAGCCGCCATTGAAGAAGCCCGGCAGGTGCGGCACGATATGCGCCACCAGCTGAATCAGATCTCCGCACTGGCCGAGGCAGGAGATCTGGATAACCTGAAGGCTTACCTTGCAAAAACGGTCTCCCGGATCCCGGATCTGGATATGAATTTCTGCGAAAACCGTGCAGCGGACAGTGTTGTCGGCTATTATTGTGCCCTTGCAAAGCGTGAGGGTGTTCCCTTTTGTGCCAAACTCGACTTACCACAGGTGCTTCCTGTGGACGAGATCGATCTGTGTCTGGTGCTGTCTAATCTTTTGGAAAACGCATTCGAAGCCAGCCTGCGCACCGCACCCGCCCGGCGCAAGATCGCGATCACCGCGTATGTCCATGCCGAGCGGCTTCTTTTGGTCGAAGTGGAAAACGCATTTGACGGTGAAGTCAACGAAAAAAGCGGGCTCTTCCGCTCGTCCAAGCGAAAGGAAAACGGGATCGGCATCCAGTCTGTCCAGCATATTGCAGAAAAGACCGGCGGTGCAAGCACATTTACCCATCAGAATGGCGTTTTCTCTGCCAAGGTCATGCTTTGTGGAGAAAAGCAGCCGCCAGAGACCGCAGACAGCACCACGGAGTTGTACGGAAAGTGTGGAAAGTAATGCGGAAAGTGCGGAAACTTGCCATATAAAAAAGCAGAAACTTCTTTCCCCAAATGGCAACCTTTATGCTAAAAGAGTCAACTTCATCTCAAAAAATGGCAACCTCCATGCTAAAGGTGGCAAGTGACATATACAAAATGCCATTATACAGAAATGCCCACTCCCCTGAGAACTCCTCAGACGAGTGGGCATTCTTCTTCCTATATATCAAATATACCTTTGTGGTCACTCAAACCGCCACCAAGTCATGGATCAAAAATCATCATTTGTTATTTGTCTCAGAGTAAGTGCACGGTTTCTGCACTGTTTTTGCACGGTTTCAAGGGATGCAATGGGCACTCTGATTTGCAAAATACGACAAAGGGTGCAGAAATTACACAGTGAAAAAGCACGATGCTCTGCACAAAAACAACGAAAACTCGAAACTTCTAAAATCAAAGTGTTCTGCCCGGTAGGCTCTTTTAATCAGAGGGCCAGGGATTCGAGTTCCCTCGAGTGCACAAAAATACCACGAAGAATCGCAAGATTCATCGTGGTATTTTCCTTTTCTGGATGCTTGCACACTTTTGCACATTTTTTGCACACCGGCGGGAAAGCCGTGTTTTTCTTTGCATTGTCTGCATCCTGTGCATCGTGAGCAGAGCTTGTCGGGGGCTTTGTCCCGACAAGCTCGGTGGGATTTGTGACAGAGAGTGTCAGGATTTACAAGGTGCGTCAAGATGGTTTTGCAAATTTTATTGCAGGAGTGTAGTGATAGTAGGACTTATAGCACGGCGTTCAAGTGTTTTCCCGTTCAATCAATGTATTTCTGCATTTTGACAACCTGCCTATAAATCCTCCATGAACGTTGTGGAATCTTCCAAAGCATCCATGGATGGTTTCTTGCGCTGCATCAAACGTTCAGCTTATTGCAACGAAATTCCATAAAGCTGCATTGCATCTTGTGGAGGTTCTTGCTATACTCTGTATTGAACGCAACTTTATCCGATAAAAATGTTGCGCAATTTGCGCAACCAAAGGAGGCCGCTATCATGCAGCAGCTCAGATTACTTCATGGCGGAGACTACAACCCGGAACAGTGGCTGGACCGGCCCGATATTCTGGCGCAGGACATCGAACTGATGAAAAAGGCACACGTTAATACTGTGACGCTGGGCGTGTTCTCATGGTCCACATTGGAACCGCAGGAGGGGGTATTTGAGCTGGATTGGCTGGCAGACATCATCCATAATCTGTATGCCAATGGAATCTATACGATCCTTGCAACGCCCAGTGCGGCCCGCCCCGCTTGGATGGCACACAAATACCCCGAGGTGCGCCGAGTTCGGGCAGACCGGGTCCGGGAGCTGTACAACCGGCGGCAGAATTACTGCTATACATCGCCGGTTTACCGGGAAAAAGTCCGCATCATCGACCAGATGCTGGCGCAGCGGTTCGGCAATGACCCGGCTGTCCTGCTCTGGCATATCTCCAACGAGATGAGCGGCGACTGCCATTGCGAGCTGTGTCAGGCCGCGTTCCGCTGCTGGCTCAAGGAACGGTATGGCTCTTTGGATGCCTTGAACAAGGCGTGGAACGCCCGGTTCTGGAGTCACGACTATACCGCTTGGGAACAAATCGAAAGCCCTGCCCCGCAGGGGGAAAATGCCGTGCAGGGCCTTGCGCTGGACTGGAAGCGCTTTGTCAGTGACCGACACATTGATTTTTTGAAATTTGAGCGTGATACAGTGAAAGAATTTGCGCCGGATGCAAAGTTCACGGTAAACATGATGTACCGGTTTGACGGCATCGACTATTTCAAAATGTCCAAGGAGATCGACATTGCCAGCTGGGACAACTATCCCACATGGCACAAGCCCAGCGAAACAGTGGAAGAAACGGCGTTGGATACGGCCCTGATGCACGACCTGTATTACTCCATGAAGGGCAGGCCCTTCCTGCTGATGGAATCCAGCCCCAGCTTTACCAACTGGCAGCCGATCTCCAAACAGAAGCGCCCCGGCATTGCGGAGCTTGCGGCTCTGCAGACGGTTGCACATGGTTCGGACAGTGTGCTTTACTTCCAGTGGCGAGCCAGCCGCGGCGCGGAAGAAAAGTTCCATGGTGCAGTCGTCGGCCATGATGGGCGGGAGGATGCCCGTCCGTTCCGGGAAACGATGGAAGTGGGACGGAAGCTGGAAGTGCTCTCGGAGATTGCAACGACTTGCCGTGAAAAACAGGCGGCGATCGTCCACGATTGGGAAAACAAGTGGGCATTGGAAGGTTCCTGCGGCCCGCGCAATGCAGGGATGGGCTACTGGGACGAGCTGAAGCTGCACTACAATGCTCTTGCGCGGGAAGGCATTGCGGTGGAGTTCGTGAATCAGGAATCCGATTTGACGGGTTATGGTTTGGTCGTTGTTCCGATGGTTTATTTGCTGACCGATGCCTTTGCCCAAAAACTCTGTGATTTTGCCCGGAATGGTGGGACGGTCGTGGTTACATACTGGACCGGTGTGGTGGATGAAAGCGATTTGTGCCGTCTGGGTGACACGCCCTACGGCTTGACCGACCTGCTGGGCCTGCGCCGCACTGAGATCGACGGAATGTATGACGGCGAAACCTGCCGCTGCACCCCGATGGACGATTCCATTTTGCCGGAAACGAAGGCTTCGGTCCTATGCGAGGTCGCAAGTCTGAACGACACCGACCCTGCCACACCGCTGAGCGTTTATGCCGAGGACTATTATGCAAACTGCCCGGCGGTGGCTGTCCACTCCTACGGGGAGGGCCGTGCCTATTATCTGGCAAGTCGGTTCGAGGAAGCGTTCTATCGCGCATTTTATCGTGCTGCTGTAAAGGAAGTCGGCCTGACCCCGGCCTGGCCGGAGGCACTGCCGGACGGCGTTCTGGCTGCGCGGCGCGGTACGTTCGTCTTTGTACAGAACTGCAATGAACATCCGGTCGAAGTAGGCGGTGTTGCGCTGAACCGTTACGGAACGGCCGTCTGGAAAAACGGCGAGCAGGTCCTGTAAGGCACAAAATACCAGCTTTCAGCGTTCTGCCGAAAAAGCAGAACGCTTTTTGTTTGCTTTCATACTTGACAAAGCGGGCTTACCCCGGTATGCTGGGGTGGCGCATTGTTGCGCAGTTCTGTGAAAAGGAGAGGATATCCTGTGGCTGCAAAGGAAACCGAAAAAATGACGATCGAGCAGGTGGCCGATGCGCTTGGTGTTTCCAAAACAACGGTATCACGCGCACTTTCCGGCAAGGGACGCATCAGCGAGGCGACCCGCGCCAAGGTGTATGCCTATCTAGGACGCACCCGCACCGAGCCTGCCGCCCCGCAGGGCGGCGAAAAGGTGCGCACCAACAACATTGCCATGATCGTGCCACAGCGCTTTATTACGCTGGATCTGCCCTTTTTGCGCAAGTGCATGGGCGGCATCTGCATCATGGCAGACCAGCGCGGCTATGACCTGATGCTTTGCTACGCCTCCAACACCGAGTATTCGCAGCTGCAGCGGCAGCTGGCCAACCACAAGGTGGACGGCGTGATCCTGACCTACGCCATGGCGGATGATCCCTGCATCGAACTTTTGCGGCAATACGAGACACCTTTTGTGCTCATCGGACGCAGCGAGGACAAGACCATCCCGCAGGCAGACAACGATCAGGTCGCGGCTGCCTGCGAGATGACACGCATCCTTTTGCAGCTGGGCGCCAAGCGGATCGCGCTGCTGGTGGGCAGTACCATGTACGCCGTCAACACCGACCGCATACGTGGCTATCTGCGTGGATTCGCGGAATTTGGTGTGCCAGTAGACCAGCGGCTCGTTCATTCCGGTGTGGAATCTGCCGGGCAGACGCTCGACGCACTGGAGGCTGCGCTGGAGCAGAAGGCGGATTGCATCCTTTGCGGCGATGATGAGGTCGCCTTTGAGGTCATGCGGGAGCTGCGGACGCGGCATATCCTCGTGCCCAACGATCTGCGAGTGGCCAGCCTGTACGACAGCTCCATGCTTGCCAGCATCACGCCGTCTGTTTCGGCGGTGCAGTACGATGCCGAGCAGCTGGGCAAGACCGCCTGCCGGATGCTGCTGGACCGGCTGGCCGGAAAAGAGATCGTCATGCGGCAGCTGGAAGGTTATCAGGTCATTTTGCGGGACTCTACCAAGTGGAGGGAACGCTCCCGCAGCATCAAATAACGCGCTTTTTGTGCCTGCTCCTTTCCCGGAGCGGGCATTTTTGCTCTTTGCATGGCAAAGGTTGCGCTAAAGTTGCGCACTTTTGCCCATGTATCCTAATTTTACCGTCACTTTTTCCAGTTTCGACTCAACAATACCGTGAATTTCGTCCATTGACGTGAGTAAAAGAATGCGGTATCCTATGGGTACAGAAAAACAGCTGCTCGGATGTGCGCAACTTATAAGCGCAACAAAGAGCACCCGAAGATTTCAGATTGAGAACGAAGGAGAACTGGATCATGAAAAAGCTGATTTCCCGCCGTAACTTCCTTGCAGCCATGGGCACTGTGGCTGCTGCCGGTGTGCTGACCGCCTGCGGCGGTTCTTCCAACAGCACCGCTTCCTCTGCTGCCGCTTCCAGTACGGCTGCCTCTGCTGCGGAGAGCTGGGGCGATGTGAAGCTGACCATGTGGGGCGCAGAAGAGGATCAGACCATGCTGCGCGAGATGGCGGATGCTTTCATCGAGCAGAATGCGGACAAGGGCAACGTGACCATCGAGATCGGCGTGCAGTCTGAGTCCAGCGCAAAGGACACCGTTCTGGCCGACCCGGAGTCTGCCGCAGACGTTTTCGCCTTTGCTGATGACCAGCTGAACGAGCTGGTAAACGCCGGTGCGCTGCAGGAAGTGCTGCTGAACCCGGACGACGTGAAGAGCCGCAACCTGCCCGGCTCTGTGGGCGCTGCCACCATGAACGACAAGCTTTACGCCTACCCCATGACCGCCGACAACGGCTACTTCCTGTACTATGATGCAAGCATTCTGAGCGCCGAGGACGTGCAGAGCATGGACACCATGCTGGAAAAGGCTGCAGCTGCCGGCAAAAAGTTCATGATGAGCGTGAACGACGCATGGTACATTTACAGCTTCTACGCCGGTGCCGGTCTGGTGGCTACGCTGGCAGATGACGGTATCAACACCGTCTGCAACTGGAACGAGGCTCCCGGCGCAGACGTAACGCAGGCCATTCTGGATATCACCGCAAACCCCGGCTTTAAGTCCGGTGCGGATGCTGATATCGTTTCTGCCATCAAGGACGGCAGCTGCTGCGCCGCCATCTCCGGTACTTGGAACGCCAGCACCGCCGAGGAGGCTTGGGGCGAGGGCTACGCCGCCACCAAGCTGCCAACCTACACCCTGAACGGCGCACAGGTCCAGATGGGCTCCTTCTCCGGCTACAAGCTGGTGGGCGTCAACCCCCACAGCGCCAACGTGGGCGTTGCCATGATGCTGGCCGACTTCATCACCAACGAGGACAACCAGAACAAGCGCTTCAACGACCGCAAGCTGGGCCCCTCTAACATCAACGCAAACGCCACCGAGGCTGTGCAGTCTGCACCCGCCATTGCCGCACTGGCCGAGCAGAGCTCTTACGCTACCCTGCAGCGGGTAGGCGCAAACTACTGGAGCTCCGCCGCAAGTCTGGGCGAGATCCTCGCCTCCGGCGACACGCAGGGCAAGACCACGCAGCAGCTGGTGGATGACGCTGTGGCCGGCATCACCGCACCTGTGGTACAGTAAGTTCCGGTTTTTCCCGGCGGGCACGCAGCAGAATGCGGTGTGCCCGCTTTTTATCGCAATACAAGAAATCGGCGTCAACCTAACATCCTGTTTGCTATAACCCCCTCTGCATACCAAGAAAGGAGTTGACTTCTGTGGCAGAAATGGTCCTTACACCACCCTTGCGGGCAGGTGGCCGGGAGCCGAATTTCCTTCAGAAGTTCGGTCACGCATTTGTTCACGGAGATATTTTTACAAAGCTGTCCCTCTTTGTCTGGGGTCTGGGCTACATTGGCCACGGCCAGCTTATCAAGGCACTGCTGGTAACACTGGTGCAGGGGCTGGGACTGTATTTTCTGGGCACTTCCGGCATTCCTGCGCTGAAAAAGTTCGGCACGTTGGGCACGGTGCAGATGGAGATGCAGTTCAACCCCCTTACCTTAAAGAACGAGGTCAACAACTACGACAACTCGTTTGCCATCCTGCTGCTCAGCGTGATCGCACTGGTGGTCATTGTAACGCTGATCGCTGCTGCCATGCTGGTGGTGCAGAGCAATTACGCGTTACAGGCGCAGAAGGCCGCTGGCAAAAAGCCCAACAATTTCCGGCAGGATATCACCTTGTACCTGAACGAAAAGTTCTACGTTACCCTGCTCACCCTTCCGGTGCTGGGTGTGGTGGTGTTCACCATCATCCCGCTGTTCATTTTGATCGCTGTTGCCTTTACCAACTACGATCAGCAGCATATGCCTCCCGCCGCCCTGTTTACATGGGTGGGGCTGGCTAACTTTGCTTCTCTGTTTGGCGGGCAGTCGCTGAGCCTGACCTTCAGCTACGCCTTTGGCCGGGTGCTCAGCTGGACGTTGGTGTGGGCCTTCTTTGCCACCTTCACCAACTTCTTCGGCGGCGTATTTCTGGCCATGCTCATCAACAATAAAAAGACCAAGTGCCAAAAGCTCTGGCGCACATTGTTCATCATCACCATTGCGGTGCCGCAGTTCGTCACCCTGCTGCTGGTGCGCAACTTCTTCTCGGACGCCGGCATCTTCAACACCATGATGGCCAATGCAGGCGTGACCGATTTTTTAAAGGCCATCGGTCTGCTGGGGCAGAACATGAACCACATTCCCTTCCTGACCGACCAGCACTGGGCAAAGTTCATGATCATCCTCATCAACATCTGGGTGGGCGTGCCCTACCAGATGCTCATTGCCACCGGTGTGCTGATGAATATTCCCACCGATATGCTGGAGGCCTCCACCATCGACGGTGCATCGCCGTGGCAGAGCTTCATCCACATCAAGCTGCCCTACCTGCTCAGTGTGCAGGGCCCGGCACTGGTTACGGATTTTGTGCGCAACGTCAACAACTTCAACGTCATCTATCTGCTCACGCAGGACGTTTATATCACCAAGGATCAGGCGCTGGCTTCCTCCAGTGCAAAAGAGGTGGATCTGCTGGTCACATGGCTGTTCCGCCTGACACAGGAGCAGTACAACTACAAGATGGCCGCCGTCATTGGCATTATGGTGTTCATCATCTGTGCCGTGTTCACGCTGGTATGCTTCCGGTTCCTCAATAAAAAGGAGGCGACGTTCTCTTGACACAGACAACTGTTTCTCCGGCACGCCGGGCAGAGACCGCAGCGCAGCTGCGCCGCGGGCGTATCCTCCGCACAGTCCGCAGCATCCTGCGGCATCTGCTGCTGGCCCTGCTGGCAGCTATCTGGCTGGTACCCATTCTGTGGCTTCTGGTCACTTCCTTCTCCACAGACCGGGGCATCAATGTGCGACAGTTCTTCCCGGCCAGTTACACACTGCGCAACTATGTCAATATTCTGTTCCACCCGGACTCTGTGGCGCAGTTCCCGCGCTGGTTTACCAACACCCTTGTGGTGGCCTGTTTCAACTGCGTTATCTCCACCTGCTTTGTGCTGATGGTAGCCTACGCGCTGAGCTGCTGCCGCTTCAAGGGGCGCAAGCTGATCCAGAACCTTTCTGTCAGCGTCAACCTGTTCCCCGGCGTGCTGGCAATGATCGCCGTCTATTTCGTCCTGAAATATCTGAATCTGACCAACTCCTATGCCGGTCTTATCATGGTCTATGCCGGTTCGTCCGGTCTGGGCTATCTGATCTGCAAGGGCTTCTTTGATACCATCCCCATCTCCCTGCGGGAGGCCGCTAAGCTGGACGGCGCATCCGACGCCCGTGTGTTCTTCCAGGTCGTTCTGCCCATGTCCAAGCCGATCCTGGTCTATACCATCATCAGCTCTTTCATGGTTCCATGGACCGATTTCGTGATGGCAAAAATGATCCTGAATTCGGGCGTCTCTGCCGACTGGACAGTGGCTATCGGTCTGTATAATATGCTGCAAAAGACCCTGATCAACAATTACTTTACGCTCTTCTGTGCAGGCGGTGTGCTGGTGTCCATCCCCATCTCCATCCTGTTTGTCATCATGCAGAAGTTCTACGTCGAGGGCATCACCTCCGGCGCGGACAAGGGTTAACACGTTATTCTCTTTCTCCTTCACCATAAAAGCAATCCCTACAGTCCTTTTTGTGGCTGTGGGGATTGTTTTTTCTCAATGGCGGCAGGAAAGCAGTTTGTTCAGGGTGAACCTCATTTCTATATCAAACGGTGTCTGTTCGGATGTCCTGAACCCTGTCATAAAACCGGCATCGAGCAGCTGACCTATCTCATGTTCATCCGGTCGCTGGACGAAAAGGAGCTTGTCACCGAAGAGTTTGAGAGCATGGCGGGCGAGAAAATGGAGCACCTCTTCCCCGCCAGTGCGGCAGGCCAGTCCATGCGGTGGAGCAAGTTCAAGGATAAGGACTCCCGTGAGATTTTCCTGACCATGCAGCAGCGGGTGTTCCCGGCCATCAAAAAGATGAAGTACGGCCGCCTGCCGGATTTTGACGAGAACGGCGAGCTGGTGGAAACCATTGATGCCGTCCGGGAAAATGCGGTCCATGTGACGGCGTGATACGGCGGAATGCAGAGCGCAGCAAAAAATGTGACCGGGAAGAAGGTCCACCGGCTTTACAATTGCCGGAAAAGGCGGTATTCTTTATTTATGACAAACATCCGCAGGAGGAAACCATGGACATCCGCCAGCTGCACTACTTTCTGGTATTGTGCGAAGAAATGAATTATACCCGGGCCGCACAGCGGCTGTTTTTGTCGCGGCAGGCGCTGCGGCAGAGCATCTCTGCGCTGGAAGCGGAACTTTGCGGGCCGCTGTTCCTCAGTGCCCACCACAAGCTCACCCTCACCGACCGCGGCATGAGCCTGCAGCGCCATGCCACCCCGGTGGTGGAGCAGTTCCAGCAGATGCAGGCCGCCCTGCGGGCCGAGATCCAGTCGGCCCAGCCGGTGCACATCGGCATCAGCGTGGCGCTGGTGCCGGACTACCTGCCTGGGCTGGAAACGCAGCTGGACAAGTTCCGCCAGCAGTACCCTCATGTGGAGATGCGGTTCCGCCTGCTGGACAACGACGCTGTGGCCGATGCCGTGGAGCAGGGCGAGCTGGACGCCGGTCTGGTCATCGACCTGGGCTGTGCGGCCCCGGTACTGGCCCGCACCACCCTGCGGGCCGACCCTGCCTGCCTGCTGGTGCCCCGCGGTCACCCCTTCTGGGACCGGGAGAGCATCCCGCTGGCCGACCTGCGGGGGCAGCGGGTGCTGCTGCCCAGCCTGCGGCAGGACCTGTTCAGTCCGCTGTGGTCGGCCTGTGCCCGGGCCGGGTTTGCGCCCAACGCCGAGATCGGCCCCAGCTTTTACCAGGCCTATTATCTGGTGCAGGAGCAGCTGTGCACCTGCCTGACCCGCTACGAGCCCGGTGCCCGGCGGGAGCTGGACCGGGTGCGGGACGTGCTGCTGGAGGACCTGCCCCCGCTGTGCGTGTCGCTGGTACAGCGCCGGGACTATACCTCGGCCTACATCGACCTGCTGCGCAGCTACCTGATGGAGGTGCTGGGCGGGGCCGCCTCGCTGCCGCCGCGCCGGGGCCGTCCGGCCAAGCCCTTCTACAACTTCCCGGTGCTGTCCAGCACGGCGGCAAAGCCTGCCGCTCCGGTGCACCCGGCCCCTGGCACCCAGCTGCCCTTTGCGGGTGCGACCAACTTCCGGGAGCTGGGCGGCTATCCGGCCGATGAGGGCAAGACCGTGCGCTGGGGCCAGATCTGGCGCGGCGTGTGCACCGCGCGGCTTACCGACCCGGCGGACCGTGCCCGGCTGGATGCGCTGGGCTTGCGGCTGATCCTGGACCTGCGCAGCACTGCCGAGGCCCAGGCCGAGCCGGACTATGTGCCGGACGGTGCCCGGCTGGTGCAGATCTGTGCCCTGTGCGGCGACGACGGCCATGAGATCAGCTTTGCCCCCGGTGACATCGAGCGCATGATGCGCACCGCCCGGGAGGGCGAGAACATCCTGTACCGGATGTACCGACAGATGCTGTTCGGCAACAAGGCCTTCAAGGAGCTGTTCCGGGCGCTGGAAGCCGGCGAGACGCCCATCCTGTTCCACTGCTCTGCCGGCAAGGATCGCACCGGCGTGGCCGCCATGCTGATCCTGCTGGCGCTGGGTGCGTCCGACGAGACGATCTGCGCGGACTTTGTGCAGACGAATGTCTGCCGCAAGGCCGAGATCGACGCCCTTCTGGCAGGCCACGCGGAAGAGATCGCCGCCGACCCGTCCAAGCGGATGCGGTTCTGCACACAGGCGGGCGTGGATCCGGGTGCGGCACCCTATGTGCTGCAGGTCATCCGGGAAGCGTGCGGCAGCGCGGAGGAGTATCTGGCCCGGGAGTACGGCCTGACTCCCGCCCGGCGGATGCGCCTGCGGAGGATGTATCTGGAATAATGATGCAGAATGAGCCCCGGTGTATGCAGATGCACCGGGGTTTTTGCGGCATAAAATCGGCCATGTGCACAAAAAATATGCGGCGGGAACCGGTTTTCCCTTGACAAGCGTGCAAATGTTTCGTAATATAATTAGTAGTATGGAATAAAAGACGCTGTGTGCAGGTCGTCCCCGTGACCGGAGTTTCTCCACAGGCGAAGCGCGCCTGTTTTATATAAGCCAGAACCGGATAGAAAAAAGCCGCAATGCCCGTGCAGGGTCTGCCTGCGCGTGTGATTTTTGTTGTCACTTTTTGCATGGAAGGCTCCCTTATAGATCGTTGCCCACAGCCTGCCGCACAGCGTCTCCTGCTTGTTTGAACCTGAATGAAAAATCAGAACAAAGGAGAGTGAACACGATGACCGCGATCGAAGTGATCGTGGCCCTGATCGTGGGTGTTGTCGGTGCAGCTGCGGGCTATTTTGTTGGTTACAACAACCGGAAAAAGACCGCCGAAGCACAGATCGGCAGCGCCGAAGCCGAGGCGACCCGCCTGGTGAACGAAGCGATCAAGACCGCAGACCAGAAGCGCAAGGAAGCGGTTCTGGAAGCCAAGGACGAGGCCTTCAAGCTGAAGGCCGAGGTCGATGCCCAGAAGGCAGAGGCCGACAAGGAGATCAAACAGCGCCGTGCTGAGATCAGCCGTCAGGAAAACCGCATTGACCAGAAGGAAAATGCCCTGGACCGCAAGACCGAAGCCCTGGAGCGCAAGGAAGAGGACCTGAAGAAGCGTACCGCCGAGGCCGACGCCCGTCTGGCCGAGATCGACGCCCTGCGCGCCAAGGAGATGGAGCGTCTGGAAACGCTGGCCGGCCTGAGCCAGGAGGACGCCCGCGAGGTGCTGCTGCACAAGGTGGATGAGGAGCTCACCCACGAAAAGGCCGTGCGCATTGCCGCCTACGAGACCGACCTGAAGGAGAACTGCGACAACATCGCCCGCAACCTGATCGGTCAGGCCGTGAGCCGTTGCGCCGCCGACCACTGCAGCGAGACCACCGTGAGCGTGGTGCCGCTGCCCAGTGACGAGATGAAGGGCCGCATCATCGGCCGCGAGGGCCGCAACATCCGTGCGCTGGAAACCGCCACCGGTGTGGACCTGATCATCGACGATACCCCGGAGGCCATTACCCTGTCCTCCTTCGACCAGACCCGCCGCGAGGTGGCCCGCATGACCCTGGAACGCCTGATCGGCGACGGCCGCATCCACCCCGCCCGCATTGAGGAAACGGTGGAAAAGTGCCGCCACGAGCTGGAGCTGCAGATGAAGCGTGAAGGCGAGCGTGCGGTGATGGAGCTGGGCATCCACGGCCTGCATCCGGACCTGATCAAGCTGATCGGCCGGTTGAAGTACCGTACCAGCTTTGGCCAGAACGCCCTGAACCACAGCATGGAAGTGGCCTGGGTGGCCGGCCTGCTGGCAGGCGAAATGGGTGTGAACGTGACCATGGCACGCCGTGCCGGTCTGCTGCATGACATCGGCAAGGCACTGGATCACGAGATCGAGGGCAGCCACGTCCAGATCGGCGTGGACATTTGCCGCAAGTACAAGGAAAACACCCAGATCATCCACGCCATTGAGGCCCACCACGGCGACGTGGAGCCCAAGACTCCGCTGGCCTTCATCATCCAGGCTGCCGACGCCATCAGCGCCGCCCGCCCGGGTGCCCGCCGCGAGAATGTGGAAAGCTACGTCAAGCGTCTGGAAAATCTGGAGGAGATCTCTTCCAGCTTTGAGGGCGTGGAGCAGGCCTTTGCCGTGCAGGCAGGCCGCGAAGTGCGCATCATGGTCAAGCCCGACGTCATCAGCGACGATCAGGTCATCCTGCTGGCACGCTCCATCGCCAAGAAGATCGAAGATACGCTGGATTACCCCGGCCAGATCAAGGTCAACGTCATCCGCGAGAGCCGCGCTGTCGAGTACGCAAAGTAAAAACCGGACAAGGCCGCTGCCGTTTGCAGGCAGCGGCCTTGTTTTTTGCCCGGAAGCATGATATCATGAACAAAAAGGCCCTGCCGGTCTGGGGCGGCGGGGACGGATGCAGCGTGAAAGGAGCCGATCAAGATGAAACACTGGAAGAATCTGCTTGTCTGCCTGCTGGCTGGGGTGCTGGCGCTTGGTGTGCTTACGGCCTGCAGCGGGCTGGGGAGCGTGAACACCGGCACGGACGCTGAAAAAGCCGCAGAGCTGGCGCAGCAGCTGGGCGTTGCCCATACACAGGAGCTGGATAACACGGCCAAAGCGGTGGCAGAATGGTTTGTACAGGAACCGGACAACCTGCGGGTCAGCGGCCTGGATCTGGTGTACACTGTGGCGCTGGATGCGGACAGCAACATGAGCCATACGGATGATCTGAACGACTTCCTATACTGGTCCGGGTGCTATGGTGTCCCGGACGATGTAACGGTGGCGCTCCTGCTGGATGACAGCGCGGCCATGACGGCCCGGCTGTATGCGCCGCAGGCCGACAGCGCGGCGGCAGAGCTGCTGGATGACGCGGCCGGTCACAGCGAATTGGGCGCGGCCTTCATCGACTACAACGGCACCGCCTATGTCGTGGCAGTGTTCCGGTAAGCACAGGCAATCAAAGGGACGTTCCGTGGAACGTCCCTTTTTTTTGTCTGTCACAGAAAGTTAACTTGACTTAAAGTGTGCTTCAAGTTTTACGATCGAAAAGACAGGAACACGTGTTGAAACCTTAGCAGAACAACAAAATGCAAAAAGCCCAGAGCGATACCGCTCCAGGCTCCTTTGTCTGTATGTACATATCATATGTATAATGTCCGGGGCGGATATTGTCAAGGGAAGTGAACGGGTTTCATCTCTAGGTGCCCACCGATTCATCTTGTTTGGCGTTTTGCATCCACCGCACCAGCGCTTCGGCGTCCTGTTTGCCTTTGGCGTACATTTTTTCAAGGCAGGCGCGGTTCTTGGTCAGGGTGGACATTCCCTCGGTGCTGTCCGGGGCGATGATGCAGACAAGGCCCTGTCGCTCCAGCTCCCGCGCCCGCTGGACAGCCGTGTTGTACCGCCAT